>OLGY01000090.1_pt1 | contig 78024 bp, 57 predicted proteins | sample 1605951 | NCBI WGS metagenome assembly OLGY01 (sample SAMN03283280) | human gut metagenome | biome: human-associated habitat; material: feces | host: Homo sapiens | place: Peru | collected 2012
TTTTCGTGCGACTATTCGTTTTCAGCATTTCGACTATATTCTTGGCGCCTTTCGAGTAGTCGTGCGAGCTCCTGCGCCTTATCGGCATCATAGAGCTCTTGTTTGCTGTCGTCGCTGAGCTATCCGCTTCGAGGATTAACGATTGCTTACGGCTCGTTGGATTACGTCTACAAAATTACTACATCCGCATAATTCGTTGTCCGCTTATGTCCGCTTGTGTCCGATGTTGTCCGGATTTTAACTTTTAGGCTATATATTTTAACATTTCCTTTTCTGTTTTCTGCCTAAAATAGATGCATTGACATTCTTTATTCTGCTGAATTATTTGTAACTTTGTAGCATACAGATTTGTAGTCATCGGAACTTAATCGGAATTTAATTGGAAGGATATTTAATGCAGAAGTTGGTGCTAAATTCGATGATTACATTATTAATAACCATTTAACACCATATCATTATGCAAACAGCAAATACAGATTTTATTCTCCGCGCCATGACTCGCCAAGAGCTGGCACAGCTCGCAGGTGTTAGCGAACGCACGCTACGCAGATGGATTCAACGCAGCCACAATCAACTCGTTGCCTCAGGCTACCAACCGTCACAACGCAAACTGACTCCAAGAGTGGTTCGGCTTCTTATGGACTTTTATGGAATTGAGAAATAAGGTGTTGTTGACTAATTAACATTTATTAAGGCTTTAGAGCATGATTGACGTTGTCAAGATTGTCATTTGTCATTTTGTCATTTTCAAGAAAAAAGAGGGTTGTCAGACCTCTATATAATTATATATTTTAATATATAATTATATAGGCATAATTTCACACTTTCGGAATTCAAAATGACCAAATGACCAAATGACCAAATGACAAGATTTGAGTGCCGATTTTTCGAGATTTTTTTATATCTTTGCGAGACAAATTGCCAACAATAATTTAAAACTAAAATACACACAAATCAACCTCCAACACCTATCCACTAAATACCACATCCAATATATGGCACTAACCCCAGAACAAATGGCAAAAATAGCTCAGAAAGAGGCTACTTTGTCGGAAGCATTGAAACGCTCCACATCAACAAACTATTATGAGGGCTACTTCTTCATCACCCTCAACACCCGCGATTATGCTCCCATCCTCAGCACCCTCGTCGGAAATCCCGATGCCGACGATGATTCGCCCGATGCCCCACGCTGCGCATATACACAGCTGGGACAGCGAGTGATGTATGTATGGCAGACAATACCCCAGTTTCATCCCAACACCGAGATAATAGCCGCCGAGGCTATGCCCGACCACTTTCATGGCTTGCTGCACCTGAAGGCAGGGAATAGGAAGCACCTGGGGCACATTCTGGGTGGCTTTATGGGCGCATGCACCCACGAATATTGGGACATGCTGGGCATAGACTGGCGCAAGGACCGAGAGATACGCCTAACTAAGGGTGCGGCCGCACTTCCTCCCGATCGAGATGCCGACCACACACGCTCGTTGCGTGGACCCTCGCTCTTTGTTCGTGGCTACAACGACATGGAGGCCATCACGCCCGAGCAGGTGCGCACCAAGCTGGAGTATATAGGCGAACAGGCGCGACGCGCCATCATCAAGGGCTCGCTGCGTGATAGGTTCCATATTTATCGCGACTGCACGTCGCATGGGTGGACAATGGAGGCTCTGCGCTCAGCCCTTCTTGCCGATAGCCACCTTGCTCACGACCAAGCAAGAATAGAAGCCACACTCAGCTCGATACTCCCACGCATCACTATGCAACAACAGACCATGCAGCCAAGCATGCAGCAACAAAAACCAAGCATGCAACAACAGGCGATGCAGCCAGCCATGCAGCCCAAGCTGCTGCTTTCTTTCGTCGGTCTTTTTGCCTTGCTCTCTGCCGAGCGCAAGTTGCCGCTCATCTGCCATCGCTCTGATGCTCCTTTCTTCGAGCGCCAGCGCGAAGCTGTGATGAGTGCAGCCCGAAGTGGCGCTGTAATAGTGTCTGCCTTTATCAGTCCGAAGGAGCGCGAGATAAAGAAGCAGTTGCTCATTGAGCAGTTGCCTGTGATAGAAGTGGTGGACAACGGATTTTCCGACCGCTACAAGCCTACGGGCAAGAGTTTTTATGCTTGTGCCGAAAATCGCCTTGTGCAAATATCGCCATGGAGATACAGGTTTAGCCGCCAAAACATGGTGACTCGCGAGATGTGCTTGGTGATGAATCAGCTGGTTAGGGTTATTGCAGGCGTGGATGACGGATGGTGGAAGGAATAACTAAAAAACACATATAATAAAAACACGCAGAAATAAAAATGGCTATTTTTAAGTTTTACACATATCGCTATGTTCCTAATGAAGCTCAAAGGCAACTGCATTTGGCTTTCGATGAAGACAACAAATTGATGCATGCCGATGGGGTGCAACAATTTGGCAGTTTATTCAATGACAAAACTCATTTGGATTTGACCATAGCGAAAGATAAGAAGTACACCGAATGGGAAATATACAAATGCCATGTGCTGCGCCATGAAGCTGGTGTGGTGCTGATGGCTTTGGAGGATAATAGACACAAACACGCCATAATAGACCTGAAGGATAAGAAAATAGAGCACCATCCTTATTGCTATGTGATAGTAGACAACAGGGCTGAGCATATGATTATCGGTATTGAGCGGAATTCAGCATTTGGCTCCAACACAGATAAGGTGGCAGACATACTGCGCAACGGACTATCCAACCTGATGTATGATTACCAGAAGCATATCGAGATAGAACGGCTTACGAAAAAATCTATAGACCTTTGGGATGTGGCTGACGAAATAACGGAAAATTTCAACGACTGCGTGAAGCAGATTCGCATCGATTATGTTGGCAACGAACAGAACAATTCGCAGAGTGCCAACGATATATTGGCAATAATGAATCAGCTTGCTGAAAAATCGGATAGTAATGCGCTGTTGGCTCTTAATGCTAAAAACAACGACGGAGTGAAGCTCAAAAACATACGCTACGACATGCAGCGCATAGCCGAGCTTTGTCTTGCTCAACCCAACTATGGGCTTGCGGTGAGATTCAAGAATTTTGGAGTCTATCGCTATGGCTCTGATCTTGCTGCGCAGTTTAGCATGGAAGAGAAGGTGATTTGCGACTTTAGGAAAGGCGCAAAGATTATTGATTTTGAAACCACGGGACAGAACTACGACCTTATAGTTTGGCTCGACCGTCTTCATCAACTAATAAGTAACAATTATAAAAATGAACCTATTCAGCCCAAAAGAACGCGACGCCGTAGAAGATGAATTTTATGACACTCCAATATATGAGATGGCAGACGACGTGTGCCATCGCTGTATGGTGGCGTGCCAATCGTTTGCGCTTCATTCTTCAGAGTTGCTCTATCTTTGTTTCTACATCATTGATACCATACGTGGTGGCGACACAAGGCAAAATGCGCGTTTTGTAGACAAGTGCTATGACGACCATCTGTATTATCTGCGCCACGAAAAGCAGACAGGAGCATCAGACTGCGATTTGCGGTTGGTAGTGACGGCAATTATTCACACCAGCGTGGAATGGATGCTGGAGAGTGGAGACCAAAAATGGATGAGGGTGGCACGCTCGCTCGAAAAGCAGATTGCTGATAAGCATGGAGACGGAATCGTGGCATTTGCCACAAGTTTTAATGACTGTGTGCAAAGCGAACGAGAAGCCGAGCGCCGACTTTTTATGCATCAATACATGCATGGCACGAAGCTGATTTCGCAGCAGATAGATGATATGCTTGATGCGTTGGATAAGAGCGAGGCTGCAAAATCTGCCAATGCGCCTATACAGGTGTATGGCGATTGGGTGGCTGAAAAGCATGTTGACCACCAAGTGGGCTACGTGGCTACAGGCGGCATTGGCACACAATTAAATTCAAAATAATAAACCCAAGCTTTTTTCGTTATGGACAAGGAATTGATAGAGAAGATATTGAAGAGCGGAATAACCGTACAGGGCGACCTGGTGATGGAGAAACATGTGGAGAATGAAATTGGCAATGTGGAGGCTGGAGGCATCGGTATTCAGATAAACCACGGCTCTCCACAAATAAAGCCCAAGAAGGATGCCGATGATGCAGCCTCTCTGCAATGTTTCGACACTACGGAAGCTGCAGCTCTGTGGCAACGTGCCATCGAAGCAGGATGGGTGGATGCCGAACGGCAGCCTACGAGCAGGCTGAACAGCAAGGCTGCTAAGGCGGTGTTTGCCAACGTGATGATAGAAATGCTGAATATTCCTCGACCTGCCTATGTGCCGTTTGAGGCGTTGTGGGGAGAAACAGGATTGCAGAATTCTTATTCGAGTGGCATAGACCGCCCAACAAATATTAGTCTGAAGAACGATATAAAACGCTCGCTTCAGCAATAACTTTTTTTCGCTCGCTCTACTGAGGGCAACCGTAATGACAACGTACTGACAACGTATTATTACGGTTGCCCTCTTTTTTTCTCTCTATCTTTGCCCTCGTAATCCTCACGGCATGCTTCGGCCAGCCTGTGTGGGGTTGCGAGGAAACTTTTTTTAATAACCATAAATATTAAAGTATCGATGGAAACAAAGATCATGAGAGTGGTGCAGCAGAGCGAGGCTTTCGCTGTACAGAGCCAAAAGGCAGAGAACGGACAGACCATGAAGTGCAACATCATGTTGCAGGAGATGGGCGGTAAGTATGAGAACCAGTATGTGGCTGCTATTCTTGGCAACTTGGCTACAAACAAGTTCACCCCAGGCGACATTGTGGCTGCAACGATGAGATTCTCAACGAGAGAGTATAATGGTGCTCACTACCAAGATATCTTGGTGACGGATATTACAAAGATTAAGTAAAACCCTGAGTTGAATTGCGGAGGATATTCCATGGTAAAGTGCACAAGATTCCGATGTTCTTCTCGCAAAACAACAAAACAATGAAAAATCAAAATAAGGGAAACAATAATTCCGACAACAACACAACCAACAATCAGTTCAACGGCTGCAACCACGTGCAGCTGGGCGGTATGGCTCACTACGACGAAAGGCGGTATTTCATGTTTGCACCAGACTACTGTGTGCCAAATGTGGTGCAGAGAGTACGGAGGATGTGCGGAGTGGCACAGCAGATGACTGACGGCACATTTGAATTCGTGTCTCAGCCAAAACTAAGAGCGCAGTCGAAGCTGATAAAGAAGTTGGCGCACGGCAGAATTAGCTTGACAAAGGACAAGGCAATTCAGCTGACGCTAAAGGTGATGGCAAACGAGAACATCAACATCGCAGAGACTATCGCTGCAGAGGCTGCTGAGGGAGCTAACGCACTAATCGATTATCAACTAAGGAGATAAGGAATGAGCGTACATATTATATATTATCAGGACGGGGCAAAGATTATGCGCCCCGTCGCTGACGAAAAAGAGTATCGGCAGTTGCGAGATTCGGAGCGCAACAAGCATGCTGACAAACACCACATGGTGCAGATGAACTATTCGTGCTTGCCCAACGAGAATGGAGCGTTGAAAGGGTCTACTCGAATAAGTAAATCGGTAGGCATGGACATCGACTTCGACCCTAAGGCTGCCGACTACGAAGAGAAGATGGCGAGTGTGCCAAATCTCGTGATGAGCAAGAAGGAGGAACTGGGACTGCTGATGATGGAGCGGTCGGCTGGCAAAGGCTACCACATAGCTTTCAGACGCAAAGCAGGAATGAGCCAAGAGGAAAACCTAAGGTGGGCTTCTCAGCTGCTTGGCGTGGAATACGATAAGGGAGCAAAAGACATTACTCGTGTGTTCTTTACGCCTCCATGCGAAAAATTACTCTTCGTAGATAAGGAGCTGTTTGACAACAGCGAAATGGTGAATACGGAGGTAGCGCCTGTGAAGGAAAAGAATACGGAGGCTGAAAAAGCAAAGAATACAGATTCTGCAAATCCATCGGATTGGCTTTCCCTTCGGTCGCCGAACTCTGTTTCTTCACCCTTCACTCTTCACTCTTCACTTTCATATCTCGGTATTCCCTATGAGGAAATAATCCGCAAGTGGTGGGCAATGTACAACGACGGATGCGAACCTGTGAAGAACAATCGCAACACGCTGACTTTTGAGCTTGCCGTGAACCTTCGCCATATTTGCGGTTTCGACCGTCAGCTCTTGGACAACATCATTCCCTGTTACGATGGTTTTCCACAGTCGGAAAAGTTGGCTTGTATCGACTCTGCCCTGGGCGAGAAACGCACTCAGATGCCAAAGCGACTGAAGGACGTGCTGCTTGCCATCCGACAGGAGCGACTGATGGATTCTGACGGTAATCAAGCCGAAACCGAAGGACTGGACGAAGCGTTGGCAAAAGACGATTTGTTCTATTTCAACTCGCTGCCAAAGATGCCAATGGGCGTGAAAGATTCGGTAGATGCAGTTGGTCCACATTTGGCTCTGCCTGTGATTACAGCCATTTGTCCTGCCATCGGCATGTTGGCTACGGGCGTAAAAGTGGATGTGCACGGCAAGATGAACTCCTTGAACCTTATCTCTTACATATCAGGCGATTTCGCCTCAGGCAAGGGAAGCATAGACCCTGTGATTGATGCGTGGACGAGCGAAGTGAAGCAGATGGACAAGATGTATCAGCAGCAGGAAGACGAGTGGCGAGCACGCAAACGAGCTGCCAAGAACAAGAAGGATCAGCCCGAAGAGCCGAAGCTGCCTGTGCGCTGTCTGACGTTAAACAATACCGTGGCTAACCTTGCCGAGCGACTGGCTAATACAGAGGGCAAACATGCCTTTTCGTTTACTCCTGAAGCCGACACGGTGGCGCAGAAATGGCGGTCGGCAATGAGCGATTTCTCAGTTATGTTGCGCCAAGCTTACGACGGCACAAGCTACGAGCGAGAGGCAAGAAGTGCCGATGCTGTGAATGTGCACATAGACAGACTGCTGTGGAATGTGGTGATGTGTGGAACTCCAGATGCTCTTTATCGAGTAGTCACTAACTATACCGATGGTTTTCAAAGCCGAATAGCCTTGGCTCGCACTCCCGACAACACATTTACTCCACTCACCGAAAACCTCCACGTACTGACAGAGAAACAGCGCGACCGCATTTGTCAGATTGCCCACCTGTTGCCATTGATGCAGGGCGAGGTGGTGCTGCCAAAACTTGAAGCCAAGGGTAGAGAATGGCTCGAACATGTGCGACTGGAGACGATGAAGAACGACGACAAGGTGAAGGCTCGCCAGCGCTTCCGTATCTGTCCAACCACGATGAGGATGATGACCTGTCTGATGCTTTGCCGTGTGGCGTCTCAGCTCATCGACAAGCACGGACTGTCGGGAGCCGAAAAGCTGCTCAAAACTCAGCCCAACCTGTGGAAAAAAATGATAGTAAAGCTACAGCAGCCATCCTTCCTTTCAGCCTTCGATGTGTTGGCAGACTATCAAATCGACAACGCCATGTATTTCTTCCGCGACCGCATAGAAGCCGCCTTCACGTCGAAAGACTATTGTGGTCAGATTATTTCGGAACGAACGAAGCGAGGCAAAAACGATTCAATATTCTCACGTCTTGACAACACCTTCAGCTTTGAGCAAGCCTTGCAGCACAGCATAGCCGTGAAGGGTGCCAACACCTCACGAAACTCCGTACATCAGATGTTGAAGAACTGGCGCAGACAAGGATTGATAGAAGCCGTGCAGGGTAATAAATATCAGAAATTACAGAATGTGTGACGTTGTCAAGATTGTCATTTGTCATTTTGTCATTAAGGATTTTGAATTCTCCTACCACTCTGCCTTCCACTCAAAGTGCAGGGGGATGCCAGTGGTGGGATGATGGAAATCGATGGCTTCGGCATGGAGGTAGAGACGGGAAGAAGGGGAGCCATATAGGGTGTCGCCCTTGATGGGAGCATCAAGACCAAGGGGGTGGGCACAATGGAGGCGAAGCTGATGGGTGCGACCGGTATGGGGATAGAGGATGATGCGAAGGTCGGTGTCTAAGCGCCATTCGGTGAGGGTGGGTTTGCCGTGCTCGAAGTCTACTTTTTGGCATGGACGATGCATGTAGTCGGGAGCGAGAGGGAGGGTGATGGTGCCACAATGAGATGCTGAGGGAGGGTTGGGGTTGCGCGACAAGAGGGCTACGTATCGTTTTTGTATCTTGCGCTCGGCAAACTGGCGTTGGAGATTGTGGTAGGCAGTTTCGTTGAGGGCAACGAGCATGATGCCGCTTGTAGCCATGTCGAGACGATGGACTATCAACGGTCCGTGGGCATGGGGATATTTCTGCATGATGATGGTCTTGACAGACTCTCTGTTGCTCTTGCCTGGCACGCTGAGCATGCCTTCGGGTTTGCCTACGACAACGATGTCGCTGTCGCTATACAGAATTTTCAGTTGTCGGTCGGTGGCATCGCTGTCTATATGGTCGGGCTCTACTTCTATTCCCTGGAGCATCCAGTCTAAGATAGGTTTGCAGCGACCTTGGCAGGCAGGATAATAGCTACCATGCTTACGGATAACGCCACGTGGCGATTCGCCCACCCACATCATAGCCATAAGGCGAGGTTTGAGTCCTTGCTTGAAGGCGTATTGCAGTAGGCGCGGTTCACAACATTCGCCACTTCCTGAGGGTGGAATGCCGATGGCGGTGTTTTTGAATATGTCGATGAGGTTTTTGCTTTCGCCACGCCCATTGAGCATAACGAAATGCTGAAATAGCCAATGCTGTAGGCTGTCAGAACGTTGTTGGCGTTCGGACTTTAAGGTTTTTATTTTGTCGGCAATAGAATTGTATTGGACAGAGATTTTGTCGATATCTTCCTTGCAGCGAGCTTTGAGTCGGCGGAGTTCGGCTTTGAGGTGTTGGCTCTCTTTTATCATCAGAGCTTCGTCGGCAGGAGTTAAAGAACCTTGCTGTCGGCGACTGTCGCGAAGGAGTTTGGCGTCAGCCATCTTTGCCTTGAAATCATCTATCTGCTTCTTGCATAGACGCTCAGTATCAGCAAGCAACAACTTAAGCGAAGCAAACTTTTCGCTATTTTCCATATCGGAAATTTGCTTGTTGATGGCGGAGATGTTGGCTTCTTCTTGCTTAAAATATCCTTGTGGCGAGAGGTAGGAGAATACTGGTGGTACGAAGCCGGGCAATGTGTCTCTATCGCCAATCTGTCCGCTGAAGGCGGCGAGGTAGCTTAGGTTGCCTGCTTGGTCTTCAACGATGAGCACTCCTATCATCTTGCCCTTCTGAAGCTCTTGCTTTAGGGTATGGTCGTGCTTTGCCATAGCGTTGAGTCGTTGCTCGACTTCTGCCATGGCTTGCTTGCAAAGGGGATGGGGAGTGTAGAAGAAGGGGTTGGGGAAAAGCCTCTCCCCCAGCCCCTCCCCAAAAGGGAGGGGAGTGATTGGACTATTTGGTTGAGATAGAGGAGGAATCATCGGAATTATTGTTCGAGGCTCTGCATGAGTGGGGCTGCCAACACCTTGGCATCTGGATGAGGAGCACCGGTGGTGCCAAGGGCACGAAGGTCGAAGAAATGATGCCAATCTGAGAGAAAGGCGGTGTGGACAAGCTCGGTGTTGGTGTCGAGAGGTAATACTACGCGAGCCTCTTGTGGCTTACGACCTGCTGCAATGAGGTTCATGTAGGTGCGCTCGGCAGCCATGTTGGCAAAGAGCCAGTTCTCGTATTCCGAGGCTGTGGCATCGGCAACCTTTGTGCTCAGAGCTACGAAGTCGGTGGTAGAAGCCACTTTGTCGGCAAGCTCTGCAATCCAAGTAGGAAGGTTGATAGAGATTTCGCCCGAGAATTTCTCCTTGGAATAGTTGCAGTAGCGAGTAGACTGCTCAGCCATGGAGTTGGCACGATGGCGGTTGAACTCGCGGGTGATGGCTATCTGAGTGGTGAAATGCACGGTGATGCGAAGGTCGTGGTGGGCAGTAGGTTCGCAGAACAGCTGCAAATCGTCCATCCATCCATTCTCTTCGAGCACTCTAAGGTTTGTGGTGACATAGTCGGTGCCATCGACATGCTTATAATGAGAGAACTTATTGGCTTTGTATTTCTCCAGCCCCTCACCCTTTAGATAGACTGTGCCATGTTCGAGCATAGCGGTATGCTTGCTCTTCATCATGCGTTCAACGAAAGGTTGTGCCGAATCGTCGGTGGCATTGTTTTCGCTCTTGTAGCATACTCTTCCGGCGCGTTCTATCTGTTTGTACATTCCCTGGAGTCCAGGCTTCTGATGCCATATTTCGAATGAAGGGTTTATGATGTTCATTTTGTTTGCTTAATGTATAAATAATTAGATTGCTTTGTTTTCTGCCTACAGTTTCAAACCATCGAAGGCTGGAGCAGAGATACATTTCATGTTTTTTTCGAGCTGAGCTACGCTACTTGCTCCAACGAGCACACTTGTGATGCCTGGCTGATGGAGAATCCATGCGAGAGCCATTTCGGCAAGAGTTTCGCCACGTTTGCCTGCCTCTTGGTTCCATGCCTTTAGCTGTGTGAGGAGCTCAGGAGTCAGAGCGCTACGCTTTAGGAAATGCTCCTTTGCCATACGGCTGTCGGCAGGGATGCCATTGAGATAGCGGTCGGTGAGCAAGCCCTGAGCCAATGGCGAGAAGCTGATGAAGCCAATGCCGTGGGTGTGGCAATAGTCGAGGATGCCATCTTCGATAGGCTCGCGATCGATGAGATTGATGCGACCCTGATAGATTAGCAATGGCACATCGTGGGCATGCAGATATTCGTCGGCTACCTTTAATGCTTCGAGCGGCCAACGGCTGATGCCCACATAGAGAGCTTTGCCCTGACGCACGATGTCGACCAACGCCTGGAGAGTTTCCTCGAGCGGAGTGTTAGGGTCGTAGCGATGACTATAGAACAAGTCGACATAGTCGAGGTGCATGCGCTTTAGGCTCTGGTCGAGACTTGCCATGAGATATTTGCGCGAGCCCCAGTTGCCATAAGGTCCAGGCCACATATCGTAGCCTGCCTTGGTAGAGATGAAGAGTTCGTCGCGATAAGGACGAAAGTCGCTATCCATGAGTCTGCCCAAGGTTTCTTCGGCAGAGCCATAAGGAGGTCCGTAGTTGTTGGCAAGGTCGAAATGCGTAATGCCATGGTCGAAAGCATAGCGAGTGATTTCGCGGCTACGCTCCATTGGGTCGACACCTCCGAAGTTGTGCCAAAAGCCGAGTGATATTTTTGGCAACATCACTCCCGACTTGCCGCAGCGACGATACATCACGTCGGCATTGTCGTAGCGCGAGGAGAGGAAACCGCCCTCGCGCTCTTTTGGTGGATAGGTAAAAAGATTAGTTTCCATTTTATAGCGTGTGTGTTATTTATCGTTTTCGATGAGATTAAGCAGATGTTCTACAGCCTCAGCCTCTGGAATGTTTTTCTCTACGCAGACTTGCTTCTTGTAGAGCGACACTTTGCCCGGACCAGCACCAACATAGCCATAGTCGGCATCAGCCATTTCGCCCGGACCGTTTACTATACAGCCCATGATACCTATCTTTAAGCCTTTAAGGTGCTGGGTGGCAGCCTTGATGTTGGCGATGGTTTGCTGAAGATTGTAGAGTGTGCGACCACAACCAGGACACGAGATGTATTCGGTCTTGGTGCTGCGCAATCGTGCAGCCTGAAGGATTCCGAAAGCTGTATCTTCGATGTCGGCAGCCGAGATGTTGCCATTGTTCATGAGCCATATGCCATCGGTGAGTCCATCCATCATCAACGCTCCCATGTCGGCAGCAGCATCGAGCTGGAAGTGCTCCTTGTTGTCGAGAGCATACATTTGGGCAAACACCACAGGATTGAATACTCCTGCCTCCATCATCTCGTGGACTAAAGCACGCTGAGAGGCAAGGCGGTTGGCATGGGTTGTGGTACATACCACTACCACCTCTGGATGCTGACGCAAGCAAGCGAGATATTCGTCGGCAGGGTGTGGATATTGGAGAACCACAAACTTCAGGTCGGCTTTGACGGCTCCTACCATGGCAAGAGCATTGCCAGGGAAGATAGGATAGGTGTCGGCACTACCGTCGTAGACATTGAAGTCGACGATGTATTTCTGTCCTTGCTTCTTAGTCTCAGGGAGCTTGGCGCCAGTATACACGAAGTCGGCTTTCTCGCCCTCGGTAGAGGTTATTACGACAGGCACATTGGAGCCACCAATGCCAAGCACAGCCCTTGTGGTGCGACGCACAGGGTGAGCCCAACAGAAATCCTTGGCAGCTGTGGCTGGAATCATGATGTGGCCTTGGCGCTGAGCGATGTAGTCGACAAGATGGCGGGCAACAGGAATCTCAGCCTCAGGCTCTTCGCTCAACGACACACGGATGGTGTCGCCAATGCCGTCGGCAAGCAGAGCACCAATGCCCACAGCACTCTTTATTCTGCCATCTTCGCCCTCGCCAGCCTCGGTGACACCAAGGTGGAGCGGATAGTGCATGTCTTCTTTGTCCATAGCCTCGACGAGCAAACGGACAGACTGCACCATGACAACGGTGTTAGACGACTTGATGGAAATAACCACGTCGTTGAAGTCGTTGGCTTTGAAGATGCGCAAAAATTCCAAGCAACTCTCCACAATACCTGCAGGAGTGTCGCCATATCTGTTGCGTATGCGGTCGGATAGCGAACCGTGGTTGACGCCAATGCGCACGGCAGTATGGTTTTCTTTGCAGATGTTGATGAAAGGCACCAGGCGGTCTTCTATCTTTTTCAGCTCCAGAGCATATTCCTCGTCGGTATATTCCAGTTTCTCGAACTTGCGTGCAGGGTCGACATAGTTGCCTGGGTTTATTCTCACCTTCTCGCAATATTTTGCTGCCACGTCAGCCACATTGGCATTGAAGTGGACATCAGCCACCAGCGGAGTATCTTTGCCCAAAGCTCTGATGCCGGCATTGATATTCTTCATGTTCTCAGCCTCGCGGGTGCCCTGAGTGGTGAAACGCACCAGTTCGCCACCAGCCTCGATGATGCGCATGGCTTGAGCCACACTCGCCTCGGTGTCGTTGGTGTTGGTGGTGGCCATCGACTGAATTCTGATAGGCTGGCTACTGCCCATGAGCAGGCTGCCGATGGTTACGGTGTTGGTAGCTCTGCGTTGGTATTGAAATAAGTCTATCATAGAATTAGCACTTAAATTTGTAATCGCTGATAGCGTCAAGATCCTTGTTGGCTTTCTCGATTTTGCTTCCTAAGCCAGCTTTCCAAGCATCTATCTTCTTGGCAATCTCTTCGTCGCCAAGAGCTATCATCTGAGCAGCGAGGATGGCAGCATTCTGAGCACCATTGACGCTGACTGTAGCTACAGGAATGCCAGGAGGCATCTGGAGGATAGAGAACACAGCATCCAAACCATCGAGGATGCCGCCCTTGATAGGCACACCGATTACAGGCAATGGTGTAGACGCAGCAATAACGCCTGGCAATGCAGCTGCCATACCAGCTCCGGCAATGATAACCTTGATGCCACGGCTCTTGGCGTTTTTAGCAAACTCTTCTACAGCGTCGGGAGTGCGATGGGCAGAGAGTGCGTTTACTTCAAAAGGAATCTCCTGATCTTCGAGCCATTTCATGGCTTTCTCCATTACGGGCAGGTCGCTTGTCGAGCCCATGATAATACTTACTATTGGTTTCATATTTTTATTCTTTAACTCCTTTTATTCTTTTATTCTTTAACTTCTTTAACTTCTTTAACTTCTTTAATTACAATATCAATAAAAATCCGCATACTGCTCCAACCATGAAGCCACCAACGATTTGGCGCAGAGAGTGTTGGCGCAAAATCATGCGGGCGGTGCCCACGAGTCCGGCTACGAGGATTATCACCGAGAGCCACCATAAGGGATTGAACTGGAACACCAGCGAGATGGCGAGCAGAGCACCTGCCATGCCGCCAATGCCTGCCATGTGGATGCAAATCTTCCACCATATATTAACTAAGGCGCAAACCACCTGGATTGCCAACGCTGTGACCACGATGTTTGCCATGAACTGTGGGATTCGCATCACGGTCATCAAGTAATAGCACGTGAAATAACACATTATGGCAATGATGTAGGGCACCATACGGCGCTCCTTGCGTCCCATCTGAAACGAGGTCCAACCCTGATAGCGGCGATACAGATGTATCAATACCGTGGGCAGCAACACCGTAAACAGATACGTCAAGATGAGCACCTTTAATTGATAAATCAAAGGCAGGCGACTCATATAGCTAAATATGAACAACGCCAAGAGGCTCAACACAGGCAGATAAAAAGGCGTGAAAATCATGCTGATGATGCGAGCGGCAAGAATCATGCGCTTCACATACTTTGATTCGCCCTCGCTGCCTGTTGCCAATGGCGTAGGTTTGATGTCGTTTCTCTCAAAAATTCCGTCCATAATGTTTGTTATTCCTTTCTCAATCTTGCTACTGGTAGTCCGAGCTGTTCTCTATATTTTGAAACGGTGCGTCGAGCCACAGGCAAACCCTTTTTTGCCAATAGTTCAGAAAGCGCATCGTCGCTAAGTGGTTTCTTCTTGTCTTCTTTTTCGATTAATGTTTTGAGCGTCATTTTGATTTTGCGTGTCGACACATCCTCGCCTTCAGCCACAGAATAGGATTCTGAGAAAAAGAATTTGAGTGGGAATATTCCCCAGCGAGTTTGTGCATACTTCATGTTGCTAACTCGGCTGATGGTAGACTTGTCGAGTCCGGTTTTCTCGGCAATATCTTTCAGAATCATTGGTCGCAACTCGCTCTCGTCGCCATCGAGGAAGAAGTCGTGCTGCCAATCGATTATTGCCTTCATGGTGAGCGTGAGCGTTTGTCGGCGCTGTTTCAACGCTTCTATGTATCCGCGAGCCTTGTCGACATTGGTTTTAGCAAACAGCAATGCCTCTTTGTCGCGGCGGTTTAGTCCTTCTTTGTTGTTCTTATAGCTCTCTACCATGTTGACAAACTCTTGCGACACCTTGAGCTCAGGAATCTCGCCACGGTTTAGAGTGAAGCTCACATGGCCGTCGTCGTCGGTGTCGACGATGAAGTCGGGAGTAATCTGGTTAACATTTCTGCCCATGGTTTCGCCAAGCGAAGCTCCCGGCTTAGGGTTCAGGCGTTTCATCTCTGTTTTGAGAGCATTGGTCTGCACCTCGCTCAAGCCAAGTGCATCGGCAATCTTGTCCCAATGTTTCTTGGTGAACTCCTCGAAATGATTAGCCACCACGCTGTGCATAAGCTCTTTCAGTCGGCTGTCGGGCTTGCGACTAATCTGAATGAGCAAACACTCCTGCAGACTGCGGGCGCCAACTCCGGCAGGATCAAAATCTTGGAGTTTCTTCAGCACCGCCTCTATCTGCTCAGGCTCCACATCCATATAGTTGTAGATGGCAAGTTCGTCGCAGATGGAATCGATGTCTTTTCGCAAGAATCCGCTATCGTCGAGCGAACCTATGAGATATTCCATTATCCGCTTCTCGGTGTCAGAAAGCTCTATCTCGCACATCTGCTCTTTCAGTCGGTCGTAGAACGACACAGGGTCGCCATACACCATTTCCTCGTAGTCGGCGTTATTATTATCGTTTGCCGACCACACTGGCAACATGTCGTCGTCGTGGGTGATGGAGTCGAGAGCAGAGTCTAAGTCGTTAGACTTGTCAGCCGAAGAGTCATCGCCATCGGTTCCATCCCATGGGTTGTCGTCAATGTCGTCGTTGCTCTTCTCGAGCGCAGGGTTGTCGTTGAGCTCATCCTTCACCTTCTCCTCAAGTTCGGCAATAGGCATCTCCAGCATCCTGACAACCGCCAGTTGCTGTTGGGTGAGTCGTTGCTGCTGCGCAAGCTTTTGTTCTTGTTGTTGTGTAAGTTTCTGAGCCATGCTGCAAAATTACGAAAAATAATCCTTTAGTTTGCAAGCTAAGTCGGATAATTTATCTTGTTCCTGAATTCCATATTTGTTCCACACCTCCAGACAAGGTTCGTAGAGCAATGTTTTATCAAAATCTTTAGTCTTAATGCATGGGTCGCAAAGGCAGAATGTCCTTAGCGCCACGACCACCTCGTGTGGCTTTAGCTTTAGCAGTTTGGCAAGGTCTGCCACCTCGGGAGTTTCCTCAACCATAGTAGGCGGAGTGAGTCGGAAATAGAGGTCAAGAATCATCACCAACATCATTGGCGTGATGGGTTCGCAACCCATAATAGGACGGAAGTTGACCTCAAAGCTCTCCACCACCTCTACTCCATCATAGAACGACTGCTCATTGCCGAAACCCTTCATGAGTCGAAGTGTCTCCACTCGTTTGCGAAATTTCTTTGGGTTGTGAGCATAGCTGTCCATCAATGCCTTAACGCTTGGCGATTCCACCTCGTCGAGTTTCGTCATCATGCGGTGAAGGTATTGTGGGTGAATATGCAGCTCCATACCAAGCTGCACAAGTTCTCGGGAGTAAATGGGCTTTACTCCAACTGGTTTCTTCATATAAATCTGTATGAGCATCAACCAGTATTCATCGTGCCATATAGGTTGTCGTGCCATAATATGTAGAGGTTTTGTGCAAACTTACACATTTTTTTCGAGATATTCCCCGATTTTTTCGTATTTTTGCACCCAACAAATCATACCTAACTATTTATAAGGCTAATATAGCAAATCAAACTCACATAAAAATAATGAAAAAACTATTTTTCACGTTGTTGTCGATGCTGACTTTGACAACAGCTACGGCACAGACCGAGCTAACTTATTCAGAGGCTAAAACCCTGTATAAGGACAAGGCAAAAGCATCGGTTAGCGTTCACGACCCATCGGTGGTTTACGACAGCAACAGCAAGAGATACTACATCTTTGGCTCGCATCGTGGTTGCGCTTATTCTACCAACATGCAGGATTGGACTTCGGCAAGCTTTGCATGGCAGAATGGAACAAACACCAACGTCACCAATGCCGAGGCTTTCACCACACAGAGGGTGAAGACCATAAAGAAAGGCGGAGTGGAGGTTGCGCTGCCACAGTTTGACGCTATGGAATGGTCGGCACGCACCGACGAAAAATACGACATCAATGGCAACATGTGGGCACCCGACGTGGTGTGGAATCCGGTGATGAAGAAATGGTGCTACTATCTTAGCATCAATGGCGACGCATGGCATTCAAGTATCATATTGCTCACTTCCGACAACATCACGGGTCCTTATCAATATGAGGGTCCGGTAGTGGTCTGCGGTTTCGACGCTTCGGAGCATTCATACAAGGACACCGACCTTGAACTTGTACTCGGCTCTCAGTCGTCATTGCCTGCAAGATATAATGTAGGCAACAAGTGGGGTGACAGATGGCCACACACCATAGACCCTTGCGTGTTCTACGACGAAGAGGGCAAACTATGGATGGCTTACGGCTCGTGGTCGGGAGGTATCTGGATGTTGCAGCTCGACGCAGAGACAGGTTTGCGCAATTACGATGTTACCTATCCATCTGTTGGTGGCTCTACAAATGGTGTGACGAGCGACCCATATTTCGGCAAGAAGATTTCGGGCGGATATTATGTTTCGGGCGAAGGCTCGTACATAGAGCACATAGGCAAATATTATTATCTCTTTGTGAGCAATGGTTTCTATTCGCCTGATGGTGGATACGAGATGAGAGTGTTCCGCTCTGAAAAACCTGATGGTCCATATAAAGATACTAAGGGTAAGAGTGCCATTTTTAATTCGTACGTGATGAACTATGGCTACAATGGCGACACTCGTGGCGAAAAGCTGATGGGAGCTTACAACCATTGGGGATTTATGACTGTTGGCGAATGTGCGCAGGGACACAACAGCATCATTGCTGCCAACGATGGTCGCACTTACCTTATTTATCACACAAAATTCAACAACAACACCGTTTGGCACAGCGTGCGCACCCACCAGGTGTTTGTGAATAGCGACGGATGGCTTGTGGCTGCTCCTTTCGAATATAATGGTGAGCAGATTACTGATGCCGACATTGCAGCAAAACAGCCTTTTACCATTGACGAGATTGTGGGTACTTATAAGTTGCTCGTACATAAATACGGCATGGACTATAAGAACTACGAAGAGGTTACTCCTATCGACATTCAGCTAAATGCCGACGGCACCATATCGGGAGCTAAGACTGGCAAATGGAGCATCACAGAGGGTACTGGCTACATCTCGCTAACCATAGCCGGAATGAAATATAATGGTGTAGTCTTTGAAGAGGTGATGGATGGTAAAACCATACATACTGTTTCTATCGCAGCTTGTGCTCCTACTACGGGAGTAAACATGTGGGCGTATAAATGGACTCCTAAATACGACTTGGCGTGGCAACTCAACAATCAGAAAGAGCCTGTGGTAGACAATCAGGATGTAGTGGGCGACCTCGACCTCGCGGGCTTCGACCTCAAGGCTGGCAACATAAAGACTACATGGACAAGTAGTAATCCTGACGTAATATCTACAGTTGGTAAATATAATCCTGCAGGCTTGGCAGAAGACACCAACGTAGACCTCTCGGTAAGATTAGAAACTCCAGGCTATTATTGGGCTAAAGATTATACTGTAAAGGCTTTCTCTTACCAACATTCCACTCCGTCTGCCGATTGGCAATCAGGAATGATGGCTTATTATGGTTTCGATGACGATGCACTCGCTAACGCAATGAACAACAGCCAGAAAGCATCATTGGGGGCTAATGGAACAAATAAGAAACCATCGCTGCAGGATAATGCTGCTCTGCGCAATGGCAAAGTAGTGAAGCTGGAGTTTGGTGCCAACGGCAACGAGAGCTTTGTTTCAATACCTAACCCTTTGCTGGGTCAAGAATTGAAAGATGGAGTGACAATATCTTTTTGGGTTAACCGCGCCACAGAGAACGATTGGGATGCGCTGTTTGGACTTACCGACGGCACTGCCAGACTCTATATGACTGGTCGCACATACGTAGGCTACAACAATGGCAAAGCGGGCAACGAAAGTTGCTGGCTCGACATAAACCATCCTACGGCAGAAAATATTCCAAACAACATCACCGTGGGCAAATGGCACCTCGTGACGTTGGTTTTCAATCGCACAACAGAAGTTGCACTTTATATTGATGGCAACAAGATGGACTTCACAAAATGGAATGGTTCGCTCAATGGCAAGGCTATAAGCTCAGCCACAGGTTTCGACTATGGGCTAATGGTAGCCCTTATGTCTTCGGCATCAGAAATCTGTTTGGGTAAGGGTTCATTCTGGGGCTCAGCCGAAGCTTCGTTTGACGATGTGATAGTCTATAATCGTCCGCTTTCAGCAACCGAGGTTTTAGCTCTCAACAGAATGGAAAACCGTGTATTCGATTTCAACACTTGGGCAACAGGCATCGAGGAAATAACTCCTGACTCGCCTGCCCTCGACACTAACACCATCTACGACCTACAGGGTCGCCGCATAAATGGCAAACCAACAAAGGGACTATATATAATAGGTGGAAAAAAGGTAGCTTTGTAGCTACCTTTTTTTTATTTTTCTGTCTTTTATTAAGTGCGACAATTTAGCTCATAGCAAACATTATGAGTACTTGCGCTATGAGCACTCGGAGAAACATGCCTAATGGATAGACAGAAGCGTAGCTCACGCTGGCACTGTCGCCATCCAAAGTGTCGTTAGCATAGCCAAGAGCCATTGGGTTTGCCATGGCTCCACACAGAATGCCGCAGATGGTGGCAAAATCAAACTTCTTTGTTTTCAGAGCTAACACACCTATTATTATACATGGCAACATAGTGAGCAACAAACCAATGCCCAACCACAGCAAGCCCTCTGGACGAAATACGGTAGAGAAGAAGTCGCTACCTGCCACAATGCCCAAACAAGCCAAATAGAGCGACAAGCCAAGTTTGCGAAGCATCAACGAGGCAGAACGCGTGGTGTAGGAAATCAATCGCAAACGTGGACCGAGGGCTCCAACCAATATTCCCATAAGTATGGCTCCTCCTGCCACACCAAGATGTATTGGCATTTGCATGCCTGGAATGGAAATAGGAATAGTGCCTACTGCCAAACCAAGGATGATGCCGAGGAATATGCTGCCGATGTTAGGTTCTTCGAGAGTTTTAACGGCATTGCCGAGGAAACGTTCCACATTGTCGACAGCCTCGTGTTCGCCAACCACAGTTATGCGGTCGCCATATTGCAATCGCAAATCGTCGGTGGCAAGGAGCTTGATGTCGCCACGCAATATTCGGCTCACATTAACTCCATACAACTTTCGCAACTGCAATCTGCCAAGCACCTTACCGTTCAAGGCTGTGCGCGAAAGCACCACCACCCTACTCTCAAGCTGCGAGTCAATGGCATTCCAGTCTATCTGCTCCTTGTTCCAGTCTTTCTGTTCTTCTTCGCCAAAGAGCAATTCCAAAGCCCGCTCGTCTTCGCGAGTGGTTACGACGAGCAATTTGTCGTTGGCATGCAGACGTGTCTGTGCCATAGGCACAATAACCTGTTTGCCACGCCAAATACGCGAGATGATGAAATGCAAATGGCTATTCTGCGAAATGTCGGCAATGGTTCTGCCTTCGATAGCTGGATTCACAACGTCGAACTCAGCAATATAAGTATGGTCGTCGTCAATCTGCGACTTTGGTTTCAGATCGTCGTTCTTAACGCAAAACTTGCGCAACAGCATCATCACAAAGATTACGCCCACCACACCAAGCGGATAAGTCACGGCAGTGGCCAATGCCACGCTGCCACTCGACAAGCCCAACGAAGTCAGCGACTCTGTGGCTGCACCAAGGGCTGGAGTATTGGTGGTGGCGCCACAAAGCAATCCCACCATATCGGGCAGACTAATGCCAGTGAGCGGAATTAGCACCATTGCCAACACCGTGCCCACAACCACCAAAGCAAGGCTCCACATATTAAAAGCCACACCCTCGTGCTTCAGCGAACCAAAGAAGTTTGGTCCAACATGCAGTCCAAGAGTATACACAAAGAGAGCCAAGCCAAAAGTCTCGGCATATTCCACCACCGTTGGGTCGACTGCCAAGCCAAAATGACCTGCCAAAATACCAATAAAGAATACGAAGGCAATGCCAAGCGACAAGCCCTTTATCTTCACATTGCCTAAACTAAGGCCTATGGTTATTATCAGCGACAATACTACAACAGCCTGTATCGATGAATGTATGGTAAATAGGCTGCTTATCCAATCTGTCATAGCTACTTAAAAAATGGTTATTAGCTGTTTTTATCAGTACATTTTCATATATAGAGTGCAAAATTATATATTTTTCTTGATAGAATGAAATAAAAAAGTTAGAAGTTATAAAATTAAAAGAAGTTATCACTCCCATTGGTAGTTAGAAGCTAAAACTAATAGCCTTATGTTGGAGTTTGCTACAAGCTTTTAATCATAAAGATATATGGCTTTAACTTCTCTAACTTCTTTTATTCTCTTTAACTTCTACCCAAAAGCATAAAAAAGGCATAAAATGACGATGTGTTCGCACACAAACATTGATTTGCATCAATAAAACATATATTTTTTATATATTTCTTGCACGTTTTCTTGGTCTGTTTGCGCAAACATACTACCTTTGCATCGTCAAAAGGTTAATATATTGTTTAGGTTAGTAGTAATAGATTTAGGTTTTTAGTTATTAGGTAAAGATTGTTTTAATAGGTATTGAGTGAAGGACGACCTCGTGAGAAGTTTCCAACACGTTTTTAAGGAAAAAAAAGATTAACATTCAGGTAACACGTATTTATCGGGGGAACTTTTCCCCCCACGAAATGCAGAAGTGCACGGCATACAGACTTTTTCTGTTAGCTGTGCACTTCTGTGTTATATGGGTTTGGAAAAGCTCCGACAAAGATTCAGAATGGCTAATAACGATTTTGTTGTCAAGATTGTCATTTGTCATTATGTCATTTTCAAAATCTTAATCCTCATAAATAAAAACAAAAAGCAAGGTTCCTTGGATGGAGCCTTGCTTTGTTTTATCATGCATAGAGCAAGAAGATGCTTGCTCTATAGTTGTTTAGACGTTTTAGCGCTCTATATGCGCTGCGCCATTGGACTTAAAAATTGTATACTGCGAAAGTCTGGGCAGGAACCTTGATGGTAAGGGTAGAGCCTGCTGTGGCTGGGATGTCGACAGTATGAGGAACAACATTGAATTTGTTTTCGATGCTGTTGGTAGCCTTAGGGTCGTCGGAATGGAGGGTGGTTACCTTGCCTGCAGGGAGCTTCTTCAAGCCCTTGAAGTTGAGAGTTACATCCTGCTCCTTGTCGCCAGCATTGGCAATCTTAACGATGTATTGCTTCTTGTGCTTATCGTAAACGGCGCTTGCATAGAGTGAGCCTTCGCCCTTTACAGCATTGCCATTCTCGGTGAGCTTAAGCATGTTGGTGCCGCGGTTGGTGCCATAGAGCATTTGCACATACCAGTTAACGGAGCGTACAGACTCGAGGTTGTTGAACCAGATGAGGTCTGGACGCCATTGCCAACCTTCGACATGAGCGAAGAGAGGAGCGTAGGTGGCTTGGTAGACAACATCGGCATTGCGCTCAAGACCTGTCATAAAGGCTGCCTCGGAAAGAGCTGCAGCGAAGTTGTTCATGGCAACGGTAGGAGCTTTTACTCCAGGCATGTGGCTTGCATATTCGCCTGCAAAGACCTTAGGACCTGTGCGAGGATAGTTGTCGTAGCGACCAGCATTCTTGAGGAACCAGTCGGGAGCCATATAGTAGTGCTCATCTACGAGGTCGACACCGAGCTTGCGCATTTCTGCCCAACCATAGTCGAACTTGTCGCCACTGGCTGAAGGACCGCTCGAACCACATATCTTTATATTAGGATATTTAGCTCTGATTTGCTTGATGAACTTAGCGAGGCGCACAGGATAGACTTCGCCCCATTGTTCGTTTCCGATACCAATCTGCTTGAGGTTGAATGGTGCAGGATGACCCATGTCGGCACGAAGCTTACCCCACTTGGTGGTGACACTACCGTTAGCAAACTCGATGAGGTCGAGAGCATCGTCGATATACGACTGGAGGTCGTCTATAGCTACATGTGCATTCTTATCATCGTCGCGGTTCTGATACTGGCAAGCCAAGCCTACAGACAAAATAGGCAATGGTTCGGCACCAATCTTCTCAGAAAGAAGGAAGTACTCATAGAATCCAAGGCCGTAGGTCTGATAGTAGTTAGGATACAGACGATGAGCAAAGGTATTGTTCCAACGATTCTCGTTGAGCGGACGGTTTTCAGGTGCGCCAACAGAGTTTTTCCATTGATAACGAGTTTGGAGGTCGGTACCCTCGACGATACAACCACCAGGGAAGCGGAAGATACCTGGGTGAAGGTCTTCGAGGTCTTTTACCAAGTCGGCACGCAAGCCATTCCAGTTGTCGGCAGGGAACATAGAAACATGATCGAGGTCTACGCTCTCATTGCCTTCGAGGAATATACGCATGTAGCCCTTCTGTAGGGTTTGCTTGGATGTGAGCTCTACGCTATATTTCTTCCACTGGTTGTTGGTGATGGTGATAGACTTGCGCTCCATAGGATTGTTGTTTTCATCCACGAGCTCAACTCTAATCTTAGCCTGCTTGCCATTGAGGAAGTGCAGACGACCATAGACGCTGAAATTATATTTCATGCCCTTTTTCAATCCCATGCCAAAGAAGCCACGGTTTTCGAGTCCGGTAGATTTTTCGCGATGACCAGATGGTTCGAGAACAACATAGTTAGGGTTACGGTCGAAAGCAGGCTTTAGGCTGCTTACAGAAACATTGCCCCACACGTTCCAGCCCATGAGGCGGTTAGGGAATTCGAAAGAGCGGTTTTCTACCATCTCTGCATAAAGTCCGCCATCGGCTCCGAAGTTGATGTCTTCGAAGAATATGCCATACATGGTAGACTGTACAGGCGCTCCAGGCTTGGTGGTGATGTCGAATTGGCGCTGTGCCGCTGCAGGCGATGCCAGCAGGGCAGAGAGTGCCACCGACGATAGAATACGGTTTAACTTCATTTGTTATTGTTTGTTTTAGTTTATAGGTGAAATTACGAATGTAAACGTCTTATCGCCATAAGCAATACGATGCTGTGGCAATGGCCATGAGCCCCAACTATTTTCGCCACCAATACCGTACTGCTCCTTGTCTATGCAAAGCTCTGTATACTTAGACTGTGGCACCTGATAGCTATGGCGCTGATCTTTTTCTGCACCCTCGTCAAGGTCGTTGATGCTATAGTGGAGTGCACTTGCATCGAAAACATTGTCGGAAGTGATACGGAATCCCTTACCAGCCTTGTCTGTCTGCTGCCACCAGCGGAGGTCGCTCTTGGTGCCAGTCTCTTGTGGACGGATGTAAGGGAAGAACTGCTCGTCGGCAGTCTGAGTATAGATGCCTATGTTCTGTGAACCCTTGCGGTCGATATAGTTTTCAATTGGTCCACGACCGTAGAAGTGGCTCTTATCCATGGTGTAAGGCAACTGCATGAGCATACCGAAGCGGAACATGCTTGAAACCTTAGCATCCTTGGTGGTATTCATAGTCTGCTGCACACGCATTGTTCCATCAGGAGCGATGGTGTAGACGATGTCGAGAGTTGCTTTTACGTCAGGCATATCATAGCTTGTTGTAACAACAACCTTGTTGGTCTTGCCTGTCTTAACCTTAAGGGCATTGATATCCTTGAGGTTGAGGGCAGGATTGCGCCAAGCCTTAAACTTTTTTTGGAGCTGTGCACCCATATCATTGTCGGTGACGGCACGCCAGAAGTTTGGCTTCAATGTGCCACCTTCGCCAAGAAGGTCTACGCCATTAACCTTGTATTCCTTCAATAAGCCTGAAGCCTTGTCGAAAGCTATTTGAGCAACGTCGCTTGTTACCTTGATATCTGTCTCTTTCTTCTTGTCTACCACCTTGATTTTGCCTGGAGCATTGACAGCAGCGATATTGTTAGTAATCTCGCGGATAGGCAACTGGCGATAAGCAACTAGCTGACCAGCCTCCATAAGAGGTTCAGCCTTTTTGAGTCGGAACTCTATGTTGAGAAGGATTTCGCCCTCGGCAGGAACGGTGTAAGGCAAAGTGAGCTCTACCTTCTGATGAGGAGCAACGTTGAGATTGTCGATGGTGCCATTCTGAACAGGTTTGCCATTCTGGAGGAGTGTCCACGAGAGCTGATAGTTGGCAAGGTCGCGGAAGAAGTTTTCGTTGTAGACGCTAATCTTACCAGCATTTACATCTACAGCCTCAGCCCAGATGTTCTGGTATACGTAAGCAACCTCGTAGGCATGAGGGTTGAGCTGACGGTCGGGACCGATGATGCCATTGCAGTTAAAGTTGTTGTCGGAAGGGTCGTAGGTGTTGTAATCGCCACCATAAGTGTATTGAATCTTAGTGAGCTCAGGGTAAGAGAGATTGTCATGAATAGACATTGGAGCCACAGGGGTGCGATGAAGACCTTGGTCGACGAAGTCCCAAATGTAGCCACCCTGATTGTTAGGATACTTGCGTGTGAGGTCCCAATATTCCATCAAGCCACCACTTGAGTTGCCCATGGTGTGGTTGTATTCGCATTGGATGAGAGGTAGAGTAGCCTTTTTGTCCTTAGAATATTTTTCGCAAGCATTGTGGGAGTAGTACATAGGACAGAAGATGTCGGTAGCATTGCCACCTGTTCTGATAGCCTGCTCATACTGCACAGGGCGGCTCTTGTCTTGCTCCTTAACCCACTTGTAGGCAGCAACAAAGTTGTCGCCATAAACAGTCTCGTTGCCCAACGACCATACTACAACAGAAGGATGGTTGTATTGCATTTCTACGTTGTGCTTGTTGCGCTCCAAAATCTGCTTAGCAAACTCAGGCTTCTTGGCAGCAGCATCGCCGCCATACTGGAAGCCGTGGCTCTCTTGGTTGGCCTCAGCTGTGACATAAATACCATATTCATCACAAAGGTCGTACCATACTGGGTCGTCAGGATAGTGGCATGTGCGAACGGCATTGATATTCAAGCGCTTCATAATCTTGATATCTTGAATCATGCGCTCACGCGAAACTAAATAACCTCCGTCTGGGTCCATCTCGTGGCGGTTTGCGCCCTTGATGTAGACAGGCTGACCATTAACGAGGAGCTGTGAGTTCTTTATTTCAACCTTACGGAAGCCCACCTTCTGAGGAATTACCTCAATGATGTTGCCCTTCTGATCTTTCACGGTAGCGATGAGTGTGTAGAGATAAGGGGCTTCGGCGCTCCACTTCTTTACGTTCTTGAGCACGAACTGTGCGGTGCCGTTGGCGCGTTTCTTGAAGTTGGCTTCGCTCTTCACAATCTCAATACCATTATGGTTGAGGAGCTTGTATTCAACTATAGGCTGTCCCTTTACCTCTGCATAGATCTGAACTACACCATCGGTATAGTTGTTTTGAAGGTCGGGAGTTATTTTTATATTAGAAACATGAACCTTAGAGTCGCGAGCATAAAGATAGCTGTCGCGAGCTACGCCCGAAAGGCGCCAGAAGTCTTGGTCTTCGCACCAAGAGCCATCACACCAACGGAATGTTTGGAATGCAATGAGGTTTTCGCCCTTTTTAAGATAAGGAGTAATGTCGAATTCTGCGGCCACTTTAGCATCCTCAGCATAGCCAGCAAACTGACCATTTACGTAGAGATAGATGTTTGAGGTGACGGAACCAAAATGAGCAATGACCTGCTTGCCATCCCAGTTTTCAGGGATGTTGATGATGCGGCGATAGCTGCCTACATTATTGTTCTTGGTAGGAACTGCAGGAGGTTGCTGGTCGAAATGTCCGCGCCAAGCAAAGCCTACATTTACATACTCTGGGTCGCCATAGCCATTCATCTCCCAAATGCCTGGGACGTTCATGGTCTTCCAAGAACTATCGTCAAGATCAGTCTTATAAAAGTCGGTAGGACGCTTGTCTGCATCCTTCACCCAATTAAACTTCCATGCACCATGGAGCGAAAGGAAGTTGGCACTCTTCGCCATGTTGCCAGCCTTGGCAGCAACTTCGTTCTCGTAGGCGAAATAGTTGGTGTGAAGTTTTAAGCGATTTACCTCGTTTACCTGCAGGTCGTGCCATTCGGTGAATGTAGGAACAAGCTGGGCCGAAGTTGCCACTTTCTCTTTGGCAGCAAAGGATGTGAGTGTGCATCCCATCATGGCTGCCATGAGCAAATGTCGTGGGCTTAGCCCAGAGTTAATTTGTTTGTTCATTGTTATTGGTTTTGTTGATAATTGATAGTCTAAAGGGTTATTATACATTAATATATAATAACCTGTTTGCAAAGATAATGCAAACGAGCGCAATGTAAGCTTGCTTACAAATTGCCGAGTGCAGCTTATCTTCTGCAAAGATAAGACAAAATATCAGACTTTAGTTATTTAGTGTGGTAAAAATATTACGGCATAGGGAGTAGACCTTCCCATTTTACATTCCAATCCTTAGGGAAACCAGGGTTCTTGGTGGTTGCACCATCCCATCCGGCACACATCATGGCTACTGCTGTGAGCAATCCGCCATTGCCTGGCATGTAGACACGCAGGCGACCATCTTGATAGTTGTGACCATTAACGAGATAGGTGTTGGTACGCTTATTCATGAGCAATGCATCGATGGCACGACTAGGCTGACCAAGGCGAGCACAGGTCATGGCAACCATAGGATAGTCCCATCCCCAGGTCTTGTCCCAGTTCCAGTTGTCCCAAATCCAGTCGAGAGTCTTTGCCATTACGCGCTTATTGATGAGCTTATTGTCGGGCATCATGCCGAGAGCACCAAGAAGAGCTGGATGGTCGCTGGTAAAGCGGATGTCGGTGTAGGTATTCTTGGCAGTTTCGGCAGCAAGATATAGGCTGTCTTCATTGAATGCCAATGGCGAGAGCTTATTGATGATAGAATCCCATTCGCCCTTGTCGTCGATGCCACTGCGCTGACGCCATTTCTCAGCCATTTGCAGAGCTGTGTGCCAATAAGAAAGTTCGAAAGGAGGGTTTATGGTAGAGTCGGCCTTGAGGGTTTCTTGCGCAGGAATACATCCACGCAAGATGTAGCGGTCGCGGATGGAGTCGTATTCTGCAAAGTCTGCCATAAAGAGAGCGGTGGCATTCACGGTGCCTGCATATTTCTTGAGTAGCTCTTCGCGCTCGGCAGAACTCTTGGCAGCACGATAAAGGAGTTCGGCAAGATAAATGAAATGTGGCTGTTGCCAGATAAGATAAGAGCCTACATTAGATGGAGCCTCGATGCCCGAAGGGTCGGTCATCTTCATCCAACGGATGCCATTAAAACCTTGACGCTTAGCGATTTGGCGAGCAAGCTTCTGAGCATAGAGGAACCAGCCGAAGCATTTTTCCATACACTCAGGCTTATTCCACAAGCCATAGTGGGCAAGGTGCCACCATGTCATTTCGAGATGGAATTTGCCAAACCATGAATTATAGGTGAGTCCAGTTTCTTGAGGAGGAAGAATGCCACACTCTTGTGCGCCCATGAGATATTGGCTAAGGATTACCCTGCGCTCGAGTTCTTTGGCACGAGGGTCTTTCACATCGCCAAAGTCTACGAAGCCACCTTCGTTCCAATAATTGCGCCATCTGCCTGCCGAAGCCATGGCGAAGTCGGCAAACGGACGGTTGCTGAGATAGAAGCCCATAGGAGTGTTGCCATTGAAACCTACGTAGAGGTCAAGGGCTCCCTTCTTGGTAGAGATTACAATGGTGTGGGCACCCTTTTTGCTGATGCGTGCGCCATCACTAAACTCTACATTAATATAATATGTGCAATTATCCAGCTTGCGCTTAATAACGGCGTGGGTACCTTCTTTTTCGAGAGTTGTGGTGTGGCGGCTGTCTTGATTCCAATCGCAAGCGTCATCGCTATGCTTTCCTGTAGGATAAGGGAATCGCAACACCACCTCGATGGTGCCATCCGACTCGATATGCGAAGCCACAACATCCTTGTCGGGGTCGCAAACGGTTTTAACATGATAGTTTTGTTCGCCATATTTGAATCGGCTCTCCACCTTTCCTGTCCAAAGGTCGAGAGTTTCGTCAATATTGCTCACGAGGTTAGGGTCGGCAAGGTTGAGACCTATATTGCCGAGATGAAGGCGATGAGGATTTTGGCGGAAGTAGTTGGAAGCATCTTGCTGACGACCAGGGGTGCGGAACTGTGCAGCATAATATTCATCGTGACCACGATGGAAGTCGTGGTTGACGAGTGCTTCTTCTATCTTGTAGCCTTTGTCGTTAGGGAACGAATGCCAACCCCAGTCAGACATGGTGCCAAGAGGCACTCCGTTGCGATATTTCTCAGGAAAGGTCTGCAAACCTGTAGCATCAACGGTAAAGGCGAAGCCTCCGTTACCCACGGTCAACGAAGCTAACGAGTCGATACAGGTGATGTGAGGATTGTGGCGAGTGACAACAGCCTTGCGGTCAATCTTGTTGTCAGCATGTGCAGCCAACGTCATAGCGAAAGCTACGAAAAGTAGGACGATTTTTCTCATCAAGATTAGTTTTTAGTCATTATTATAGTTCTGATTTGTACAAGAATAATTGTGTAATGGTACAATATTCGTTAGACATGGTACAAAATTAGCGATTATTTTTGTTAATTCGGTCGCGATATGTGTGTTTTTATCCTTATTGCAATCGTTTTCACAAAAATTGCATATAAAATCACAATTATTACACCTGTTATTATGCCATAACTCATAACTTTGCACATGAAAATTAAATTAAACGTAGTTCTATCAACGATAGGTGGAAATGAAACTAGCTCCTAATCATTAGGTAATTCATTAGGTATTTTTGAGGTAAGGTTGTTATTTATGGATGACAAGTTATAAAAGGTGAGCAAGGATAACTATGTTGAAAAGGTTATAGGGGTAACATAGAAAAGAAAGGTATTAAAAAAACAAACCGTTTTAATCCTAAAACTAAACTATTTGTCCAAAGACAGTAAAAGGAGTCAGACTATTCTGGCTCCTTTTATTTTTTTCATTTAGATTATTATTTCTTCATTCCCACACCGAGATAGAAGCCTGGCTCTGGTGGCTGATTGTAAGCCACATTCTCGGTAGCTATGCTCAGACGATAAGGAACATCCTGCATGAGGCAAGTGATGCGATGGTCGGTAGGAATATCTGTGGTGTAGAGCTTAAGCATAGTGCTCTGAGCATCGCGCACCAACACCTCTTCGCGCCAGTCGCCAAGGATGTCGCCACTAAGACAAGGGTTCGACTTGGTGCCATTGTTGAATCTGCCGTCGAAACGCTTAATAACATTCACCCTGCCTGTTTTCCAATCGTATTTCTGAACTGTCTCATGGTCGAGAAGTTCGCGAAGCAAGTCGCCATCCCACCAGATGCCGAAGTTTGTAGACATTCCTCTGCGCTTATTTTCGTCCATGGTAGGTTCTTCGTATTCTGTAGGTCGGATGAGTTCGCCCTTGACATTTCTTACGCCTCCGCTATTGGTACTCCACATCTCCAAACCTTCGTTGGTAGGGTCGATATCGGCAGCCATACATCTGCCCACATCAAAGTTGCCCGGAATCTGGAAGATCACTTTGCCTGTGGCAGCATCGCGGAAGTCGCTACCATCGCGACGATTCTCGTGACAGTCCCACACCTGCAACTTATCGCTATTAGGATAGAAAGCCATCAGGTGCAAGGCATCGCCATGACCGAAGCCTGTGTTGTAGAGCCCACGACCATCATGGTCAATAGCCATAGAACCGTATGTTATTTCGTCGCAGCCATCGCCATCAACATCAGCCACTCTGAGGTTATGGTTGCCTTGACCAGCATAGCTTGCCCACTCAGGATTGTTTGTGTCAAAGACCCAACGGCTGGTGAGATTCTTTCCGTCCCAATCCCAGGCAGCAATAACTGTGCGAGTGTAATATCCACGGCAGAAGAAAGCCGAAGCTTTTTTACCATCGAAATATCCTACACCTGCAAGATAGCGCTCAGAGCGGTTGCCATGATCGTCGCCCCAACTGGTTAGAGGTCCGCGACCAGGAATATAGTCTACAGTCTGCATAGCTTCGCCTGTGAGACCATTGAAGACAGTAAGATATTCAGGACCATCCATGATTCTTCCCAAGCGGTTGTTTTGCTCGTGGCAACGCCAGTCTTTAGAACCATCACCAATAACATTACCCTTTCCATCAATGGTGCCATCGGCAGTCTTCATCATGAGTTCAGCCTTGCCATCGCCATCGAAGTCGTAAGCCATAAACTGGGTGTAGTGGGCTCCGGCACGGATATTCTTTCCCATGTCGATACGCCACAGACGTGTACCATCGAGCTTCAAGCAGTCGAAATACACGTTGCCCGTGTAGCCTGCATGCGAATTATCATGCGCATTGGAAGGGTCCCACTTCAGAATAATCTCGTATTCTCCATCACCATCCACATCTGCCACCGAGCAGTCGTTGGCGCTATAAGTGCACACTCTGCCATCAGGCATAGTAAGGTCGGCAGGCTTCTGAAGCGGAATAGAGATAAAACCCTCTTGGGCATTAGCCTTAAGACAGAACGAGCCATTGCAGCTGCCACCTCGAACCTCGTAGGTAGCATCGCCACTAACAGGCTGCTCATCAACGAAGAAGGTTCCGCCTTTCTTCAGCGCTTTGCTGTTTAGTTTCTTACCATTACGGTACACATCGAATGCAGCATTCTTGCCATCTTCAGACAGCAATCGCCACGACACAGCCACCTTGCCATTGCTCTTGGTGGCTACAACACCCCTGTTCAGCTTTTCCATCATGATATTCTTCATATCATAACGTGGTTGGGCAAAGCCCGCCGAACATACTGCAAGTAAGCAGATTGTAGAAAGTAGTTTCATAATAAAATAGTTATATTGCTTTAGTGAATTTAGTACTTTGTAGAATTGATTCCTTTTCAGAACTGAATAGTCATAATTATTTCGCAATTTGATTATTGCTGATAATAATGCTAATTTTAAGTTTTTAAGTTTTACATTGCAAAGATAATGCACACGAGCGCAATGTAAGCTGCTTACAAATTGCCGAGTGTAGTTTATCTTCTGCAAAGATAATCCTTTTATATTTTATAGACAAATGGTTAAGAAAGAAAATATTGAAAGTGAGTGTTTTCAAAAATGAAAGAAACATTAATGCTATAGTAGCGAGATTATCTCGCTTTCTCATTCCATATTTCCTCTGCGAGATACTTATCACTACGGCAATGCAAATCAGCAACACCATCTTCCATCAACTGCAGGGTGTCGGAATTATAAAAAATATCCATTGCCTTATCCAAAGGAACGGAATACATTTTACTTATTTCTTCAATAATTCGTGCATATTTCGCTTCTAAAATAGCATGGTAGGCTTCATCATGTACTGTCATAACTTTATGCTTTCCTTATAGATTAAACATTTGTCAATTACTTCCTGTTTTCTTATACATATTTGATCATTAGACCTTTCATACAACAAACGACGTAAAGCCTCATCCTTAGTTATGTCACCCGCAAAATACAGGTCAATTGTTCGAAAAACTTTATCGTTTGCAATGCCGCCTCTAACCACATCATACTCACCTATTTCGTTTCCTTTTCTACATTCAGCCACGAAATCAAGCCATTCTTCATTATATGAGTCAAACACTTTTATTTCATAACTACAGTATGATTCGTCCAATTCATAGACATTGAGCCAAGCTTCATGATAACGACGCACAAAACGCTGCGCATAGTTAACAGCTTGATCACGCAAAGTGGTAATATAGAAACCCTTACCAAAATCTAAGAAATCTCGAGAATGCAAGGTATCTGGATGTTCTACCTTTATTGCAGATGCATGAAATACTTCCATTATACCAATACTCCTTTCTCTTTCATAAACTCGGTAAGATCTTCCATTAAATATTCTTTGCCAAAAGTATGCAATACATCATAACTCGGTATGATGTAGTCCATTAGTATGCCCGAAGTTTTAAGACGCTGATAAACATCTTGAGACTTAAGCCCAAGCCTACGTGCCAAATTGCCAACACAATATGTCACAAAATCAACATCCTGCGATTTTATATTTATTGTTACTACATCCATATTCTTCTATTTTTGTACATTTAGACATAAAATCATGCGGTAAACTTACAACATTTTCTCGAAATAGCCAAGAAAATACCCTTTTTCTTTGTCATATCTTCAAATTATAGTAATTTTGCAACCACAAACTTAAAATAAATACCAATTAGAAGGAATAATGGCGAATTTAAGATTCGAAGTTGTAGCCGAGGCTTTCAAGAAAAGACCCGTCGACGTTCTCGCACCATTGGAGCGACCATCACAGTATTATGGTAAATATGTCTTCAACCGTGCCAAGATGTACAAATACCTGCCTGCCGATGTTTATGCAAAACTCATCGACGTTATGGATAATGGTATTCGTCTTGACCGTTCTATTGCTGACGCAGTGGCACGTGGCATGCGACAATGGGCAGAAGAGAATGGAGTTACACACTACACTCACTGGTTCCAACCTCTGAACGAGGGTACTGCCGAAAAGCACGATGCTTTCATTGAGCACGATGGCAAGGGTGGAATGATAGAGGAATTCTCTGGAAAACTACTCATGCAGCAGGAACCTGATGCTTCAAGTTTCCCTTCGGGCGGTATCCGCAACACCTTCGAGGCTCGTGGATATTCGGCTTGGGACCCTACATCGCCTGTCTTCATCATCGACGACACTCTTTGTATCCCGACCATCTTTATCTCGTATACTGGCGAGGCTCTTGACTACAAGGCTCCGCTGCTTCGTTCGCTTCATGCTGTGAACGTGGCTGCCACTGAGGTGTGCCACTATTTCTATCCTGACGTGAAGAAGGTGCAGACAAACCTGGGATGGGAACAGGAATACTTCCTCGTTGACGAAAGCTTGTATTCAGCTCGTCCTGACCTTATGCTTACTGGTCGCACTCTTATGGGTCACGACTCAGCAAAAAATCAGCAGATGGACGACCACTACTTCGGAACTATCCCTGAGCGTGTGCAGGCTTTCATGAAAGACCTTGAGATACAGGCTCTTGAACTTGGTATTCCTTGCAAAACTCGCCACAACGAGGTTGCACCAAACCAGTTTGAGCTTGCTCCTATTTATGAGGAGTGCAACTTGGCTGTAGACCACAACATGCTCTTGATGAGCCTTATGCGCAAGGTTGCTCATAAGCATGGCTTCCGCATGTTGCTTCACGAAAAGCCTTTTGCAGGCATCAATGGTTCGGGTAAGCACAACAACTGGAGCTTGGTTACAGATACTGGCGTATTGCTGCATGCTGCAGGCAAGAATGGCGAAGACAACCTTCGCTTCGTAGTATTCATCGTAGAAACCCTTATGGCTGTTTATCGCCACAACGGATTGCTCAAAGCGTCTGTGATGAGTGCCACAAACGACCATCGTCTTGGTGCCAACGAGGCTCCTCCTGCTATTATTTCAAGCTTCCTTGGTAAGCAGCTCAGCGACTTGCTCGACCATATCGAAAAGGCTGACAAAGACGAACTCTTCAATCTTGCTGGCAAGCAGGGTATGAAGCTCGATATTCCAGAGATTCCTGAATTGCTCATCGATAATACCGACCGCAACCGCACATCACCTTTCGCATTTACCGGTAACAGATTCGAATTCCGTGCCGTAGGTTCTGAGGCAAACTGTGCCAGCGCTATGATAGTGCTCAATACCGCTATGGCAGAGGCTCTCAATAACTTCAAGAGTCGCGTAGACGCTCTCATAGCCAAGGGCGAAGACCAGACAAGCGCCATCATCGATATTGTTCGCGAAGACATCCTTGCTTGCAAAGCTATCCGCTTTGATGGTAATGGATATAGCGATGAATGGAAAGAAGAAGCTAAGAAGCGCGGTCTCGACTGCGAGGCTTGCTGCCCTAAGTGCTTCGACCGCTATCTCGACAAAGAGAGCATCGCTATGTTCGAGTCGATGAACGTGATGAAGGAAAACGAGCTTAAAGCACGCAACGAGGTGAAATGGGAAACATACACCAAGAAGGTGCAGATAGAAGCTCGCGTTATGGGCGACCTCTCGATGAACCATATCATCCCTGTTGCCACCCATTATCAGAGCCGCTTGGCTAAGAATGTGGAAGGCATGATGAATGTGTTTGGTGCAGAAGAGGGAAAGAGTCTCACAGCCCGCAACGTGAAGATTATCAAGGAGATTGCAGAGCGCACTCAGAGCATCGAAACCCTTGTAGAAGAGTTGGTAGAAGCAAGAAAGAAGGCCAACGTAATAGAGAGCGAACGCGAAAAAGCTATTGCTTACCACGACACCGTGGTGCCAAAGATGGAGGCCATTCGCTACCAAATAGATAAGCTCGAGCTTATCGTTGCCGACGAGCTTTGGACATTGCCTAAATATCGTGAACTATTGTTCATTAGATAATATTACATTAAGGATAATATACTCTTAGGAGTATAGATATAGAATTAAACCAGCCTTCATGGCTGGTTTTTTTATCACTATCCATGAAAGAATGCGAAGAAAATACTATCTTTGCAAAAAACAAAACAACAAAACAGATAATAAATGGCTAATAAGAAAGAATATGCTCTTGCCAACAAGCAATGGCTCGAGGAAAAAGCTAAGGAAGAGGGCGTGAAGGCTCTTCCTCGTGGTATTTATTATAAGGTTGTGGCTGAAGGTAAAGCCGACGGCAAACACCCTACCCGACGCAGCATCGTTACTGCACACTATACAGGATGGACCATTAATGGCAAGAAATTCGACTCTTCGCGCGGCGGCACTCCTGTGGCATTCCGTCTGTCTGACTTGATAGAGGGATGGATAATAGCTATGCAGCAGATGTGTGTAGGCGACAAGTGGGAAGTTTATATTCCAGCAGAAGTGGGATACGGCAAATTCTCACAGCCAGGCATTCCTGGCGGTTCTACATTGATATTCGAAATAGAATTGCTGGGAATAGCATAAGCTTGCGACCGTAAAAGGTAAACTTCCATAATATCCTTAAACATAAAATAAACTTTCATCATAATAGAAAAAATGAAAAAACTATTTTTTATCATCCCTGCTCTCATGCTGGCGCTTACTGCCACGGCTCAGCAAGCACGCAAAGATTTCAAACGCGACATCACTCTGTCTGCAAGCAACTATGTAGCCTACCCTGGACCACAGAAGGCACTCACTCCTGCACCTAAGGGCTACACACCTTATTATATTAGTCACTACGGACGCCACGGCTCACGCTATCTTATTGGCACTAACGACTACGAGCGTCCTTACGACATGCTGCTGAAAGCTCAAAAACTAGGCATGCTGACAGCAAAGGGCGAGGAGACTCTCGCTAAGATAAAGACTATAAAGGACGAGGCTTGGAAGCGCGATGGAGAACTAACTCTTCGTGGCGCTGAGCAACATCGTGGTATTGCCAAGCGAATGTACGAGCGTTTCCCTGAAGTTTTCAAGGGTGATGTTAGAGTAGATGCTAAGTCTACCATCGTGATTCGTTGCATACTCTCTATGGAAAATGCGCTTCAGCAGCTCAAAGCCATGAACCCTAAGCTCGACATTCGTCACGATGCCAGCGAGCACGATATGTGGTACATGAACTTCGACGACAAAAAACTTTTCTCGAAGCGAATGCCTAAGGAGGCTAAAGAGGCTTACGATGCTTTCTCTAAAAAGCATGAAAACTATGAGAAAACTATGCGAAAGATATTTAACAACGAAACCTACTGGCGCGACAGCATAGACGCTTCATGGCTTGGCGACAGATTGTTTAAACTTGCCAGCAATATGCAGAGCACCGAATTGCGCCACACCATTTCGCTCTACGATCTATTTGACGAAGACCAGATTTACGACTTCTGGCTTCGCAATAATGCATGGTGGTACATCAACTATGGTCCATCGCCTCTCAATGGCGGAACACAACCTTATAGCCAGCGTAACCTCTTGAAAATGATTATCCATGAGGCTGACAGCTGTTTGAAACTCAAAGCTCCTGGTGCCACTCTCCGCTATGGCCACGACACTATGGTAATGCCACTCACTTGTCTGCTAAACATCAATGGCACAGGAAAGCAGATTGCCGACCTCGAACAAATCGACGACGAGGGATGGAACAACTATCGCATTTTCCCTATGGCTTGCAATCTGCAGTTTGTGTTCTATCGCAAAGCAGGATCGGAAGATATTATTTTCAAGATTCTTGACAATGAAGACGAGGCTACACTACCTATAAAAACAGATATAGCTCCATACTATCATTGGAATGATTTCAAGAAATATTGCAACGAAATTTTATCTAAATACGAAGAGTAATAGTTCGAAACAACGGGTAAAACTAACTATTATTGGCTCGAAAGCTCCCTATCTTTGTTCTAAACTTCGGTTTATGAATTTTTTCTCGAAGAAAAATTTCGCTGTTACAGATAAATCACATATCTTTGCAACCGATAACAATCAAACAATAATTTAAGGAAAAGATTATGAAAAAGTTATTATTGGCAGCTGCTTTCGTAGTAGCTTCATTGAGCGTAAACGCTCAGGTTTATCTTGGTGGTGGTGTAAGTTTTCATTCTGAGGATCCAGGTGAAGGCGACACAAAGACAACTATCAACCTTATCCCAGAACTTGGTTACAAGTTGGATGACAAGCTCTCTATCGGTGTAAAGTTCGGTCTTGAGCACTCTAAGCAGGGAGATGCTTCTTCTAACGATTATACATTCGAGCCATACGTACGTTACACTTTCGCTAAGTGGAACAAGGTTGGCGTATTTGGTGAGGCAGGCTTCGGTTACAAGCACTTCGAAGACAAGGTAGAGAAAGAAATAGGTAACACTACTGTTACTGCAAAGACAAAGGCTAACGCATGGTACATTGGTGTTCGTCCAGGTGTTTCTATCGACGTTACAAAGAACCTCACTTTCCTCACAAAGATTGGATGGTTGGGCTACACAAGCTACAAGCTCGATGCTGACAATGCTAAGGCAAGAACCGACCTTGGTCTTGATTTGAGCGGTGAGAACCTCCAGTTCTCTCTCGTTTACAACTTCTAATAGAAAAAGTAGAATTTGTTTTAAGTTAATACAACCATGGGGGACAAGTCTCGATGAGACTTGTCCCCCTCTCTTTTCCCCACTCAAGGAACACCCATTTATAGTATTTGTAGCGTATTTTCCTAATAAACGCAAGAAAAAAACTATATAATCATCAAAATTGATAATTATAGATATAGCGATGCAGTAAATAGCTTTCATTCAATGACTTAACTATCTTCATTCGTTTTCGAAGTTATGCTTCGAGCAATCTATGCTTTCTATCAAAGATTCCTATGCTTTCTATCAAACATCTTTTTGCTTACTATCAAATGTCAATATGATTACTATCAAATATAATTTAATTCCAAGATTAACTATCTAACAATTATAATTCAAAAACAAAAACTGCGTATTTTGTTTTGTCATTCTATAAGATAGGCTACACTCGGCAATTTGTGAGCACGCTCACATTGCGCTCGTTTGCACTATCTTTCCACTCGCTTGCATCTTTAAATAAGATAGACTGCATCTCAACAATAAAAACAAGTGAACTTGTTTTGTATTGTCTTCGATTTGCACTATCTTTGCAAAATAATCCCGAAACAGACATTTCTATATAATGAAGATACTTATTACTGGCGCCAGCGGCTTCATTGGCAGTTTTATAGTCAAAGAAGCCTTAGACAAAGGCATGGACGTATGGGCAGCCATACGCAAGAGTAGTCCGCTTACTTATCTCACCGACAAGAGAATAAACTTTATAGAGCTCGACTTGAGCTCAGAAGCCAAACTGAAGGAACAACTAAAAGATCATAATTTCGACTATGTGGTGCATGCTGCAGGAGTGACGAAATGTATGAACCCTAAAACATTCCGCAAGGTGAACACTCAAGGCACAATGAACCTCGTGAATGCTATCAAGACTCTTGGAATGCCTATAAAAAAGATGGTTTATCTGAGCTCGCTAAGCATTTTCGGTGCAATAAAAGAGCAGATGCCTTATCAGGAAATTACCGATAGCGACACTCCACAGCCTAATACCGAATATGGCAGAAGCAAGTTGGCTGCAGAACAATTTCTCGACAGTCTAACGGACTTCCCATGCGTTACGCTTCGTCCTACTGGCGTTTATGGACCAAGAGAGAAAGACTATTTCTTGATGGCAAAGAGCATAAAACAGCATATTGACTTTGCTGTTGGCTACAAGCAGCAAGACATCACATTTGTGTATGTGATGGATGTGGTGCAGGCGGTGTTCTTGGCTTTAGAGAAGGGACAGAATGGTAGAAAATATTTTCTTTCTGATGGCAACGTGTATCGCTCAGCCGACTTCAGCAACTATATACACGAAGAACTGGGCAAACCATGGTGGCTGCGCATTACGGCTCCAATATGGGTGCTAAAGGTGGTGACTACGGTTGCCGAGATGATGGGCAAAGCCACAGGAAAGGTGTCGGCACTAAACCGCGACAAATACAACATACTGAAACAGCGCAACTGGCGTTGCGACATTATGCCTGCAATAAAGGAATTGGGCTATAAGCCAGAATACGACCTTAAGCGTGGCACTCACGAAACAATAAAATGGTATAAGGAGAACAACTGGCTATGAGAAAGAAGAATCCTATACTCGAAATATTCAGCATAGAAAAGAAGCCTCAACGCGGACTCTTCGCCATAGAATGGGTAGTGGTGGCGTATACTGTGCTCACGCTATTAACGGTGCTCTTTATATCTACCAAGCTTCAGCATCCCGATGCCATGATATGGGGAAGACTGCGAGTGTTGGCTTGCACTCTCGGATTGTGGCTCGTATACAGGCTATTGCCATGCAGAGCCACAAGGTTGCTTAGAATATTGGTGCAGTTGGCATTGCTGGGATGGTGGTATCCCGATACTTTCGAAATAAACAGAGTGTTCCCTAACCTCGACCATATCTTTGCTTCGGCAGAACAGAGCGTATTTGGCTGCCAGCCTGCCCTATTGTTCCATCAAGCCATGCCGTGGCATTGGTTTAGCGAGCTGATGGACCTTGGCTACGCCAGCTATTATCCGCTTATAGCTATGGTGGTGGTGTATTATTTCTTCTGTCGCTATGCAGAGTTTGAGCGAGCATCGTTTATCATCCTTGCCTCGTTCTTCGCCTACTACGTGATTTATATCTATCTGCCCGTTACAGGACCGCAGTATTACTATCAGGCTGTAGGAATGAGCGATATTGCACATGGAATATTCCCCAACCTTAACGACTATTTCTCCACCCATGCTGAGCGCATGATAAGCCCAGGATGGAAGGACGGACTGTTCTACCACTTTGTAGAGCAAGCCCACGATGCAGGCGAACGTCCAACGGCAGCTTTCCCAAGCTCGCATGTCGGTGTGACAACGATTCTGATGCTATTGGCATGGCACAGCGGTTCAAAGAAATTGCTGCTTTTTATGTTGCCATTCTATGTGCTGATGTGCTTTGCCACGGTTTACATCCTTGCCCACTATGCCATCGACGCAATAGCAGGATTGATAACAGGTGTGGCTTTCTATTTCCTGTTTTTATGGCTTTCTAAAGGAATGATAATAGGAAAGAGCACACGATAATTAGTTTATGTGGCGAAAAATAATTAACTTTGCAGCCATAATATAAATATGTATATATAGAAAAGAATGAAAAAATTATATATTGAGACTTACGGATGCCAAATGAATGTTGCCGACTCTGAGTTGGTGGCATCTATAATGAAGATGGCTGGATACGAGGTGTGCGACAACGAAAACGAAGCCGACGCCATATTCCTAAATACTTGCTCTATTCGCGAAAATGCGGAAAACAAGGTGATTAATCGCCTCGACATTCTGCACGCTATGGGCAAGAAGCGCGAAACACCACTCATCATCGGAGTGCTGGGATGTATGGCAGAGCGAGTGAAAGACGACTTGATACAGAACCACCATGCCAACTTGGTATGTGGACCAGACTCATATCTCAACTTGCCTGATATGATAGCGCAATGCGAAAATGGCACCAACGCTATCGACATCAAGCTCTCGTTGACAGAAACCTATCGCGATGTAATACCACAAAGATTGGGTGGCAACCGTGTGAGCGGATTTGTGAGCATCATGCGTGGTTGCAACAACTTCTGCCACTATTGCATCGTGCCTTACACTCGTGGACGTGAGCGTAGCCGCGATGTAGAGAGCATATTGGCTGAGGTGCGCGACCTTCACGACCGTGGCTTCAAAGAGGTTACACTATTGGGACAGAACGTAAACTCGTATGGCTTGTTGCCTAATGGTGCACGCCCAGAGAATGGAACCTCGTTTGCCGAACTATTGCGCATGGTAGCCCATGAGGTGCCAGATATGCGTGTGCGCTTCACCACCTCTAACCCTGAGGATATGAGCGAAGACATTCTTCACGCTATTGCCGACGAGCCAAACATCTGTAAGCATATCCACTTCCCTGTACAGAGCGGAAGCGACAAGATATTGAAGCTCATGAACCGTAAATATACACGCCAGGAATATCTCGACCATGTGGAGGCGATAAGAAGAATTATCCCTGGTTGCGGACTCACTACCGACATCTTTGTAGGCTATCATGACGAGACTCCTGAAGACCATCAGCAAACTCTCGACCTTGTACGCGAGGTAGGCTTCGACTCTGCCTTTATGTTTAAATATTCTGAGCGCCCTGGCACCTATGCAGCTAAGCATTTGCCAGACAACGTTTCTGAGGGAACAAAGATAGAGCGACTCAACGAGCTTATACAGCTTCAGACTCAGATGAGTGCTGAGCGCAATAAGCAAGACGAAGGCAAGGAGTTTGAGATATTGATAGAATCGTTTGCTAAGCGCAGCCGTGAGCAGATGATGGGACGCACAGAGCAAAACAAGGCAGTAGTAATAGCTCGCAACAACCATAAGCCTGGCGACAGAGTTAAAGTGCGCATCACAGGCTCTACTTCGGCTACTCTCTTTGGAGAGGAAATTTAATATCAACGCAAAGAGAGAGAATACAAATGAAAGAATTCCTGCAGATACTAAAGCGGTTTGTGCCGCCATACAAGAAATTCCTGACGCTGAGCATCGTCTTCAATATATTGTCGGCGATACTCAACATATTCTCGTTTGCTGCTCTGATACCTATATTGCAAATCTTGTTTCAGGTAGATGGCGGCATTCGTGCCAACGACTTGATGACTTGGGACGGCACATTGGGAACAGCAAAAGAGGTGGCTACAAACAACCTGTATTTCTACATACAGAACTTCATCATCGAGTATAGTGCTTCGACAGCGTTGCTGGTGATAGGATTATTCCTCGCTTTCATGACTTTCTTGAAGACAGGAGCCTACTTCCTTTCGTCAGCCACCATCATCCCTATTCGTACAGGTATTGTGCGCGACATTCGCAATCAACTATATCAGAAGATAAACTCGCTGTCGTTGGGATTCTTTAGCGAAGAGCGCAAAGGCGATATCTTAGCTCGTATGAGTGGTGATGTGCAGGAGGTTGAAAACAGCATCATGTCGTCGCTCGACATGCTGTTTAAGAACCCTATTCTTATAATCTCTTATTTCGCAGCTCTTGTGGTTATCAGCTGGCAGCTCACATTGTTCACCATAGTATTTGTGCCATGCTTCGGATGGTTTATGGGCGTAGTGGGCAGAAAGTTGAAAGCCAAGAGTACAGAGGCGCAAAGCCTATGGAGCGACACCATGAGCATGGTGGAAGAAACCTTGGGCGGACTACGAATCATCAAGGCTTTCTGTGCCGAAGAAAAGATGAACAAGAGCTTTGCTAAGGTGAATGGCGAATATCGCGACCATATCATGCGAGTGAACATTCGTCAGCAGATGGCTCATCCTATGAGCGAATTCTTGGGTACAATACTCATCGTGATAGTATTGTGGTTTGGCGGTATCTTGGTGCTCGACTATGGTCGCATCGATGGTCCTACCATCATCTTCTACCTCGTGATGTTGTACAGCATCATCAACCCTCTGAAAGACTTCTCTAAGGCTACATACAATATTCCTAAGGGATTGGCTTCTATGGATCGTATCGACAAGATTCTGAGAGCTGAGGTAGAGATTAAAGACAAAGAAAACCCTGAGCATATTGCAGAATTCAAACATCAGATAGAATTCCGCCATGTGTCGTTTGCTTATACCGACCACAACAGCAACGAGCTGGTGTATGTGCTAAAAGACATAAATCTCGTTATTCCTAAGGGTAAGACAATAGCATTGGTAGGACAAAGCGGTAGCGGAAAGAGTACGATGGTAGACTTGATTCCACGCTACTACGATGTACAGGAAGGCGAGGTGCTCATCGATGGCATCAACGTGAAGGATATTGCCGTTCACGACCTACGTCAGCTGATGGGCAACGTGAACCAAGAGGCTATACTCTTCAATGCTTCATTCAAAGACAACATACGCTTCGGCAAGACCGATGCTACCGACGAAGAAATAGCAAACGCAGCAAAGATTGCTAATGCCTACGACTTCATTATGCAGTCGGAACATGGTTTCGATACCAACATCGGCGACCGTGGTGGCAGACTATCTGGAGGTCAGCGCCAGCGTGTGAGCATAGCTCGTGCTATATTGAAGAATCCTCCTATCCTCATTCTCGACGAGGCAACTTCAGCCCTTGATACAGAGAGCGAGCGACTGGTGCAGGATGCGTTGGAGAAACTCATGAAGACTCGTACCACAATAGCTGTGGCTCACCGTTTGAGCACCATCAAGCATGCCGACGAAATATGCGTGCTGCATGAAGGTAAGATAGTGGAGCGTGGTTCGCACGAAGAGTTGATAAGCAAAAACGGATATTATCGTAAGTTGCACGATATGCAGCAAGTATAATAAGTATAAGATGAAGAAGATATTATATGGCATAGCTTTCGGTATCTGGTATCTGATGTCGCTACTGCCGCTTAGTGTATTATACCTTGTGAGCAACGGCTTGTTCTACTTGGTGTTTTATGTTGTAAAATATCGACGACCATTAGTAAAGAAGCATCTTGCAGATAGCTTTCCGGAAAAGAGCGAGGCAGAGCGCTTGAAAATAGAAAAAGAATTCTATTCTTGGTTTTGCGACTATATAGTAGAGAGTATCAAACTCTTTACTATGAGCAAGAAGCAAGTGATGAAGCGCATGCAGTTTACAGGCGTGGAGAAGATAAGAGAATCGTGCCAAAAAGGACAGTCGTGTGCCATATACTTAGGTCATTATTGCAACTGGGAATGGGTTACTTCGTTGCCACTATGGGCAGGCGAAGACATTACCTTTGGGCAAATATACCACGTATTGGAGAATCCTGCCTTCGACAAACTATTCCTTTATCTGCGCAATCGCCTTGGCGCCATTAGCATTCCTATGGCTGAGACGTTGAGAAAGATAGTGAAAATGCGACAAGAAGGCAAACATATTGTTATTGGCTTCATTGCCGACCAAGTGCCACATTGGAACAACATACACTATTGGACCAACTTCTTGAACCAAGATACGCCTGTATTGACAGGTACTGAAAAGATAGCAAAGAAGGCTAACTTCGCTGTTTATTATCTCGATATGCAGAGAGTGAAGCGCGGTTATTATAAAGGAGAATTCAAACTTCTTACAGATAAACCAAAAGAATATAAGGACTTCGATATCACAGAGATGTATTTCCGTGAGCTTGAGAAGACTATTCAGCGACAGCCTGCTTATTGGCTTTGGACTCACAACCGATGGAAGCGCACTCGCGAAAAATGGCTGCAGAAGATGGCTGCTATGGCAGAAAACAAAAACAAGATATGATCAACACCATAAAATAATAACATAATATTTACATTATTACAATAACTAAGAAGGGGCTATCTTCGCAATGAAGATAGCCCCCTCTTTTAGTAATTACAGTTTATATTAAAACTTATCTTACGATAACCTTCTTTGTTTCACCATTGCTCATCTTAACGATGTTGATGCCACGCTGCATAGTGCTTAGGCGTGTACCATTGATGCTATAGATAGCTGCAGGAGTAGCCTTGCGGTTAGCTGTAGCGTTGGTGATTTCCTCGATACCTGTAGCAAGTTCGTTTTCACGAGCGATAGACTTCTCACCATGATTCATGAGATAGATATCATAGAATCCAGCCTTAGAGTTGCCAGCAGCAATACGTGCGCGAACATATACCTCGTCAGTATTCTCGTAGCTACGTGTATACTTTCTGTACAAGCGTTTTTCGTTTGCAGGCATATTAATGGTGTCGCCTACCTGTGTCCACTCTACGCTATCCTTAGAAACCTCAAATACAATACGTGGAGTGCCATCGCTACCATTAGAGATGAATGATACGATATCGAAAGGACCAGCGTGCTTCACAGTAGTAGCGATATTGCCATTTGCAGGGTATTTTGTGTTCCACTCACTAATGTTGATGTAGTAGTTAGTAACGAGAGTATCTACATCGTCAACAGTAGCTGGGTTGTAAGCAGTACCATCACCAACGTTTGTTCCAGGCTTGATGTTCTCCCAAATCATCACATGACCACGAGAAACAACCTTCCAACCATTGTTGAAGTCAACAACCTCTTCTGCATTGAGCTTAGTATAAACGATAGAATCCAAACCATCAGAGCCCTTTACGATTTCGTAAACGCTCTCATCATAGTAAGGATATGCTGTCTTGCTCTTACCCCATGAGAAGTAGTAAGCTGTAGAAGTCTTGCCACCATTATATTCCTCAGGGTTTGCATCCATGTGAGTAATAGCATCGATGCGGAGACTTGGCTTCTGAATATTTATAGTCTGTGTTGTGAGTTCGCTCTGTACGAGAGCCTCGCTAACAGCAAATGCAGAGATTGTCTTGCTATCACGGAGAACGATAGGCTCTGTATACTTTGTGCTCTGTGTAGAGTCAGCGTTTGCTGAATAGTTGTACCAGATGTCTACGTCAGGAGAATCGCAAGTGATGGTGACAGTAGTCTTACCATCTTCCATTACTGTGCTGATAGTTGGAGCAACAGCCTGATGCTTCATTTCTACCAACTGTTCAGCAGCGTCGCTAACGAGATAACCCTCAGCAATAGCTACAGCCTTAACAGTAGCTTCGCTTGTGAGGTTGAATGTACCCTCATAAGGAGTGCTCTCTGTTGTAGGCTCTGTGCCGTCTACAGTATAGTAGATCTTTGCATTCTTGTTTACGCTCTTGATAGTAACGTTGGTGTTGAGGTTCTTATATTCCAAGCTGAATGTAGGAGCTGGAACCTTGCTGATGTCGCTCTTAGAACCTTTGAGCATACCGATAGCATTGGTGAACATAGTTGGAACAAAGTCAGCGGCAGCATCGGCAAGTACTTCCTGAGTGAAAGGAAGATAGATGTAGCCATTGTGATTGATGTTGTGAGCATGAGAAAGCACAGTTGTTTCTTTAGGAACAACTGCCAATGTATCGTCTTCAGCAAAGTAAGCACCAAGTTTTACACCTGTTACGTTAGCATTACCATTGGTATAAGCAATACCTTCCCAACCTTCTTCAAGACCTGCGTCAGATGCTGGGACAAGGGTGAGACCCTTGTAGAGGTCGCTCTTTGAATTGTTTGTTGCACCAAAGAAACCATCTGTAGGAACAGCCTCTCCATATCCCCATGCTGCATAGAGAGCAGGGTTGAGATTGAGAACTGGAGTCCAAGGCAAAGCCTCTTTCAATACTGCAACCATAGAGTTGTCGGCAGCGATTGTAGAACTTGCTACGGTAACATCGAAACCACGGAGAGAGTCAGCTGTTACAAGACTTACATCACCTGTTACGTCGATAGGAGTAACGATATACTGCTCGTTGCCCTCAATAAGCTTAAGAGCCTGTTCATTGTCCTTAGCACCACCATAGAGATAGCCCACCTTAGTTTTGTTGGCATTAGGATCGTCGCCTGTGCCTACTATCATATAATAGATGTGGCAACCATTGGTAGACTTAATCTGTACAGGAGTGTAGTCGTCAACGTCTGGTGTATCATCAGGAATATTGTATACCACCTCGTTGAAGAACTTAGGAACCTGCTCGCCTTCTACAGGAGCGAGAGTTTCGCCATTAACGATAACATTAATACCACGAGCCTCAGTATTCTTATGGCTTTCTACACCAATACGAAGAGTTTCACCCTTTTTAACCTGATTAATAGTGAAGGTAAGATTCTTACCATTCAGCCAAATAAAACCACTACCATAAGGATACATGCCGTTAGGTGAACTTTCGTTCTCGGCAGTAGGATAGTTTGTTGCAAGGATAAGGCCCTTAGCCTTAATACCCTTCATGTTAAGCCCCTGTGTTTCAGGGATTGGAATGTACTCGCCATTAACAACTGTACAGAGTTCGTTGTCGTCGTTGACTGTTGTACCAGAATTTGCAGCCCAGTATGTGTCACCATACTTACCAGCGTCAGAAGCATTCTTTTCCCAGTTACGCCAATGGGCGTCGGTACCATTCTGCTCCATGTCGGCAGCAAGATTAGCTACAGTAGCTGTGCTGAAGCCTTCGCGGAAGTCCCAAGACTTGCGAATTTTCTGTGCGTTAGCACTTAATGAAACTAAAAGTCCAAGTGCTGTAAGAGTAAATAATTTGTTCATAAGTATTTAGGTTTTAGTAAAAATCCTATATTTTTAAGTATATTCTTTGCAGTTATATTTAGTAGTTGTAGTTGTTAGCTAAGTGTTGATATAAAATCAACATGGCAAAAGTAGTTGATTTCAACAAGAAAAACAACTATTTTTGCCATAAATATTTGATAATTAGCTTTATATTTTGATATTTTAAAGCTAAATGGTTATTTTGCGCCTAATTTTTTCATCCATTTTCCTCCTATCATACATGCTATACCGATGATAATGAATGGGATACTGAGTATTTGGCCCATATCAAGAAGCATGCCAGCTTCGAAGTCTACCTGGATATCTTTGGTAAACTCGATAAAGAAGCGGAAGGTGAAAATCAACGCAAGACAAAGTCCAAAGAAGAAGCCTGTGCCAACGCGATTCTTACATTTCTTATATATAGCCCAGCCTATGAAGAAGAATACGGCATAAGCTATGGCCTCATAGAGCTGACCCGGATGGCGTGGATATTGGTCGACCTTGGCAAAGATAAATGCCCAAGGCACATCAGTAACCTTACCGATAATCTCAGAATTCATGAGGTTGCCCAAACGGATAAAACATGCTGTGATAGGTGTGGCAATAGCAATATCGTCGAGCACATGCCAGATATTCATCTTTGTTCTACGGCAATATGCCCATAGGGCTATCATGAGTCCAAGAGTACCACCATGGCTTGCCAATCCCTCGTAGCCAGTAAACTTCCACGAGCCGTCTGCCATGTGACGCATAGGTATGAGCATCTCTATCACATGGTCGAAGGATGAGAGATAATAGCCTGGGTCATAGAACAAGCAATGACCGAGACGTGCTCCTACGAGAATGCCGATGAAGCAATACAGAAACAGAGGTTCGAAGAGTGTCTCTGACAACTTCTGATCCTTATAGAGCCATTTCACCATGAAGTAGCCACCTGCCAATCCTATAAGCCAGCATAGCGAATAGTATCTTATGGCAAAACTACCAAGACGGATGAATGTCTCGTCGGGATTCCAAAAGATATATGATAATAGGTCTATCATAGTCTATTTATTAAAATAGGGGTTCTATTTTTTTTATAAAATACTTAGACGTTGAAGCGAAAATGCATGATGTCACCATCCTGCACTACATATTCCTTGCCTTCAATGCCAAGCTTACCAGCTTCGCGAACAGCAGCCTCAGAACCATACTTCAAATAGTCTTCATATTTGATAACTTCGGCACGGATAAAACCCTTCTCGAAGTCGGTATGGATAACACCAGCACATTGTGGAGCCTTCCATCCCTTGTGGTAAGTCCAAGCCTTTACCTCCATTTCGCCTGCGGTGATAAAGGTTTCAAGGTTCAATAGTGCGTATGCCTTCTTGATAAGGCGGTTTACACCACTCTCCTCAAGTCCCAATTCCTCAAGGAACATCTGCTTGTCTTCGTAAGTTTCAAGACCTGCGATATCTTCCTCTGTCTTTGCAGCGATAACCATTACCTCAGCACCTTCTTCTGCGGCTATAGCCTCAACGCGACGCGAGTATTCGTTACCCTCCTTGGCACTAGCCTCGTCGACGTTAGCGACATATAGCACAGGCTTTGTTGTCAAGAGGAACAAATCGTGAGCTGCCTGCTGCTCTTCTTTGCTCTCGAATGTTACAGAGCGAGCATTCTTACCCTGCTCCAACACCTCTTTGTATGCCAGCAAAACATTTACTAATATCTTTGCATCCTTATTGTTGCCAAGGGCAGCAATCTTCTGATTCTTCTGAAGTTGCGACTCAACAGTCTCAAGGTCTTTAAGCTGAAGTTCGGTATCGATGATGCTCTTGTCTTCGATAGGATCTACAGCCATACCGCCTTCGCGAACGATGTTGTCGTCTTCGAAGCAACGGATTACATGGATTATAGCGTCGCACTCACGAATGTTACCAAGGAATTTATTGCCAAGACCTTCGCCCTTGCTTGCGCCCTTTACCAATCCGGCAATGTCTACAATCTCGCAAGTAGCAGGAACAATACGTCCAGGATGTACTATCTCAGCGAGCTTTGTCAATCGCTCGTCAGGAACGGTGATAACGCCGAGGTTTGGCTCGATAGTACAGAAAGGAAAGTTGGCAGCCTGTGCTTTTGCACTCGACAGGCAGTTGAAAAGAGTAGACTTACCTACGTTAGGCAAACCTACTATACCACATTTTAATGACATGTCTTTATCTTTTATTCGTTATATTCTGGTTGCAAAGTTACAGAATATAATTGAAAGACACAAAGAAATAGCCTTTTATCCCAAAATTGGTCATTAGGATTTTTTTCTACCATATAGTACAAATAAATTCTAATGACCAATTTAGATTAAGCATACGCTTCTTATTTTTATAAAAAAGAGTCATACTATTAAATTAATAGTGCCGCTCCTTTCCTCATTATTCACCTTTCCAAAGTCCATGCAAGTTGCAATATTCGCGAGCTGTAACCTCTTTGGCGTCGGTATAGAATATTGCCTCAGGCTTTTCGCCTGGCTTTAGTTCATGGCGAAGAACGTCGGTAGGAGTAAGCAACTCTATCCATTGGATATAATGTTCTGGCTGCATAGGATGCTCAACGCTACCCACATTTACTTTATATCCACCTTCGATAGGCTCTATCACAGGCACATGCTTTTCTTTTGCGCCATCTGTGGTGTTTTCTTTCATAAGCATCATTGGTTGGCCACAGCAACTAAGCACAGCACCAGGGTTTACTACTTCTACCACATTGCCACATATCGTGCAACGGTAGATTTCTCTTGTCTTTGTCATAATGATTCCTCCTTTAATTACTATTTTATTTCCTCCTTCTTTTCTATTATTAGCTTATTACTCCATTGGGCTGAAATCTTCTTTACCAACACCACAAAGTGGGCATACCCAATCGTCTGGAATATCTTCGAAAGCTGTACCTGGAGCTATACCGTTCTCAGGATCACCAACTTCAGGGTCATATTCATAACCACATACGTTGCAAACATACTTCTTCATAATAAATCCTTTCTTTTTATTATTAATACTATCTGTATTTCGCAAAGATAGGTTTTTAATTCCAAACTATTGAGATATCACACACAAATGATGTTAAAAATTATCTGTTTTATGTTTCTTTATATATTCATACAATTTCTTATAAAACTCATGATGAGCAAGAGTTTCGTGGTCGCCAATGATGATGAGCTTTGAACGAGCACGAGTCATTGCAACATTCATACGACGCAAATCGCGCAAAAAGCCTATCTGTCCATCGTTGTTGCTACGCACAAGAGAAACTATGATAATATCTCGCTCCTGACCTTGGAAACCATCTACGGTATTTACCGACAACAGATGGCGGAAAGGCTTGAAGAAAGTTTCTTTCTTGATAAGGTGGCGAAGATACTGCACCTGTGCACGATAAGGCGAAATGATACCTACGTCAATGCTCTCGTCGAGGATACGCTGTTTGCCAATCTTCTCGAAATAAGCCTGCAAGAGTTCCATCACCTGTCGTGCTTCCACCTTATTTATTCGTCCGAATGTCTCGCCAACAAAGGTTTCGCCAACGGTTTCATCATCGTTGGCTACATCGTCTACCCATTCTATAGAAGTATCATAGTCGAGGATTCCACGATGTGCAGTTATTGGAGCCGCCTTCACCTTGCCATCATAGAACCACGAGCTTGAGAAACGCATTATCTCCTCGTTCATACGATATTGAGTATCGAGAAGCGTCACCACCTCTGGTTTACTATCCACGATGCGCTCCATAAGAGTTTTTCCTAATCCTGCCTTTAGTGCAGCAATACTCTTTACTGTTGGTGGCAACTGACAATGGTCGCCAGCAAGAATCACACGGTTTGCTCTTCGTATGGCTATCCAGCAAGCAGGCTCAAGCGCCTGAGCAGCTTCATCTATGAAGAGTGTGGAATAATGCTGACCATCAAGAATCTTGTTTGATGCTCCTACCAATGTAGAAGCAATAACACGAGCCTGACCAAAGAGGTCGGCATTGATAGAAATCTCCAACTCCGTAGCACGACTTCTAAGACGATCCATCTTCTGATGCCAATTCTCTGTTCTACCCTTTCGCTGCATACGCAACTCACGAATGGCTTTGCGTATAGCCCAAAGTTGTGAATAATCAGGGTGAGCCTCGAAACGACGCTCATAAGTGAAGCCAAGCATCTTATCGTTGACACGAGTAGGATTACCTATACGCAGCACATTAATTCCACGGTCTACCAACTGTTCACTTATCCAGTCGACAGCCATATTGCTCTGTGCACATACCAACACCTGACTTTCGCGAGCCAATGTCTCGTTGATAGCTTCAACGAGAGTTGTAGTCTTGCCAGTTCCAGGAGGTCCGTGTACAATAGCAACATCCTTTGCACGCAACACCTCGTTGACAGCATGTTGCTGAGTGGCATTGAGCCAAGGAAGCGAAATATCAGAGAATGAGAATGTAGCTGCAGGAACCTTTGATGCAAACAAGTCGCGAAGATAAGCCAACCTGCCATTCTTAGCTTTGATAACTCTGTCTAAAGCATCAAACATAGCACGATAGCTTGTTTCGTCAAACGACAGTTGTACACCCAAACCTTCTACCTGCATCAACGATGCGGCACTATCAGCAGAAGGCAACACAACAAGCATGCGATTGCCATCAACATAAGAAACGTTGGCAGATATATTATAATAATGTGGCTTATCACCATTAATGCTGAAAAACATCAATGGCTTTCCATATTCAAAATTATGATCAGTATCCTCGTCGGCATTTCTAAACACCTCTATCACATACTGGTTTAAGGAATTATAAAAAGCCTTGCCAGTAGTAATAGGAAACCATGCATCGCCACGCTTCACTTTGCGTTGCAACCCCATGGTTTCAGTAAGCTTTTTGAAAGCCTCACGCTCAGCGGCATGCTCCATTTCGAGCAATATGCGCTGCTGCATCAACATTTGGATTGAATTATTCATAGTACAAAAGTAGTGTAAGTGAGCGGAATATCAAAAGAAAATACGAAGTTTTTCTTTTGGATTCCCGAACGCAACCTACTTTATCAAAAAGTAGTGTAAGTGAGTGGAATAACAAAAGAAATTGCTTACTTTTGCATATTACTTATAAGTTATCCACATATATTATCCACACAATGTCTATAACAACACACAATTTAGCAATAGGCTACGACAAGAAGACAGTTGCCACCAACCTTAACGCAGAATTTAAGGATGGCGAGCTAACATGCTTATTAGGTCCTAACGGCATAGGAAAATCTACTTTCCTACGAACCATCATGGGTATACAGCCACCATTGGCTGGCGACATTATATATAATAATGGTGGAAAAGACATGAAACTAAAAAATATGTCGCAAAAGGATATTGCACGAATGGTAAGCATAGTGCTAACGGATAAACCGGACGTTGGCAATATCACGGTAGAAGAAATAGTAAGCATGGGCAGAAACCCATATACAGGCTTCTGGGGAACGCTGAATGAAGAAGATAAACAGATTGTGGAAAAAACTGTGGATATCGTTGGATTATCGAGATATATGAAAACTCCAATAGGTCAGCTCAGCGATGGAGAACGACAGAAGATAATGACAGCCAAAGCCTTGGCTCAAGAAACTCCTATCATACTCCTTGACGAACCTACATCGTTTCTTGATTTCCAAAGTAAGGTGGAAATGATGAAACTACTAAGAGATCTTGCACACGATATGGAGAAAACAATAGTGCTCTCCACCCACGATCTGATGCTTGCCGAAAAGATGGGCGACAAACTATGGTGGATGGAGAGCACTCTACAACCTATAAGCAAGGATAGATTAGCCAATTATCTTACTGATGTCCTCGATACTACGGTCGAAAGGACCCGAATGCTCTAACTTTAATGTACACATGGCAGCAGCAAACTTTCCTGCCTCTTCTACTCCTATGCCTTGTGAACGACAATAGAGATAACCTGTGGAATAAGTATCACCACAGCCTGTGGCATCAACCAATTCTGTAGGCTTATATGCAGGAATCTCATAGAATTTGCCATCAAAATATATAAGTGAGCCATAGCTGCCAAGAGTTATCACCACTTCTTTTACTCCAAGTTCGTGGAGAGCCAACGCCACAGTACGAGGATTCTTATATGATGTGATAACTTCCATTTCATGCTCATTGAGCTTTAGAATGTCTGTACAAGTAAGGATATCCTTCTTGTCTTTCCATTCTATAGCATGAACACACTCGCCACGAACCTCACGAAGATATCCTTGGACATCTATTGATATTTGTCCCTTTGTAGAAAGATACTTCACTACCTCAGGACTAAAATCATCGTTGAGCAATGTGCCAAGGTGGAATATCTTGGCATCAAGCTTTCTTACTTCGTCCATGGTAAAAGGATCAGCCTTTGCCAACACACGCTGAGTACGGTTGTTGGAATTCTCACCATATTTATTTTCAAAATATACAGTATGCTCACTATCATGGCACACAACCTCGATGCCAGCCTGACGCATACGCTCCACCTCTGCCATATCTTCCTTGGCAACCTTTGTTACAAGTTGGAACGAAGCCTTTGGTGGTAGCTGATTCATACCCCACGCCATATAGAAAGATGTACCTCCTGCCATATAAACAGTATTGCGAGGAGTAACAATCTTATCTTTTGTAATATGTCCGATACAACAAATATCTTTCATTATTAATCTTATTGGTTTTGTTTGTTTGCTATATCAATGCCACATTGTTTGTAACATAGTTTGCATTTGCAAAAGTAACAAAAATAATTCATATAGAATAGTTTTTATCACAAACATCATTTATTTATCCACAAATATTGTGAAAAACCTGTAGATAACTCTGTTAATATCTATGTTGATATCCACAGCATATAGTAGGAGCATATACAGATTATGGATATCCACATGGTTTTAAAGTGCTTTTAAGCAACTTTTCAACTAAAAAACAACAGAAAAAGATATAAACTTATTAACTTTGCACCGAAAGTGGATAATGTTGATAAATTGTCTATCTAACCATATATCAATAAGAAGATATTATAGCTGTATGTAGATAAGACATTATAAAAGGTTGAAAACTTAATATGCAAATTTTTTGTTGTAAAGTTACCAACTTATTAACGGCATATCATACTATTCATCTTTTTTTTCTTTTTAAATAAATAAAAGTATAATAATAATATATGGTGAAGAAAGAGTGGAAAGATAAAGGTTTCGTAGACGAAGCTGTCGACAAAGCCATTGATCTGAAGAAAGAGATACGCAGACTTTGCGAAGAGAAGAATGCGATAATCCTTGCGCACTACTATACCGTAGGCGATGTGCAAGACGTAGCCGACTTTGTTGGCGACTCATTGGCGTTGGCTCGTAAGGCTGCTAACACCGATGCTAAGGTTATGGTGATGTGTGGTGTACATTTCATGGCTGAGACTTGCAAACTCTTGAGCCCTGAGAAGACTGTACTTTGTCCAGACCTTAATGCTGGTTGTTCGCTTGCTGACTCATGCAAGGCTGAAGACCTGAAAAAGTTTAAGGACGAGCATCCTGGATACCAGGTTATAAGTTATGTGAATACCACAGCTGCAGTAAAGGCGTTGACAGATGTTGTCGTTACAAGTGGTAATGCCAAGAAGGTGGTAGACAAGCTTCCTGAGGGCGACAATTACATCTTTGGTCCAGACTACAACCTCGGTAGCTATATCAACGAAGTAACGGGCAGAAAGATGCTTCTATGGAATGGTGGTTGCCATGTTCATGAGCGCTTCTCGGTAGCAGCCATAGCAAAGCTCAAGGAGGAACATCCTGATGCTATCGTAATGGCTCACTTGGAATGTAAGGGTCCTGTTATTGCTGCAGCCGAAATAGTAGGTAGCACAGCCACTATGCTTGACTATGCCAAGCAGAACCCTACAAAGGAGTTTATCGTGGCTACAGAGGCTGGTATATTGCACGAGATGCAACGTTCGTGTCCTGATGCTAAGTTCTATCCTGTGCCACCAGAAGTTAGCGAGGGCGGCTTAGGATGCTCATGCAATGAATGTCAGTATATGAAGCTCAACACCTTGGAAAAGATTTACAATACTTTGAAATATGAGTGGCCATCTGTAGAAGTTGATCAGGAGGTTGCAAAGGATGCTGTAAAGCCTATCTTGAGAATGCTTGAGCTAAGCTAATATAAATATAGAAAACACACAATAAAAATGGGGATATGTCTATCATAGCATATCCCCATTTTTATTTTTTAATGTGTTAGTTTGTATATCTGTTTTTTTTAATGTGTTAGTTTGTCAACGACAAGCTAAAAACCTTCTTTTTCTCTTATAATATAATTAGGTCTTCTTTTTGTTTCGTGGAATATTCTTCCCAGATATTCACCTATAACGCCCAAAGATATTAGTTGAATACCACCCAAGAAGAGGATTATTATGATGATAGTAGGAAAACCTTGGATAACTTCGCCAAACAAGATAGTCTTTATAAAGACGAAGATCATATACATAAATGCTGAAAGCGATGAGAGTATACCAAATATTGTGGATAACCTCAATGGAGTTGTAGTATACGATGTTATACCCTCGATGGCAAAATTGAGCAACTTAAAGAAGTTGAATGATGATTTGCCATGTTGTCTATCGCTTTGATTGAATAATATTTCCTTTTTCTTAAATCCTATCCAGCAATATAGTCCCTTGGTATATCTTTGTGTTTCGCGCATTTGCTTCAAAGCATCTATACACTTTCTATCAAGGAGACGGAAGTCGCCAACATTAGGCAATATATCTATGTTTGCCATTTTCTGCAATATAGCATAATAGCTCAATGAAAGCTTCTTTCTGAGCCAGCTCTCTTTGCCGCGATATATTCTTTTGCCATAAACATCTTCGTAGCCATTCTCCCATTCCTTTATCATGTCAGGAATGGTGTTTACTGGATGTTGCAGGTCGGCATCCATAATAATTGCACAATTACCAGTAGCATTATCAAGACCAGCCAAGATAGCCTCTTCTTTTCCAAAATTTCGAGAGAAGGATATATAAGAGAACATCTTGTTCTGAGCAATCACTTCCCTTATCTTTTCCACAGTATTATCTTTGCTACCATCGTCGACAAAGATAACCTGCCATGAATATTGTGGAAGTTTGTTTGCCATACTGACAATATTCTCAGCCAATATAGAGATATTGTTTTCTTCATTATGGCAAGGAATTATTATAGATATTATTTTCATTGATATATGCTTGTTTTCTATTATTTTATTATCGTTATCTTCGAATAACGCTTGTACTATTTGGGTATACTATCCATACACACTCATAGCCATTTTTAAGAGCAGCTGCTGATAGTTTATTAATATAATCAGGTGTGGCATATGTTATAGATAGTGTAGTATCTTTAACCTCTTGTGGCCATTTGTAGCCTGTGGCATGCATCATAGCTATTCCCCACCCTACAGTTTCGTCGGTAGGCACACAGAATGAAGAATATTTCTTTTCGTTGTTTATCAATATACAATAAGCCTTTGAAACAGGTTTACCAGTCTTCTTTATTATCTCTTCGGATATAGATTTCGATGGCAATGATGTTTGCCATGATTTATACCAATGGTGGATGTCTGTAAATATGGCTGTGCATACATAGAATATAGCTAATATTGTTATTATCCTATGTTTATCCACATTATTGTTGATAAGATATCCAATAAGTATTGCTGCTAATCCTAATGTACAATAAGCATTCATCACACTCATACTTATCAGCAAGTTTGGTGAAGCGGTGATAACTATTGCTAATAATAAAAATAGTGTAGACTGCTTTGCCAAGTTTTTGATATTGCTAAAGAAACAATATAATATGAATGGTGCTGAGAGCAAGAATGTTATTAGAAATAATATGATGTTTCTGCTGTTCTCATGAGCTATATATATATAGTCGGCAGCAAACCATGTATAGCCAATCCATATAGCCAATCCTTTTATCTTACTGCCCAGGCTCATCATTTGCTCTATATGAGAACCATTTTCGATGATGGTTGTTGGTAGCGACAATCTAATAATGGCATAAACAATAGCTATACCACATCCAAAAGCTATTGACTTAATTAGGTTTTTAGAGTTCTCTTTACCTAAGCCTATGGCTACTATTGGTGGAACTATACTCCATGCTATTCCATTATCTTTGGATAGTGCAGCAAGAAATATAAATATAGTCCAAAGTATGTATCTTTTCTTGTTATTATATATAAGGTAAGAATACACAGCTGCTATTCCCCATAGATGTGAATAGGTTTGGTTTAGAGCGTCACAACTATATATGGTGCCACAAACGCATGGAGAAAGATAAAAGAATAGCGTTGATAAGTTTGTGGATAACTTATTAAAGCCAGCAACCTTTGTTATTCTATATACTATAAATGTGCTCGCTAAATGAGCCATATATATTAATATGTGGTTGAGTATAGGAAATCCTTTGTAGTTGATAGCATTTATGTATCCTAATAGCGCGTCGCCTGGGCGCCATACAGTACCGAAAGGAAGGAAATACTTTAGATATTCCTTATCGTAGTTAGGTGAAGAGAGTGTTGTCCAATCGTCGAAAGTTGGAAGTATCTGTGCTATTGCCAGCAATACTATAGGTGCCGACAAAAATATAACAAAGAGTACAGGATTTGCTATAGCTATTCTTTTAATTGTTCTTTTCATATATATCAATTTACTATTGCTATCTTGCATACTACACCTTTCTCGCCTGTTTCTGTAGCTGCTTCTACCATATAGATTCCTGAAGCCACACGTTTACCGTTGAGGTCGTTGCCATCCCATGTAAAGCTACCACCATTGCTACGTCCTTGAGCAACAAGGGCGCCACTTGATGTAACCACTTTTACGTCGGCATTCATAGATAGTCCTACCACGGTGATAAGTCCTGTATAATCTGGGCGTACAGGATTTGGATATGCATATACATTATCTTTATTCATAACCTCGGCAGGTTCTGAAGCATCGCTCATATATGAGCATAATCCCTTATCTGTACCGAAGTATACTTCGCCAGTATTGTCGTTGATAGCTATTGCCAACACATTATTTGATAACAGACTACTATTATCTGTAGTGAAATGCTGTATTTCTTTTATGTTGTCATTGCTAATAAGATATACTCCGTTGCCATAGGTGCCAAACCATTTTCTATTACCTCCGTCAACAGCGATGCTTGCTATGTCAACACCAGAAAGAAGATAATCGGCATAGTTGGTGCCATCGTTGCGAGGAACTTTAACTTGTGTAAACAGAGGATTTTTTTCTGTAATCTTTGATTGTTCAAGCAATAATGGACCTTGGTTTGTGCCTATCCACATATCGCCATTCTTATCTTCAGCCACACATCTAACGTATGTTATTACAAGAGAAGTTCCATCTTGGTTTACGAATGTTTTAAATCCATTTATACCTTCTGTAGATGGTTGATAGCAATATGCTGAAGGTGTTTGCCAGTTGTCGTTTACAAACCACATTAGCCCACGACTATCAAAAGTTAAGTTAGTCATGTTAGGCATAGAATATTTTCTGTTATGGATTACATCATTGTAAACCAACTCACTATTACTCCATGTTTTCCATTCTTTACCTGTTGTATATTCAAACATATAAGGCTTGTCAGTAGCAGTCTGACTTGTCAAAGCCCATAAGTTGCCTTCCTTATCATATTCTACAGTTTGAGCAAGTATATATAATAATTTATAAGGATCAGTTGGTTTAATTGTTGAAGCTACAGTTAGTGGACTATTGCCTTCTGTAAAATGTTGTACGAAGCTACCATTTTGAAATTCATATATACCTGTTCTGCCTGAAGCAAAAACATGATTTCTATCTTTTGGATCTATGGCTATAGAGGCTGTGGCAAGATATTTTATGTTGGTAACATTTTGAATATTATCTTGATATATAATCCAATTATCATTATTCAATACTTGTATGCAACCTAAGTTGTTTGTATTTAGAGCACTACCACAAGTATACAATTGTCCAAACTTATATTTCAAGCAACCGAAGTTATTAAACTTTGGTCCGCCTGGTTGTAATGTCTTTACTATATTAAATAGTTCGGTTTTATCTTCTGTCTTCTGAGCTGTATAGTTAGCTGTTCGCTTCCAATTGTTCTTATCAAGCATGTTTTGGCTCATGCTGCAAGTATATGTGCCGTTTCTCTTTGAAGCGGCATAGATGGTATTATTATTTATATAGCAATAGTCTACGTTGATACCTATATTATATGTATTGCTTATCTCACAATTTTCCATATTCACGTCAACGATACCGAAGGCAGTAGCCAACAAGGCGTGCTTACCATATATATATATGTTGTTCACGGTCTTGTCTTCTGTCATCGATTTAGAATAATAGTCGGAGATGTTTACAACATCGCTATTACTATTGCCATACATTATGTCGATGTTGGCATTATCATAGACTATAATAAGATTCTTAGTATTCTTATTCCATTTGATATGCGAGATGGTACAATCCGACAAACCATTCGTTTTGTCAAAGGTCTGAAGGCTTTGGTCGTTGGTATTATATGTGTATAATCCGTTGGAAGCCAATACATATAGCATATTTCCGCTACCCTTCTCTATCTCTGTAGGCTCATAGTACGAAAGATAGTTTTTCCATGTTCCTACGCCATCAGCAAGCATAGAAACTGTGGATAATAATATAATGATGGATGCTAAAACTATTTTTTTCATGAGAGTGATATATAATACATTAGTTTATATACATTAAACAGAAAAATGTTTGGTTTATTGCCTGTAAGCCTTGCTTTTATGCCAAGACTTAGTAGTGGAAACAGTTTTTTACATAAACAGCTTACATGCCAACGCTCAAGATGGTTTGCATAGCGGATAATTTTGGAATACCCTTGTAGTTCGTCCTTAAACTGATATAGTGTATGCAGACTTTCCTCGGTCTTAAGGATAAAAGAGTAGTTGGAGGCAAAGTTGTAGTAGCCCAATACATTATCTATATGTTCAATCTTAATGTTGTATTCCTTTAGAGTCTTACCAAATAAAACATCTTCATAGCCATACTTCTTGAATCGCTCATCGAAAGGATGAGTAAGCATTAAGTTGCGTTTGATGACGAAGTTTGAGGTATGGAAGTCGGCATAAGGATTATTCTGGCGTAGAGTATAATCTTCGTTTTGTTGGGCAGCACACTCAAAGATATATCTTAGATTACCTTTCAGCTGTGGCTGATTTCTATCTATCTTATATCCTCCATATATCACGTCGTGCTCTTTGCAAGAATGATATTTAGCCATATAATCGTTGCTAACTACGCTCATATTGCTGTCTATATACAGCAACCAAGCATATTTAGCCTCTTGTGCCAAGAAATTGCGGATAGCAGCTCTGCCTATATTGATGTTTCTCTCTATATATTGGCAGTTTGGTAGTTTGTTTATAGCTTTGTTAGCTTCTATAGTAGAATTATCTGTAGAACCATCGTCGGCAACGATAATCTCGTAATGAAAATCAGATAATAATGAAGCTTGGGCTTGTAATGATTCTACAAGCCCAAGACATACCTTATTATATGTGGGGATAAGTATCGAAAGTTTGCTTATCATGAGCTATGTTAGCATTATTTCTGCTTAAGATATTCTGCAAGCTTAGCCACGGCTCTTGCTCTATGACTGATGCCATTCTTGATGCTTTCGCCAAGTTCTGCAAAGCTCTTGTCGTAGCCTTCTGGTACAAAGATAGGATCGTAGCCGAAGCCTGCAGTACCATGCTTCTCTGTAGCTATGCTACCGTCAACGATACCTTCAAATCTGTTTACTTTCTTTATACTTGTGCATCCGCAAGGGCAAACATCCTGCTTCTGTATCAACGCAATAACTGTGCGGAAACGAGCCTTACGGTTGTCTTTACCTTCGAGGTTGCGAAGTAGCTTTGCCATATTGGCTTCGCTATCATGGTCGGTACCTTCTGCATATCGTGCACTATGCACACCAGGCTCACCATTCAATGCTTCTACCTCAAGACCAGTATCGTCAGCAAAACAGCTGAGGTTGTAGTGGTCATATACATATTGTGCCTTCTGCATGGCATTCTCTTCAAGGGTATTGCCCGTTTCAGGAATATCTACGTCGCAACCAATATCCTTTAACGATACTATTTCAAACTCGCTGCCAAGGATATCGCGTATCTCTTGCAACTTATGCTGATTATTTGTAGCAAATACTATTTTCATATTTTTTCGTCTTCCTTTACTTTTACTTTCATTTCGTCGAAGCCTTCGCCATATACTCCTATTACCGAGCTTTGGCTCACAAAGGCGTTAGGGTCTATTTGTTTTACTATACGGAATATCTGCACACTCTCGCGCTTCTTTGCCAACAAGCAAAGCACCTTGGTAGGGCGACCTGTCCAAAAGCCATGACCATCAAGGATGGTTAGCGTGTGGTCGGTCTTGCGACTTATGGCAAAGGCTATCTCTTGATATTTCTTTGAGAATATCATAAATTGTACCGACTGGCGTTGCCAATACATCACATAGTCGAGCATCAGACATTCTATAAGCATGGTACACAAACCAAATACCACTTTGCGGAATCTAAGGTCGATAGCTCCAAAAGAATCTATAAACAAACAGCTGCCTATGATGCAGAAGTCGACCATGATAAGTGCTTTACCGAGTGATATGTTATGGAATTTGTTTACTACTGCTGCCACAATATCCGTACCGCCAGTACTACCATTATTTAGAAATACTACTGCCAGCGCCGTACCCGTGATGATACATCCTATCACCAGCGACATAAAGTCGTTGCCTTCGCCCAATAGCTTATAGAATGTGCCATCTGGCTGAACCACAATCTCTTGAGCCAATTCGAGCATAAAAGTGAGCATGAATGTGGCATAGATGGTTTTGGTAAGGAATTTCCATCCCAACGTTTTTAGTGCAAGGATGATAAGAGCGGCATTGATGATAAAGAATGTGTATTGCACAGGAAATCCCGTGCTATAGAATATGATAGCACCAATACCGGCTATTCCTCCCGTCACAATCTCGTATGGCAACAGAAATACTGTGAAGCCCAAGGTATAGAGCATCAATCCCAACGTGATGTTGAAATAGTCTCTAACCTCATATATTAAATCTTGCTTTGTCATTTTCATAGGGAGTGATTTTTTGTTTTTTATGCTACAACTCTTAAAGAGCCGTCAAGGATTATAGTTATACATGGAAATTAAAAACCCTATTGTCCCCAAAGATAGTGGAGACAATAGGGCTGAAGTTATGCTTATTTGATAACGATGTTAACAATTTTCTTAGGCACAACGATAACCTTCACAATCTGCTTACCATCAATATACTTAATAGCTTTCTCGTCTGCGAGAACAGTCTTCTGTATATCTTCGTTTGAAGCGTCAGCAGGGAATGTCATCTGATAGCGAGCCTTACCATTGAAGCTTATGGTCAGCTGTACTTCGTTCTCCACCAAGTAGCTTTCGTTGCATACTGGCCATTCTGCATCACAGATGCTTCCTTCGCCTCCGAGAGTTTCCCAAAGTTCTTCTGCCATATGAGGAGCAAATGGAGCTATCAATATGGCGAGAGTCTTCAATACTTCGCGGCTGTGGCACTTCTGCTGCGACAATTCGCTTACTGCAATCATAAATGCAGAGATAGAAGTGTTGTATGAGAAGTTCTCGATATCCAAGCTTACCTTCTTGATGAGCTTATGTAAGCTCTTGAGGCTTTCCTTAGATGGTTCGTCGTCGTTGATAAGAATCTCGCCCTCTGCTCTGCCGAAGTAGAGTCCCCAAAGCTTCTTCAAGAAGCGGTGGCAACCATCGATACCGTTAGTATCCCATGGCTTCGACTGCTCTACAGGACCAAGGAACATTTCGTAAAGACGCAAGGTGTCGGCACCATATTTCTCTACTATCATGTCTGGGTTTACAACGTTGAACATAGACTTCGACATCTTCTCTACTGCCCATCCGCAAACATACTTACCATCCTCAAGGATAAATTCTGCGTTGTTGTATTCAGGACGCCAAGTCTTGAAAGCCTCTGTATCGAGAATATCGTTCTGCACGATGTTTACGTCCACGTGGATAGGAGTAGTATCATACTGGTCTTTCAAACCAAGCGATACGAATACAGGAGCCTTAGAGTGGTCGTCGCTATTGATACGATATACAAAGTTTGAACGACCCTGAATCATACCCTGGTTAACGAGCTTCTGGAATGGTTCTTCCTTGCAACTCACTCCATTATCGAACAAGAACTTGTTCCAGAAGCGAGAATATATCAAGTGACCTGTAGCATGCTCTGTACCACCTACGTAGAGGTCTACATTCTGCCAGTATTCGTCAGCTTCCTTAGAAACCAAAGCCTTGTCGTTGTGAGGATCCATATATCGCAGATAGTATGCTGAGCTACCAGCGAAACCAGGCATAGTGAAGAGCTCCAATGGGAATACAGTCTCGTTGTCTACCAACTGCTTGTCAACAACCTTATTTTCCTTAGTATCCCAAGCCCACATCTTAGCTCTGCCCAATGGAGGCTCACCAGTTTCTGTTGGCTCATACTTGTCGATTTCAGGAAGTTCCAAAGGCAGACACTCCTCTGGTATCATATATGGCATGCCGTCCTTATAGTAAACAGGGAATGGCTCGCCCCAATATCTCTGACGAGAGAAGATGGCATCGCGAAGACGGAAGTTCACCTTCACTCTTCCAAGCTGATGTTCTGTAACAAACTTCTTTGTTGCAGCTATAGCCTCCTTAACGCTCAAGCCGTTGAGAGAGAAACCATCAAGAGTCTGCTTGCCCTCAGCAGGTGAGTTGCAAACGGTACCCTCCTTAGCGTCGAAGCTCTCTTCGCTAACATCGGCACCCTCGATAAGAGGAATGATAGGCAATCCGAAGTGCTTAGCAAAAGCATAGTCGCGAGAGTCGTGAGCAGGCACAGCCATGATAGCGCCTGTACCATAGCCAGCAAGTACATATTCTGAAATCCATACTGGAATCTTGTCGCCTGTGAAAGGATTGATAGCGTAAGAACCTGAGAATACACCTGTAACCTTGCGGTCGCTCATACGGTCGAGCTCAGTACGCTTCTTAACGTAAGCCAAATATTCGTCAACCTCAGCCTTCTGCTCTGCTGTTGTGAGCTGCTGAACAAGTTCGCTCTCTGGAGCCAATACCATGAATGTAACACCAAAGATGGTGTCGGCACGAGTGGTAAAGATAGTGAAGTCGATATCCTGGTCAGCCACCTTAAACTGCATCTCTGTACCCTCGCTTCTGCCAATCCAGTTGCGCTGAGTTTCCTTTATAGAGTCTGTCCAATCTACTGTATTCAAACCATCGAGCAAGCGCTGAGCATAAGCACTAACGCGCAAGCACCATTGCTTCATCTTCTTTTGGATTACAGGGAATCCACCACGCTCGCTCACTCCGTCTACTACCTCGTCGTTGGCAAGCACAGTACCAAGTCCTGGACACCAGTTAACCATAGTTTCGCCCATGTAAGCGATACGATAGTTCATCAATACCTGCTGCTGCTCTTTTTCGCTCATAGCCTTCCACTCCTCGGCAGTAAACGATAGTTCCTCGCTCTGAGCAATATTCAGGTCGGCACTACCCTTCTCTTCGAAGCGCTTAATGAGTTTTTCTATTGGCTGAGCCTTTTGGCAAGAGTAGCAATAGAAGCTGTTAAACATCTTCATAAATGCCCATTGTGTCCACTTATAATAGTCTGGAGCACAAGTGCGAACCTCGCGATCCCAATCAAACGAGAAACCAATCTTGTCCAACTGCTCGCGATAGCGGTTGATATTTGTAACAGTAGTCTTTTCTGGGTGCTGACCAGTCTGAATAGCATATTGTTCAGCTGGAAGTCCGTAAGCGTCGTAGCCCATAGGGTTCAAAACGTTGAAACCTTGCAGACGCTTGTAGCGTGCATATATGTCGCTTGCTATATATCCTAATGGATGGCCAACATGTAGTCCGGCTCCTGATGGATAAGGGAACATGTTGAGTACATAGAATTTCTTCTTATCTTCATCTTCTACAACATGGTAGGTCTTATTCTCTACCCATTTCTGTTGCCATTTCTTCTCGATGTCTCTGAAATTGTATTCCATTTTCTTCTTTATACCTTATTATAATAGTAATTAACTGCAAAGATAATGTAATCAAGTGGAATAACAAAAGAAATGACACAAAAAAACACCTATAGTCGTGTGAAGCCATGCGACTATAGGTGTTTGCTTATGCGACTATTCATCTTTGCCCATGCGACTATTCGCGTAAGCTCATTCGACTATTCATCTTTGCTCATGCGACTATTCGTCTTTTTCGATAGTATAAGTGCCTGCTTTATATTCCTTTGTTTTGCTACTCTCGCCAGGAATAGTTACCGAGGCAGTAGACCCATTAGGAATAGTGAAAGTCCATATCCATTTATTGCCTTCGTATTTCCATTTGCTCTTAATAACGCCAGCCTCAGAATGGTATTCTGCATCTATGAATCCTAAGCGTTTGTCGGGCTGTGGAGCCATGATGATATGTTTGAAACCAGGATTGTTGTTGTCGGCAGCTATTCCTGCAGCAGTCTTCCATATCCATTCGCATACTGCACCATAGGCATAATGATTAAATGAATTCATGCCACGAGGTCCCATACCGCGGTCTTTCGTATAGCTATTCCAACGTTCCCAAATTGTTGTTGCACCATTGTCGATAGAATACAGCCAACTTGGATTTTTGTGTTGAAACAATAGTTCGTAGGCTATGTCGTTCATATTATTATCTGTCAGGGTATTCATGAGTATTGATGTACCGAGGAAACCTGTTTGCAGACAGTTGTCGTGAGCCTTGAAGTTGTTGCGTAAGCGTTGCTTCATATTCTCCTTTGCTTCGCCTTCCACCAGATTATTCTTTAATGCGAAGAGGGCTGGAGTCTGCATGGTGTTGAGGATAGAATCTTTGAAGGTACCATCAGCATTCATAAACTGCTCTTTGAGATATTCTGTAGCCTCCTTTGCCATAGTTTTGTATTTTGCAGCATCATGTCCAGTTGCCTTAGCCATGTCATACATATTTCGAGCATCAATAGCCCAATATGATGCGCATAGATAGCTCCAATATCTTATAGCTTCAGGTTTTCTGCCGTTTTTATCTTTGAACTGTTCGCTACGGCTCTCTAATGGCTCATAGCTCAGCCAGTCGCCCCATTGATAGTTGCCATTCTCTTTGCTTAAAGCTTGGTGGTCATATTTTGTAGCGTTGATATGATCCATGTATCGCTCCATAGCCTGCCAGTTGTCGTCGACAATCTTGCGGTCGCCAAACTGCTTCCATATAGTCCAAGGCACTATTATTCCTGCATCAGCCCAGCCTACTCGCATCATCTCGTGGTTGCTACTACCATATTGTCCGTATGGAGCTACTCCTGGAAAACCTCCATACTGACTTTGTGAATCGCACAAGTCGCGCATCCATTTATGGAAGAAATCCTTGGTATTTGCAAAGAATGTTCCTGTTTCTGCAAACACCTGAGTATCTGCAGTCCAGCCCAAGCGCTCGTTGCGTTGAGGACAGTCTGTAGGCACACTAAGATAGTTTGAACGTTGTCCCCATAAAGTTTTTGATATGAGTTTATTTATATCCTTGTTGCCTGTGGTGATATTGCCTATTTCCATCTCCTTTGATATCGACGAAACAGGCACAGAAGTTATACTCTTAATGCTTACTTTTCCTGTAGCGCTCAACGACAAGAAGCGGTAGCCAAAGAAGGTATGACGAGGCATATAGGTTGCCATATTCTTGGTTTTAGCGAAAGTATAGTCCATTCGTATGCTCTCTTGATGTATGCGGAGGTTTAATCTATGCACACTACCTTCAGGACCATCCATGCCACGGCTTTGTTTGCCATTGCCATCGTTGAGTAGTTCTGCAGGCAGACAAGTGAGTTTTGTTCCTTCTTCTGCCTTGAATACAAATGAAGGCACGGCAGCACAATTTTGTCCAAAGTCGATAACCAAATGTTCGCCAGCGTTTATTATTATAGTTTCTCCTTGCTGATATTCGCGAATTATTTTTACCTTGCCATATTCTTTATCCTTAACGCCCTCTACATCCTTCCATACGTATGCTCTTACGGGGTTCAATATAAGGTCGTGGCGAAGATAAATCTCAGCACCTTGCGAAGGCAGTATTTGTCCTTTAAATTCGCTATTTACTTCTGGGGTAGATAACTTTTCTATATCAGCAAATCCATCTTTTTCTCTTGCGTCATACTCTTCGCCATCAAAGATAGCAGCATGCTTTATTTTGCCAGCTATGCCTGCACTCCACTCTTTGGTGTTAGTGCCATAAAGCATCTTTGTGCCATCAGCGAAGGTTAACTCTAATACTCCACGGAAAGCGCACTTCTTACCATTAAAACCATCATTGCCGCTAACTGTTACAATCTTATCAGCCCACCACCCTGGCGTTACCTCGGCAGCTAATGTGTTTTTGCCATTAGCTTTTGTAACAAAAGCCTTTGTTATATCGTAGGTAAACGAACGTTTGGTTTTTTGAAAATGAGTAAAACCTGGTTTTAAAAATTCGTTGCCTATGCGTATGCCGTTTACATAAATGTCGTAGACCCCCAGTCCTGCTGTCATCCATACAGCCTTCACAACCTTTTTATGGTTCTTTATAGTTGATACAAACCAACTTGCACCATCAGCTGCACGCGTCTGATCGTTCACTCTGCCTGTTACTATAGGCGCATCGCATGCCGATAACCATACAGACTTTTCCCATGTCTTGTCGCTAAGGGCTTGTGTGTGGTTTATTTCTAATGTTTTTGTTGTTTTTACATCTTTTGCTTGCATACCAAGAGTTATGCACAACAAGAGACAAAAGGTTGTTAGTTTTTTCATTCTGTAATTAGTTTAGTTATTATGTTGCAAAGATAATACTATAAAATAAAAAGCGTAGGTAAATATCTACGAAATATAGATTTTACCTACGCTAACTATTGTCTTTATAGCTTTTCAATATCGTCTTTATAGCTTTATAGTTATAGCCTTGCCGCTATAATCTACGCTCTTGCCTGTGGCTGCGATATTGCCTGCTGCACAATTCTTGTTTACCAAGACGATGTTGAACTTTCTGTTCTTCAACATTCCCTTGTAGTTGCCCTTGCGGTCGCTGATGGTGAGCTCATGGGTGGCATCATTATATGTAAAGGTAATTTCGCTAAATGCTCCCTTCTCATAGTTATAGTTGTCGCCTTCGTCTTCATAGAGAATAAACGAACCATCAGCGCCTGGATATACTCTTATTTCAAGGTTGTCCCAAGCTTTCTCACTTGCATACTGCACTTCAGGACCGAATGGCAATATAGAGCCTGCCTTTACGAATACTGGCATAATATTGATAGGGCATGGGCGCAACACTTCTTGTCCGCCATCATATTGATTGTTGTCCCAGAAGTCGAACCATTTTGTACCCTTTGGCAAGTATACTTTCACAGGTGCGGCAGCCTGCTTAATGTCAGGATAAATGGTATGACCATTCTTCTTGTTGTCGCGCCATGTATATAGAGGATCTGTAACTGGTTTTACGAGCAGGTTGCGGCCAAACATATATTCATCGTTCAGTCGTGTAGCCTTATGGTCATTCTTAAAGTCCATAACCAAGGCACGCATCATAGTGCCGCTACGCTGTACGCAGTCGCCAGCCATACTATAGATATATGGCAACAGTCGATAGCGAAGCTTTATGGCATCTACCATAGCATCGTAGCACCATTCGCCCTTATTGCCAAACTTGTATATCTCGCTTTGCATAGGCGACGAACTGTGGTTGCGCATTAGTGGCATGAAGGTGCCCCATTGCAACCATCGTGTGTGTATCTCCTGTAAGGCTGGGTTCTTAGGGTCGTTACGATAATCCCAATAGAAGAAGCCTCCGAGGTCGGTATTCCAGAAAGGAATTCCGCATAGAGAGAAGTTCAATCCCGAAGGCACCTGATTCTTCATCTCGTCCCACGAACATTGTATGTCGCCACTCCATGAGTGTGTGCCATAATGCTGAATACCAAACGATGCGCTACGAGTCATCTGGAATGAGCGCTTATTGTTGTTCTTCATAGCTCGTTGGTGCTCGTAGATACCCTTGTTGTGTACTAATGGGAACGCATTCTTCACACTTAGCCATGAACCATCGTAAGTATGATAGTTCTCATCGCCAGCTTTCTCAAAGTGGTCGGGTTCTGAAGAGTCTGTCCACCAAGCATCCATTCCCATATTGTAGAGATTGGTAAGATATTTCCAATAAATATCTCTTGCCTTAGGATTGAAAACATCATAAGGCATAGTACCACTTTTGCGTGGCCAAGTGTCGAAAGGATAAAGGGCATTTATCTTCTTTAGCTCTTTGAAAGGTTCTGTCCATGGTCCGAAGTTTGCCCATATGCTTATCATCAAGTGAGCATTATTGTTGTGCACATACTTCACCATTTCCTCCGGACTCTTCAGTCGTGGTTCGCCCTGCGCCTTTAGTTTCTTAAGGTCTTCAGGCATATATTTTGTCCATGCAGGGTCGTTAACCTTATTAATATAGTAAGGATTTTGGAACTTCATGGCATTCCAGTTAGAGTCGCATCCCCAGTATTGCCAGTCTTGCACAATACCATCGAGAGGAATCTGTAATTCGCGGAATTTGTCTACTACTCCTGCCAGTTCGTCGCTTGTCTTATATCGTTCGCGGCATTGCCAATATCCCATAGTCCATAGTGGAAACATAGTAGCCTGACCAGTAAGTGTACGAATGGCAGAGATAACACCATCTTGCGAACCATCATCATACATGAAATAATAGTCAGCGCATGTACCTACTTCGCTCGTCATGGTAGTGCCCTGCTCGTTGTCTTCATAATAAGACTTACCAGCATTATCCCAATATAGTCCGTAACCTTTTTCGCTTGTGAAATAAGGAATATAGATATGAGTATTGTTGTTCCATAGTTCTACTTTGCGTCCACGTTGATTCATGTAAGTGTCGCGAAGTTGACCAAGACCATACACGGCTTCATCCTTGTCGAGAATGAAAGTCTGCGCCACCTTATATTTACCCTTGTTAGCCTCGTCGGTACGAGGAGTAAGCATGGTGCGAGTATCTTTTAGCAGAGTTTCGCCCTTGCTGTTGGCAAATGTTATCTCGCCTGTAGTAGAGTTTACGTTTACTGTAATGCGGTTGGAAGCAAGGCTTATGCCATCAACAGTATTAGTGGTCTTGAAGTTTTCAAACACCTCAGGAGTCATTATTACCGAGTAGCTCTTTTTCTTTACGCTACTACCTTTAGCTGCTTTCACCACTCTCACGATAGAAGGAGAATAAAACTCTATGCTGACATCCTGGTTGTCTAATTTCAACTTCACGGCATTTGATAGCGTTCTTGTTTTCTTAGGCATCTTTGTTACCTTGGCATAGCTTTCTGCAGTACCCATCGTGGTGAGTCCTGCCATTAATACAGAAAGACATAGTAGTTTACGGTTCATTGTTATTAGGATTTAATTTTAAGTTTTCAATATATTGCTAAGTAGGTGTTCAAAATTAATTTAAATGATTTTATCTTTATATCCGCTTTTCAATGCGGCAAAGTGGTTCGTTGATGCCACCCATCTCTTTTTTATATCTCTCGTCGCCTCGACACATGTCGAAGTCTACTATACCTTCGTTCATCCATAGCTTTGTGGCTTCAAGGATAAGCAATATACCTGGTGAATAGCGGCTAAAAGAGGTGTCGATGGCAAGACGTGGCATAAGCAGATGTTTGTTGTGGCGGTAAACAATCATAAATGCAGCAGGCTTTTGGTCTATCTCCAAGACATATAGTTGAGCATCTTTCAGTTTCTTTAAGCTTGCTGTAGCGCACCCGCTCTTCACTTCGTATACAGCTTTCAAGTATGTGGTGATATTGCTGAAAGCATTATAACTCTTGTGGCGCCATGCCATCTTGCGCTTGAAATAGAAATGCCAAAGATAGCGCAGGTAGCTATCTGAAGCCATGTTGTCGTGGTTGAACACCTTTAGTTCCATCTTCTTGCCATCTGTAGTAAGATGGTTATACGACTTGCGGATGTTCTTATAAATATTCTTTGGTAGCGACGACACATACTCCTCGTGATTGGCAAACTGCGTTAATGGCACATGGAAACTTGTGCGCTCAATAGTGTTATCGTCGATAAGCTTCATTATTTTAGCAAAAGGAGTTTGGCATGGCACATCAGCAAGGCTTAGCGTCATACCCTTGCACGACTCCACAAGGTGGTTGGCAATAGCTTTCATTATTTCCTCGTTGCCCTCGTATGTATATGGGCATACCATATTCAATACTCCTCCAACTCGGCATGATGGTATTCGTGCCTTTTTAGACGAGCGAGTTACAGCAAAAGGAATTATAGCAAAAGGCTTGTCGTCTACCATTACTAAATCGTAGCGCATGGCGGTAGTCATTTTTCCTAACCCATCTGTAGAATGATGAGACAGGAAGTTGTTCCATTCGTAAGTCTGATAGTATGTGTAGTTGATATATGCAGAAGTCTGGTTTTCTGCTATTTTATCGAGCATAAGCCATTGCTCCTTAATGTTTTGTATGTTGCTATGTTGGCTTATAGAAATGTTATTATTCATAAGAATTATTGTTTGTCGTCAGCAATCTTAATCTTTCCATCGCATGTCACGAGCATATCGCGAGTATACTTATATTCCTTCGATGCTATAGAGTTTGTTGAGTCGTAATGGTCTGAAGTTATGCCCATGAGTTCGCATATCATTTCGTATGCGAGGTCGTTGGTGAAGTATTTTGCTTTGTTTTCTTCTAATGCCGCTTTCACTTCTGGGCGTGCCTTTTCATAAGTGTCCGTGAGATATATCCATAGCGGAATGCGAGTCATGCCGAAGTTTTGAAACTGTATGGAACGTTGCTTATCAGGCACGGCTGCATGGTCAGAGAAATATACCATAGCTGCAAGGTTCAGATGCTTTGTGGCATAGTCGTAGAACGAATGTAGGATATGGTCGTTATAGTGTATAGAGTTGCGATATGTCGTAACGTCGTCGCCATCAGGAAGATTGTTGGCAGTAGCATATTCTGGAGTGTAGCGGTTAGAGAAGTTGAAGTGGTTGCCTTTTAGGTGTAATACCAATAGGTTGTTCACATTTCCATCCACCTCGCCAAGGAAGTCGAGCAAAGCCTCGTCATACTGCATTTTTCCCAACTTCTGGTTTGTCCACTTAGCCACATTCGAAGTCTCTGCAACAAGAGTTACAGGCGTGTCAGCACTTCCAAGGTGTCCTTGGTTGCTATACCAATGCACTCTGTAGCCAGCCTTATGAGCCATGTCTACGATAGAAGCAGAATCGATGAATGATTTATCGTTATATTGATTATATTCCGTGAGTGCCTTTTCGAGCGATGGAACAGTCTGTATGCCACAAGAGTATGCGTTCTTGAAGATGAAGAAATGCTCTTTATCCTTCTTCATCTCCGACTGCCAAGGTGTAGTCTCCCTATCCTCTTGGTCGGCATAAATGCTCATATAGTCGCGACAACAAGATTCGCCTATCACCATTACTATAGTGTGAGGCTTAGGCAATGTGTTTCTGCTCATATCTACAGATATTGTTGCCATTCGCTTCTCAACATTCTCTTTATATTTCTTGTTGCCCTCCATATATTCCTTCACTTCGCGATATAGCATGGCAATACCCGTTCTTACAAAGAGTCCATGACTCCTTGCCCACACATCGCCACCCTTCCATAGCATTCTCGATATAGCGCCAAAGAATATTATTATAACGCTAAGGGCTGATATAGAGAATGGATTGTCGAAATTCCATATATTATAGTCGGCAATAAAGCTGTTGCCTATGGCTATTCCTGCAGTCACCAATAGGATAACAATAGTTATAAGCAGCATTTTCCAGAATCCGAGCGACTTAGGATATTCTATTATCTCGTTGTAGTTGGTTTCCTTTATCACCTGCATACCATTATGGTCTATGCAAGTGTCATAGGTGAGATAATAGCCTATTTGCGCCAAAGGTAATATCACCAATGCCATTTCTATTATCGTCATCACTATTGTGGCAACTATACCTAAAGGAGATATAAGAATGGCAATAGCCGACAGCCATCCAAAGAGATAGATACCAAAGGCTATATCCATACGGTTGTCGTAGTCGGGCGAACTCTTCTTGTATGTCTTGTCATACAATATATTATATGTGCATATCCACATCACAGCCACAAAAAGGGCTGTTATCATGGCTGCAGACCAATAGCTGCCAACGAAATAATATGGTATCATCGTTACCAACGATGCTATGAGATAACGACGAAGCTGCTGGCCGCGCGATTTGTGCGACAAGCCTTTATTATAAATTCTGTAAATACCATTTGAAAAGGCAAACAATAATAATGCCTCAAGGATATTTATAAGTATTGATATCATATATATATGCAAGATGATGTTGTATGTTGCAAAATTACACAAAAAAAAGATATTAATGGCTTATGCTATGAAAATATCAAAAATAATATATATATTTGCACACCCAAAATCACAACCATTTATATTCATGAACTTACCAAAATCATATTTTATCTCTCTATTCGTAGTTATAGCTATAGTAGTATGTGCATGCTTTAGCTCATCGTTGTTGACCACTCTCGTTGATGCTGATAAGAGTGTGATGCTTGCTTTGACTTTCCGTCAGCATACTTGTTTCGATATGTTTTGGTATCGTTATTCTAAGCTTGGCACATGGATACCTATGGTGGTAGTGTTGTTGGCTACTATGTGGGTATACAATCCTAACGACTTGCGCAAAAAGTTATTCCTTATAGTTTCTATTGCTTTATTGGTATTAGTGCTCGACCAAGTGTCGTCGGGAATAATAAAGCCATTGGTAGAACGCCTACGTCCTTCGCACGATGATAGTATAGCTCCATATTTGCAGTATGTAAACGACTATCATGGTGGCAAATATGGTTTTGTTTCGGGTCATGCTACCAATATCGTGGGCATAGTGACATGGCTTTGCTATATGTTCCGCACTCATCTGTCGCGAGTGTTGTTTATAGTCTTTGGAGCCACATTATGCTATTCGCGCATATATCTTGGAGTTCATTTCCCTGGTGATATCTTGTGTGGTTCGCTCTTAGGCTTCTTCATAGCTCGCTTTGGTATAGCTCTGCTCCAGAAGTATAACCTTATGTTTACTACCGACCGCCAACCTTGGTTTGTGCTTGCTGCGTATATCCTAACGGCAATAGTCTTGATGGTAATGAGCTTTATAGCCTATATGGCTTAGAATTTCCAGCGTAGCTGTAGGTCTACGTCTATAGGCGTTTTTGTTTCTATAGCCTGCAGTCCTGAGCCTATTTTGTTGTTGTCAATACGATGTGTGCCACCCACCTTTGCTATAGCCATAAGGTTGGATGAGAAATCTGCGCGTATGGTTGCGGCAAACCTTATTCCTTCGCCATAGAGTGCAGGAAACGAGAGATTGTAGAGTGTGGAACGCTCGTAGGTATACACTCTTGAGTTGTAGTCGTCGGTCTTGAAATATGCCAACGAGGTATATGCCTGTATCTTATTTTTTCTTATTCCCACTTGTTGCATCACCATGTAGCCAAAGCTGTTTTCGTCTTTATGATAAAGGCTTATGTCGCCTTGAGTGCGCAAGAATAATAGTTTATTATCTTTCGTTATGGTCAAGCGTATGCGATGTTGTGTAATACGGTCGAGGAATTTATTGTCATCGTCATCTTTGCTATCTTTGTTCCATGTCTTCAGTCGATAGCGAGCCGTGATACTCCATGTATTTTTGCTCCATGTGGCAGAATGTTGCATATCGAAAGTGCGTGTGGTGGCAGTAGCAAGATATTTTGGCCAAGGGAAATAAGCCCAATCAAAATAGTGAGAGAATGTTAGCTGATATATTGGTTGCCATTTTGCTCCAAGGTATACGCCACTTTCATTTTGTACTGACCTTCCTTCCGAGAAGCTCGACGCCATCAATGAATAGTATTTATATGAATAGAATCTCTGTATAGCCACTAATGTTAGATTGCTGTTCACCATATAGTTGATGCTGTTTATCGTAGCTATACCCTTTGAGTTGCCTGTTGCCACTTCTCCATTTATAGATATTCTTCTGCTCAGATAAGCATAGTCGGCACCTATATTCCAGAAGCGTTTTCCCCATGGCGCTATCAGCTTGTATAGCTTTGTGGTATCAGGATGCAGAGGTTTGTCGAATGATGTCTGATAGCCTGTTATGCCGAAATGAAAACCATTCACATGATAGTATATGTTTCCTCCCATTATTGCTTGCGAGGCATTCCTACGTCGTAGCATCTCGGTAGCCGAACGATGGTAGCCTGTTTTTACTATTGTGCTTATGCTATTGTCGTCGCTATTTAGTGTGGCATCAATCTTGCGATACGACAGAAATCCTGTTACGTCAAGGTTGTGTATGGTTTCCACAGTTGCTCCTATACCCTGCATATAGTTGCCTTCTTGGCGTGAGGCGTGGGCATACAGTCCTCTCGACACTCTGCCTATAGAAGCCAATGAAGCCTGCTTACCCATCGAAAAACTGTTGTTCATAACCAGTCCCATACCGAAGCGAGCTTTATACCTGCCTATTGCCAACGTCTTCACCTTTCCAAGGTCTTTTATTAGCATATACGGCGACATATAGTCGTAGCCCCATTTGTTTTTACCTGCAAAGAATGGTTCGCCAGCATCTTGCGACATCATGACTCCAGCCTTTATCCATTTGCCATACTTAAACTCGTATTTTATCCAATGCTTGTAGTTATATCCTAAATAGCCCCATTTGTCGCCCTTGTGGTCATAGCATGGAATATGGCCTGTGGCAATAATCTGATGCCTACCATATTTAGCAATATTAGATAGCGAAGGAAACTTCTTTTCTTCGTCTTTATCTCCAACAAATAAGCATTGAGCAAGCAGCTGGCGTGTTTCATAATCTATAGATCTTATCATCGCCAATTCTGCAAGCGATTTCATAGAACCATAATGATACATATATTCCATGATGTCCATAACCTGCAGGTTGGAAAGAAACGGAAGTCTCAGAAGGTCTTCTCTGGTGACAGAATTGATATCTATCTTATGTTCTATAAGGTCGCTAAGTTCTTCGTACTGCATCTCCCAGTTTTCCACTTCTTCTTCGTCAACATCCTCTATCGTTTGGAATGAGCTTTCCCAATCGGTAATGTCTGTTTGTGCCTGTATTTGAAATACAGACAGCATAGCGATGATAAATGTGAAATATTTGTTTCTTAGATTAGTATTATTCATAACAATTGCAAACTTAGCATAAAAGCGTGAAAATAGCAAGAGAAAAGCGAAAGATATTTTGCTAATTGTATGAAAAGATGTAATTTTGCGCCATGTTTGCATACATTTCCATACATATTCGCCTATTGGCTGTAGCTATAATGATGCTTATAGCCTCTACTGCTATGGCTCAAGTTGATGGGGCTGTAAGGGTAAATCCCGAAGATAGGGATGTTGACCTTGACGACCCTACCTTTGTTCCTATGGTGCGAGTTGGAAAGGTGTTGCAAGGTCGCGACTCTATACAATATGTAGAGCTAAATAATATTTATATATATCCAAAGCCTGTTTTCAAAAACGAAAAACAGCGCATGGCTTACAACCGCTTGGTATATAATATTAAAAAGGTGTTGCCGATAGCTAAGGAGGTTAACAAGATTATCGTGGAAACATACGAATATCTTGAAACTCTGCCAAACAAGAAGGCTAAGGATGCGCACATGAAGCTTGTAGAAAAGAGCATCAAGAAAGAATATACTCCAAGAATGAAAAAGCTTACCTATTCGCAAGGTAAGCTTCTTATAAAATTAGTTTATCGTGAGTGTAATAGCAGCTCGTATAATCTCGTTCAGGCTTTCCTTGGACCTGTAAAGGCTGGTTTCTACCAAGCTTTTGCTTGGGCTTTTGGTGCAAGCCTAAAGAAAGATTATGACCCTAATGGTGTAGACCGCCTCACAGAGCGTGTGGTTCTGCAGGTTGAAGCAGGACAATTATAGCTCTTTCCTGACTTCGTCATCGTGTCACCCAAAAATCTTCATCAAAGAGTTTGGCGATTTTCTGATGCCTTGCCATCAGCATTGTTTGGGTGTAAACC
>OLGY01000091.1_pt1 | contig 77468 bp, 65 predicted proteins | sample 1605951 | NCBI WGS metagenome assembly OLGY01 (sample SAMN03283280) | human gut metagenome | biome: human-associated habitat; material: feces | host: Homo sapiens | place: Peru | collected 2012
AGTTCCAATGTGGGGGACCTTCCTCTCAGAACCCCTACTGATCGTCGCCTTGGTGGGCCGTTACCCCGCCAACAAGCTAATCAGACGCATCCCCATCCTTCTCCTTCACATTTCGTTCACGTTAGATGCCTGCTGTGAACTGCATATCGTGTTAGTCCGCCTTTCGACGGGTTATCCGATGGACAAGGGCAGGTTGGATACGCGTTACTCACCCGTGCGCCGGTCGCCATCAACAATAGCAAGCTATCGTCATGCTGCCCCTCGACTTGCATGTGTTAAGCCTGTAGCTAGCGTTCATCCTGAGCCAGGATCAAACTCTACATTGTAAAATATCTTTTACTAGGCAAGATTCCTTAATGCTAAGCCTTGCTGGGCCGAATAGGCCTTTCTAAGCTTTGGCGGAATATTGCTTATTGTTTGTATCTGTTTCAGAACGCTTCCGTATATCTTTTAATGAATTAACGGTATGTATATTACCCAAATCTACACATTATAAATAATGTAAGACTTGCTTCTTGTACTACTTGTCTGTTTATGTAAATCTTTTCAAAGAACTCTTTCTTTTCGCTTCCCGAACACTACTTAATCTCGTTTTGCTTGAGGTTTCGTTCGTTCTCGAAAGCGGATGCAAAGGTATAACAAAAAGTCTTTACATGCAAGAGTTTCGACAAAAAAGTTTGCAAAAACATGCATTTTAACCATAAAATTGACTTACATCAAGCTAAAAGCTCTTTTCGGGGCGTTTTTGCTTTGATTTTCCACTCATAATCCTTCTTCTCAAGAAAGAACCACATATAAGAGTCTTCGAACAATGCAATTCTGCCACACCTTATTATATAATATCATATCGAAACAAATAAAGATACATGCAAATATCGTACATATAGTAAAATTTTGTTACAAATAAAAATTTGATTCCAGAGATTTCAGAAGCGGTTTTTATAGTGTTTGGCAGCGTCGGTGACTCTTCAACCCTTCAAATGGAGCTTCTTTGCATTGCAAAAGGACTACATTTGCAAGTCAACTGTAGCCAAATTGCATTGCAAATGTAGCCCTAATGGAAAGCAAAAGTAGTACATTTGGAATGAAATGGAGCTTTTTCACTCATCTATTTTTTGCACACTTACGCTCATCACCGCATATAACACACTGACAATAAGCACAATAACACTTGCACGCCCAAAACTCAAGAATTTCGAACCAAAGATTTCTTCGCTCGCTCAACTCACAGCATTGAGCGATAGAAATGCAAATATTGTGTTGAAGCAGTGCTCCGGGCGTTGTGTTATGATGGTGAGATGATGAGAATTTGATGTGATTTTTAATGGGTAACGATTAAAATTTCAAAGAATAATTGTACCTTTGCATTTAAACAACATCTTCTAATTTGCATTTAAACAACATATTCTAATTTGTATTTAAACCGTATCTTCTACAAAAGGTGAGTAGCGCAACAGAAAACATAGAGATCAGATTGACTGATGAAGCACAGTTTCGCTTTATCTTTGATAATTATTACGTATCATTATGTATGTTTGCCAACCAATATGTAGAAGATGAAGAAATGGCAGCCGACATAGTTCAAGAATGCTTTGTAAAGCAATGGCAACACCGTGAAGACTTCGTCTACCTACACCAAGTGAAGGCTTATCTCTACACTTCTGTACGCAACAAGGCACTTAATGCCTTGGAACATAGAAAAGTGGTAAGCGAATACGAACGTAAGGTTTTGGACAAAGCCCAGGAAAGTTTCTTCCATGACAAGGTCATTGCCGAAGAAAGTTATCGTATTCTTGTTAATGCCATCGACAAGCTGCCTCAGCAGATGAGAAACATCATACAACTGGCTCTTGAAGGCAAGACCAATCCTGAAATAGCCGATGCACTTAACGTATCGGGAGAGACTGTACACTCACAGAAGAAGACAGCCTATCGCAAACTGCGTGAATATCTGAAGGACTATTATTACCTCGTATTCATATATCTGTAATCAGGCTATAGAAAAAAATCAAAAAAAAACTCAATCAGACTCACCCCCTTTTTTGTTTCACCTGTTATTAGTATAAAAGAACACCAATAACAGGCGAATTATGATAAATCAATATTTTGAGATAGCCCGGCTTATTGCCAAACAAATATCCGGCGAACTGGACAAGGAAGAGCAAATCAGACTTGAAAACTGGAGAAAAGAATCTCCTGAAAACGAGCGGCTCTTCGAGGAAATACGTAATGAAGAGAACATTACCGCCAACCTACGCAGACGCAATTCATTCAACACAGACATGGGTTGGGAGAAGGTGAATGAAGGAATCCATAAATACCGCTTCAGAAAACGAGTGCTCAGAATATGCAGATATGCTGCAATGCTGGCAATGCCTCTCGTCATAGCTGCTCTTGTAACCTTTCAGATTATAAACGAGAACAGAAACGACAAGACAATCGCAGCCACCGAACAGATTCTGCCCGGTTCGACAAAAGCCACTCTCACACTTGACAATGGCGAGATAGTAGACCTGACAGCCACTAAAGGAGAAAGACTGGAAGAATCGGACGGAACGCTGATAAAGATTGACTCCGCCACCCTGAACTACAAACATGGGGCAAATGCTGCTGACGGCAAGATAGCATATAATAAGGTGAGCGTGCCACGTGGAGGTGAATACAAGTTGGTGTTGAGCGATGGCACCAGGGTACATCTCAACTCGATGAGTTCGTTGCGATACCCCGTAAGTTTCGGCTCTAAAACACGCCAAGTGGAATTGGACGGTGAAGCCTATTTTGAGGTAAGCAAGACCGGCCAGCCATTTATAGTCAATGCTAATGGAATGGACGTGGAGGTATTAGGCACTACATTCAACCTTTCGGCATACAAAGACGAGCCTCGACAAACAACATTGGTAAGCGGCAGCGTGCGTGTACGTACCGGCAACGGCAACAGCCGCATCATCAAGCCATCGCAGCAGGCATCAATAGCTCCGGGCGCTAACCAAATAGATGTGAGAACCGTTGACACTGCATTCTATACTTCGTGGATACACGGAAAGATCAAGTTTAAAGACCAACGGCTTGAAGACATCATGAAAACTCTGTCGCGCTGGTATGACATGGACATAGTCTATGCCGACAAGGAAGCCAAGAACCTACGTTTCGGATGTTACGTAAACCGTTATGAGGAAATAAGCCCACTACTTGAACTGTTGAGAAACACCGGCAGTGTCAAGATAGAAACCAAAGGCAAAACAATCAAAATACATACTAATCATAAATAATACATTATGGAAAAACGACGCAATGCTTACAGACAAGAGAGACTTGGAAAGCGCTTCATCATGGTGCTGCTGTTTCTCTGCATTACTACATCTGGGCTGATACGGGCATCCGTGTTTGCTCAAGCCACTGTTACGGTTAATATGAAAAACGTAACGCTAAGTGATGTTCTATGGGAAATCCAGAAACAAACTGACTTTACCTTCATCTACAGCACAAACGACACAAAGAATGTACGTGTTGAAAATCTGAGCGTAAAGAACAAGCCAATTTCCAATGTACTTGATAAATGTCTGCAAAACAGCGGACTGGCTTACTCTGTCCATAATGGTGTAATCACAATACACAAGGCAAAAACACATAATACAAACAAGCCACACAACACCAATACCACTACTATAGAAGACAAAAAGTACACCATTCTCGGCAAGGTGACCGATGAGAGCGGTGAGCCTATCATTGGTGCCAATGTATTCATAAAAGGCACGAAGCATGGCACCGTGAGCGACATCAACGGCAACTTCAACCTGCAAGTGAAAGACAAGAAGGCCGTATTGACAGTCTCATACATAGGTTTTACACCAAAAGAAGTGGCTGTCGTAGCCGAAAAGGCAGCACACATAACACTAAAAGTCGACAACAAACTGCTGGAGGAAGTCATCGTGACCGGATATGGCACATTCAAGAAATCGGCGTACGCCGGATCTGCCAGCATCGTAAAGACAGAAGCCGTAAAGGATGTGCCAAACGTGTCTTTCCAGCAGATGCTCGAAGGAGCCGCTCCCGGCGTGAGTGTAAGCTCAAGTTCGGGCATTCCGGGCGCTTCCACTTCAATACGCATACGTGGTATGGGTTCGTTCAATGCCTCCAACTCTCCGCTTTATGTAGTAGACGGCGTACCCGTACTGTCGGGCAACATCGGTGCTTCGGGCAGCGACTCGGGTCTGGACGTCATGTCTACCCTTAACACCTCCGACATTGAGAGCATCACCGTCATAAAGGATGCTGCTGCAGCTTCGCTCTACGGTTCGCGTGCTGCAAACGGCGTGGTGATTATCACTACCAAGCAAGGCAAGAGCGGCAAGCCTGTTTTCTCACTCAAGTCAGACTGGGGATTCTCTAAATTTGCCGTACCGTACAGAGAAATCATGGGTGGACAAGAACGCCGCAACCTTATACACGAAGGTTTGCGCAACTATGCCCTGAGCTATAAAGGCAGTGCCGACGACGAAGAAGGACTGCATCAGAACATGACCGAGAAAGAGGCATGGGCTTATGCCGATGCCAACATCGACCAATACGCACCGATACCTTGGTGTGGATTTGTCAACTGGGACGACTACCTATTCCGCAATGGCAGTCATCAGAACTATGAATTCTCAGCATCAGGAGGTCAGGAGCGAATCAAATACTACACCTCTTTAGGCTATATGAAGCAGGAGGGCGTAACCATCAATTCGGGATTGGAGCGCGTCTCTGCCCGTCTGAACGTAGAATACAAAATGGCTAAATGGATGACCATCGGTGCCAAAATACAGTTCTCGAAGGTAAATCAAGACACATATTCAGAGGGAATAGCATACACCTCGCCAATATACGGTACACGCAACGGTGCCACTCCGTCCGACCCGGTATGGAACGAAGACGGAACATGGAACCGAGAACTGATAAAACTGGCCGACCGCAACCCAGTGTTGTCAAACACCTACAACTTCAAGAAGGAATACGCAACCCGATCGTTCAACACCGTCTATGCCACATTCAATCTGTGGAAAAACCTGAAGTTTACATCGACCTACAGCTACGACTTCGTTATGAACAAGTCGCGTGCATGGAAAGACCCCCGTACAAGCGACGGTGACGATGACAACGGACGTTTCAGCAAAGACTACAATGACATTACAAACATGACGTGGTCGAACATCCTGACCTATCAGATGAAACTGAACAAGAAGCACAACCTCGACTTCCTGGCAGGATACGAGATTAACAGCAAAGAATCGGACGGACTGGGTACGACTATTTCCAACTTCGCGCGTACCGATAAGCCAGAGATAAACAACGGTGTAGTGTATCAAAGCATGGGCGGCTCGAACAGATGCACACGCATCGTTTCGTACATAACACGTGTCAATTACGACTACGACAACAAATACTACGCAGGTGCAAGCTGGCGAACCGACGGTAGTTCGCGACTGGCAAGAGAGAACCGCTGGGGCAACTTCTGGTCGATATCGGGCGCATGGCGAGTAAGCGCCGAAAAGTTCATGAAGCCAACAAAAGACTGGCTGAACGACTTGAAGCTTCGCGTATCGTACGGCGTTAACGGCACATTGCCTTCTACCTATTACGGATACCTGGGATTGAGCAGCATCACCAGCAACTACAACAACAATCCGGGAATATCGCAGTCGCAGCTGGAAAACAAAAACCTGACATGGGAGACAAACTATAACTTCAACTCAGGCATCGACCTCGCGCTCTTTGCCAACCGACTTAATATAACATTCGAGTACTACATGCGCACAACCAAAAACCTGCTTTACGGACGACCGCTGTCTCTGACCACCGGTTTCTCAAGCTACCTCTCTAACATTGGCAAGCTGCAGAACAAGGGTTATGAACTGGAACTGCGCTCAACTAATATAAAGACAAAGGACTTCCGCTGGACAAGTTCGTTCAACTTAGGACACAACGCCAATAAGATACTGAAACTTGACGGCGACCTCAAGCAGGTGACAAGCGGCTCACAGATACGCAAGGTGGGACTGCCCTACTCTACCTATTACATGATAGAATTTGCAGGCATCGACCCTGCCGACGGCGAACCGATGTTCTACAAGAACACGACCGACGAAAACGGCAAACTGAACCGCGAAACAACCAAAGACCCACGAAGCGCCGAAAAAGTAATACTGAAATGTGCCGACCCTACCATCACCGGCGGATTTGGCAACTCATTAAGCTACAAATGGTTTGACTTCAACTTCAACCTTAACTTCTCGCTCGGAGCATGGAAATATGACGGATGTGCCGGCAAACTGGAACATGGTGGAGACGGAACTCTAAACATACCTACCTACTACCGCAAACGCTGGCAGAAAGAAGGCGACCATACCAATATCGAACGTTTTGTAATAGGACGTTCCATCTCAATGGCCGACTACTCTACATCACGCCGACTGCATAGCGGCGATTTCTTGCGATTGAAGAACCTGACATTCGGCATAACACTGCCCAAGAATCTGATACGCAGAATAGGTCTTGAAAAAGTACGCATATACGCTTCGGGCAACAATCTGCTGACATGGGCAGCCTACAGCTATATCGATCCAGAATCGGGTTCATCGCCAAGCTGGGACACACCGCCCATGAGAACTTGTACATTCGGACTGGAAATAAAATTCTAAAACGTCACACTTTAAAAGAACAGAACGATGAAAAAAATAAGATATATCATAATAGGTGTATGCGCAGCCTTGCTGAGCAGTTGCAGCAACGACTGGCTCGACCTTAAACCTTCGACAGCTATCGAGACAGACGGTTCGCTGACCGAACTGAGAGATTTTGAATTTGTGCTCAATGGTGCCTACAGCAGCATGCAATCGTCCAACTACTATGGAGCCAACATGATGTGCTATGGCGATCTAACCGGCGACGACATGAAATCATACAAGTCGACAAGTACCAATGTCAACTATTATACATTCAAGTTCAACAAGACCAATGGTCCGAGCGATTTCTGGGGAGTGTATTATGGCATCGGTAAGAATATTAACATCCTATTGAGGGATATAGAAAAGATAGAACTTGTTCCCGACCGCATTATCACAACTCCTAAAATGGAGAGTCTGACAGAGCAGGTTTATTACAACGATCTGAAAGGCGAAGCACTGGCTATACGTGCCTTGCTGCTGTTTGACATGACACGTCTATATGGCTATCCATACACCAAGGACAACGGAGCCTCGCTTGCGGTGCCTATCATCGACCAAGTGGTGAACGACAAGAATGTAAAACCATCGCGCAACACCACAGCTCAGTGTTACAAAGCCGTTGTCGATGACCTTACACAAGCCATAAGCTTACTACGCAATGTAAAGAAAGAAGGCAAAATAAACAAATGGGCTGCAATGACCCTGTTAAGCCGCGTTTATCTATATATGGGCAAAGACAAGGAAGCCTTGGAAACTGCTACAGAAGCTATAAAGGGAGCCGAATCAACAGGATATAAGCTATGGACCAACGATGAATACGCAAAGATATGGGCGACACCGTTCAATAGCGAACTTCTGTTCGAAATCGTAAATCTAACGACCGACAGTCCGGGTAAGTCGTCAATAGGTTATCTGTGCACTAAATACAATATGATAGCAACCAACAAGTTCTGGAAGAAGTATCTGGAGAATATGCCTAACGATGTACGTAGACAGATGGTGTCAACTGCAAGCAAAAGCAAACCGTTCTGTCTGAAATATCCTGCCCAGGGCGACAAGAGCTACGAAGACGCCAACATCCCTGTGTTCCGCCTGTCAGAACTGTATCTGAACGCTGCCGAAGCGGCTGTGAAGAGAGGCGACATAAGCAACACACGCAAATACTTAGCCCCTATATATGCACGTACGGGCAAAAGTCTTGACGATGTGGCAGACAAAGACATCACGCTGGATTTGGTACTGGAACAGCGCCGTATAGAATTCTGGGGCGAAGGCCAGCGATTCTTCGACTTGATGAGAAACAACAAGCGGGTAGTGCGCACTGACTGCCTAAGCGAAGTGCCCGAAGAAGCACGCTCATTCGACTGGAACTACTATAAGATTGTGTTGCCCGTGCCGAAGCACGAGATGGAATACAACGAAAATATGGTGCAAAACCCAGAATATGAACTGCATTGACAAAACATAAATAACATATAATACATAATTCAGTACCAATATGAAAACTCGTTTGTTTAAAACTTTATTATCTGTTTTAATTCTTTTCTCAGTAAGTTCCGGTGTTATAGCCGGAACTTACCAACCTGCTGACAAGCATAAAGAACAGAAAAAAGAAAAACTTTCGGTCGACGGACCGTACATACTCTACCAACCAGACGGTAGCGTAAGAGTGATAAGCGTAAACAAAAAACTGAAAATTGAAGACAAGACATATACCAAACTGTCTAAGAACTATAGCTTCAGAGTGACCGACCATAAAGGAAACAACTCTTTTAAAGTTAGACTTCACTCTATAGAACGACCGGAATGGAAATATGACAAACCGGAGAAAACCTTTGTCATGTCCGACCCTCACGGCAGACTTGATTGTGTAATCAGTCTGCTGCAAGGCAATGGCGTTATCGACAAGAAACTGCGCTGGAACTTCGGACGAAACCACTTGGTCATTATTGGCGACGTTTTCGACAGAGGAAAAGACGTGCCGCAAATTTTCTGGCTATTCTACAAACTTGAAGAAGAAGCGGCTAAAGCCGGAGGCCACGTTTCGCTCTTGCTGGGCAATCACGAACCATTGGTAATGGCAAATGACCTAAGATATACTAAGGACAAATACAAAATCTTAGCCAAACGACTTGGCATGAAATATCCACAATTGGTAGGTTCGAACACAGAATTAGGACGCTGGCTGGGCACTCGCAACACTATGCAGATAATAGGCGACGGCCTGTATGTACACGCAGGATTAAGCAAGGATTTTTACGACAAGAATCTGGAAATTCCATTTGTCAATCAGGAAATGAGTAAGGCGCTGTTCATGACTAAAAAAGAAAGAAAGGCTTTGTCACCGCTTACGGCTTTCCTGTATAGCAACGACGGACCAATATGGTACAGAGGACTGGTAAGGAAAGAAGCTAAATACAAGCCCCTATCAACCGACTCGCTGCAAATGGTGTTAGACCGCTACCAAGTGAAACGCCTGCTGATCGGGCATACTATATTCAAGGATATATCAACGTTTTACAACGGTAAGGTCATTGACGTAAATGTAGACAACAAAGAAAACCGTAATAAAAGACGCGGACGTGCCGTCCTGATAGAAGGTAATACATATTATGTAGTAGGTGACAATGGAAAAATGAGAAAACTTTAAGAATTGTCCTAATCTTGATTTGGCATATGAAACCGAACTGTTATAGGTCGTTTCATATGCCTTTTTTATATCACAAGACTTTTACCGACAACTTTTGCTTTTGATAAATGTTTTTACTGACATTTCCTTTGCCGTTTCGGCTTTTTTGTATAATTTTGCGGACGAACCAAACAAGAAATTAGGGGTGCAGCATGGATTGTGCTGCTGAGATTATACCCGTAGAACCTGAAGCGGATAATGCCGCCGTAGGAAATATTTCTATCCTGTACAATCAATAAGTTGACAACAGTTGCATACAATTGCAGAGCGCATTTGCGGCAAACCCTTGCAACAGCCCCCATATATGAAACGATAATTATGCAATACAGATGTGCCCTTACTATAGCCGGAAGCGACAGCGTAGGAGGTGCCGGCATACAGGCCGACATCAAGACAATGTCGGCTTTGGGAGTGTATGCAGCCTCAGCCATTACAGCCGTGACCGTGCAGAACACTCAGGGAGTGCACGGCATTGAAGCCATCCGACCCGAAATAGTGGGCGGACAGATTAGTGCCGTAATGGACGACATACACCCTACGGCGGTGAAAATAGGTATGGTGAACGATGCCGAGACCATTCACGCCATTGCCAAGACATTGGGCAGATACAAAGACGTGGCGGTTATAATCGACCCAGTAATGGTTTCGACAAGCGGATGCCGACTGATGCAGGAAGACGCTCTGCAAGTGTTCCGCACCGAATTGATGCCGTTGGCTTCACTCCTGACGCCTAACGTGCCCGAAGCCGAAATCTTGTCAGGCATTAAGATTGAGACGGTTGATGACATGGACCGTGCTGCCAACAAGATATGCCGCGAAGCTGGATGCGCCGTTTTGGTAAAGGGCGGACATCTCGACGGCAACACCAAGACCGACATTCTGTATGCCGACGGACAGCGAGTGGAGACATTCGAGGCGCAGACCGTAGAGACACGCAACACCCACGGAACGGGATGCACCCTGTCGTCTGCCATTACTGCCCATCTGGCTTTGGAATACACAATGGCTGACGCCATAAGACTGGCAAAGACTTATTTATACAAGGCTCTTGAGGCTGGCAAGGATGTGGAGATAGGACGGGGACACGGACCCGTTAACCACTTCTTCAATCCGCACCCATACTACACTAAATAAACAATTCTGATGATACAATTCATAACTCATACCAACTCACGCTACGGCTATACCGACGGCGCACGCATGGCTCTGGAAGGCGGTTGCCGATGGATTCAACTACGCATGAAGGACGCTACCGACGACGAGGTGCGACCCATTGCGCACGAAATACGCAAGCTGTGCACCGAATACGGCGCCAAGTTCATTCTCGACGACCGTGTGAACCTGGTCGTTGAAACCGGTGCCGACGGCGTGCATCTTGGCAAGAACGACATGCCTGTAGACGAAGCGCGACGCGTGCTCGGTACACATTATATAATAGGTGGCACAGCCAACACGTTCGACGACATTCAGCGACTGGCTCGTCAGGGTGCCGACTACATAGGATGCGGCCCCTTCCGATTTACTACTACAAAGAAAAACCTCTCGCCTATTCTCGGACTTGAAGGCTATCAGCGCATAGTAAAGCAAATGCACGATGCCAATATCAATCTGCCGATTGTGGCGATTGGAGGTATCAAGGCGGAAGACATTCCTGCTATCATGCAGACGGGAGTGACGGGAATTGCCGTGAGTGGCGCTGTGCTGGATGCTGAGAATCCGGTGGAGGAAATGAAGAAGTTCGATAAAAGCACAAAACCAAACCCCTAAAGCCCTACCCCCGGCCCCTCCCCAGTAGGGAGGGGAGTGGTATGAACGGCTAATCAAAAGGGATGAAGCCCTACCCCCGACCCCTCCCCAGTAGGGAGGGGAGTGGTATGAACGGCTAATCAAAAGGAATCAATTTAGAAAAAAAATAAAAATACGAGAATATAAAATTAAATAAAAACAAGCTAATAAAGCACATCGCTCCCCTCCCTGCGGGGGAGGGGCTGGGGGTGGGGCTTCTTACTACATCATTATGAACAACAACATCAAATTCTCCTATCCTTCTTCAGAGAAGGTGTACATGAAGGGAGAAATCTACAAGGACCTGCGCGTAGGCATGCGCGTGGTTCATCAGAAACCTACAGTGAAGATTGTAGGAGGCGAGCGCATTGAGACACCCAACGCTCCCGTCTACATCTACGACACAAGTGGTCCGTACAGCGACCCTAACATCGAAATCGACTTGAAGCGCGGACTGCCCCACTTGCGTCAGGCTTGGATCGACTCACGCAAGGAAGGCGACACACAGATGTCGCTTGCACGCCAAGGCGTGATAACGCAGGAGATGGAGTACGTGGCGATTCGTGAGAACATGAACTGCCGCGAACTTGGCATCGAGACGCGTATCACACCGGAGTTTGTGCGCGACGAAGTGGCAGCAGGACGCGCCGTTATACCTGCCAACAAGAAGCACCCGGAGTCAGAACCGATGATTATCGGCACCAACTTCCTCGTGAAAATCAATACCAACATCGGCAACTCAGCCATCACTTCGGGCATTGACGAAGAGGTGGAGAAAGCAGTGTGGAGCTGCAAGTGGGGTGGCGACACTCTGATGGACCTCTCTACAGGCGACAACATACACGAGACACGCGAGTGGATTCTGCGCAACTGCCCCGTACCGGTAGGCACCGTGCCTATGTATCAGGCTTTTGAGAAGGTGAACGGAAAGGCAGAGGACCTGACATGGGAGATATTCCGCGACACACTCATCGAGCAGTGCGAGCAGGGAGTTGACTACTTCACCATCCATTGCGGCATCCGTCTGAAGAACATCAACCTCGCCGACACACGTCTGACGGGCATCGTGAGCCGTGGCGGCAGCATTATCTCAAAATGGTGTAAGGTGCATCAGGAGGAGAGTTTCCTCTATGCCCACTTCGACGACATCTGCGACATCTGCGCAAAGTATGACGTTGCCATTTCGTTGGGCGACGGATTGCGCCCCGGTTCTACCTACGACGCCAACGACGCAGCACAGTTTGCCGAGCTCGACACAATGGGCGAGCTTGTAGAGCGTGCTTGGGCTAAGGGCGTGCAGGCATTCATCGAGGGTCCGGGCCACGTGCCAATGCACAAGATCAAGGAGAATATGGAGCGCCAGATAGAAAAGTGCCACGGTGCACCCTTCTACACACTCGGTCCGCTCGTAACCGACATTGCTCCTGCCTACGACCACATCACATCAGCCATCGGTGCAGCCATGATAGGATGGTACGGCACAGCCATGCTCTGCTACGTAACTCCGAAGGAGCATCTGGCGCTGCCCAACAAGGACGACGTGCGCACAGGCGTAGTGACATACAAGATTGCCGCCCATGCAGCCGACCTTGCCAAGGGACATCCCGGTGCCACAATACGCGACAACGCTCTGTCGAAAGCACGCTACGACTTCCGTTGGAAGGACCAGTTCAACCTCTCGCTCGACCCAGAGCGCGCCGAGGAGTACTATCGCACAACCAACAAGGTGGACGCCAACTACTGCACCATGTGCGGACCTAACTTCTGCGCAGCACGTATCAGCCACACCCTTTGCGACGAAACCAAGTAATAAAATCAACAATTAACAATATAAAGCAATGATTGAAACACAAGTATCAAAAGGTATTATCACTACCTATTTTGACAAACTCCAGAACAACCTCGACCTTGACGTCGCTATCGTTGGCGGCGGTCCGTCGGGTATCGTAGCAGCCTACTATCTTGCCAAGGCAGGACTGAAAGTAGCACAGTTCGACCGCAAGCTGTCGCCCGGTGGCGGTATGTGGGGTGGTGCAATGATGTTCAACCAGATTGTTATTCAGGAAGAGGCAATGGACATCGTTAACGACTTCAATATCAACTACCAACCATTTGAGGACGGACTCTACACCATCGACTCTGTAGAGAGCACATCATCGCTGCTGTATCACGCAGTACACGCCGGTGCTACCATCTTCAACTGCTACTCGGTAGAGGACGTAGTGTTCAAGGAAAACAAGGTGAGCGGTGTAGTAGTAAACTGGACTCCGGTATTGCGCGAGGGTCTGCACGTCGATCCGCTTAACATCATGGCCAAGTGCGTTATCGACGGTACCGGTCACGACTCAGAGATGTGCAAGGTTGTAGCACGCAAGAACGGCATCCGTCTTGAGACCTCAACTGGCGGCGTTATCGGCGAGCGTTCACTCGACGTAGAGGAAGGCGAGCGTCAGGTAGTAGAGGGCACACGCGAGATCTATCCGGGTCTGTACGTTTGCGGTATGGCTTCTTCAGCCGTAGCCGGCACTCCACGTATGGGACCTATCTTCGGTGGTATGCTCATGTCAGGCAAGAAGGTTGCCGAACTGATTATCGAGAAACTTAAGAAGTAGTTTTTATATAGTTGAGAATTGAGAGTTTTCTCAGTTGAGAATTGAGAGTTGGAAGTTGAGAGTTATGATATGCTTTTCTATTTATGCATTATAAATAATGTTTGATATAGGTAATCATAACTCTCAACTCTAAACTTTCAACTCTCAACTTATCATAACTCTCAACTCTCAACTATAAACTTATCATAACTCTCAACTAATGAAAACCATCGCCATCACCCTACCCCATTTTTTCACAGACGAAGCCTCAGCCATCAACCGCCTGTTTGAGAACGGTATCGACTTGCTGCACATTCGCAAGCCTGACTCGCAAATAGACGAGTGCCGACAATTGCTTGAGGCTGTGGACAAGCGATGGCTGCAACGTATCGTCGTGCACGATCACTTTGAATTGTGCAACGAGTTTCATTTACACGGCATACACCTCAACCGCCGCAACAATACCGTTCCTGCCAATCATCACGGCAGTCTGTCGTGCTCATGCCACTCATTAGAGGAAGTAGTAGAGCGCAAGCCAAAGATGGACTACGTTTTCCTTAGTCCTATATACGACAGCATATCCAAACAAGGCTACCATTCGGCATTCAGCGACGAAGCCCTGCGCCAAGCATCGGCACAAGGCATAATCGACCACAAAGTAGTGGCATTGGGAGGCGTCACACGCCAGCGTATTCCACAATTGGAGGAATACGGATTCGGAGGCGCTGCCATGTTGGGCGAGATGTGGAAAGACCTGCCATAATAATTACGAGGAAAGGGTTGAGCGTCTCGTTTTTTATTTGTACTTTTGCCATGTTATTTATCGACTAAAAAACATGGAACAAACAGGATTGAAGAAAGCATTCATACAACTACACTTGAGCGTAATGCTTGCTGGTTTTACTGGATTATTCGGCAAACTCGTTACACTCAATGAGACAACTCTGACATGGTATCGACTCGTATTCACAACGATGATTCTGCTCGTATTTACGGGTCTGCCACGTATTGAATTCAAGAAATTTCTGAAAATAGCAGGTTGCGGAACGTTGCTCGGTTTGCATTGGATATTGTTCTATGCATCCATCAAAGCGAGTAATGTATCTATCGGTGTTGTAAGTTTCGCCAGCATCTGCTTCTTCACTTCCATATTCGAACCGATGATACTGCACAAGCGATTTTCGATTGTTGATATGCTGTTGGCGCTTATCACCATTGTAGGACTGGCTTGCATCTTCTCGTTCGACACCCGCTATAGAACCGGTATCATCATTGGTGTGCTATCGGCAGCCGTGTGCTCGCTATATGCCATAACCAACAAGACAGCCTGCCAGGACATTAAGTCGCGCACCGCATTATTATATCTGATGGTGGGCGGACTGATTGGCGTGAGCATCATCATACCGTTCTATCTGATGATTTATCCTTCGTCACAACCCGTAATGGTTATACCCGAAGGCGACAACCTATGGTGGCTTCTGTGTCTGGCATTGTTCTGCACGGCAGGTCTGTATCTATTGCAAATCATTGTGCTAAAGAAACTCTCGGCATTCACCGTCAACCTCACCTACAACCTCGAACCGTGCTACACCATTCTCATAGCTTTCGCTGCATTTGGTGAGGGTCGTGAGCTGAACGTTTCATTCTATGTAGGCATCACAATGGTGATACTAAGCGTGGTATTGCAGAATCTTATGGCTTCAAGACGAAAAGAGAATACGAAGAAATAACCATTGAAACAACTAATCACAATACAATAATATATGATAGTATACATAATTTTAGGCATTGCTGCTGTAGTCATGGCAGCGGTAGGATATCTGTTGGGAAGCAAGAGCCAGACCGAACAAATCAAGACGCTGACATCCGAACGCGACGTACAGAAGGCTTATGCCGACAACTATAAAGCATCGCTCGAAACCGAAACCGAACGCAACAGGCAGAAAGAAGCCGAACTGAAAGAATCGTTCGACCGACAACTGGCAGACATCAAGGAGGCGTACGACAAGCAACTTGCAGAGCTGAAGGATTCGCACGACAAGCAACTTGCACAAACCAAGGACAATGCCGACAAGCAGATTGAAACGTTGAAGCAGATGAACAAGGAGCAAGTGGACAGCCAGCTCCAGCTCATTCGCGAGCAGATGCAGACTACGTCGGAGGAAATACTGAAGCGCCGTCAAGAAGAACTTGGCGAGCGAAACAAGGAACAGGTATCGAAGATAATTGACCCTCTGCAACAGAGTCTGAAAGATATGCAGGAGGCCTTCGACAAATCAAAGGAACAGCAGAGCGAAGCACTCACACGTCTTGACGAAACTATAAAGATAAACATGCAGAAGAGCGTGGCTTTGGGTGAGACAGCCGACCGACTGACCCGTGCACTAACCGGCGAGGTGAAGGTGCAGGGCAACTTCGGCGAATTGAAACTAAAGCAGCTGCTCGAAGACCTCGAACTGAAGGAGGGTGAACAGTTTGACACACAGGAGACTCTGAAAGACAAGGCAGGAAAAACAGCTAAGGGCGACGACGGAAAGGGACTGATACCCGACTTCATACTACACTTCCCCAACAACCGCCACGTTGTAGTTGACTCAAAAATGTCGCTGACCGACTACGAACGCTACATGAACGCCGAAGACGGAACGCCAGAAAAGAGCGAATATCTGAAATCGCACATCGCAAGTGTAAGAGCCCAGGTGAAGCGACTGGCAAAGAAGGAATATACCAAGTATCTGCCAAGCGGATACAACAAACTCAACTTCGCCATAATGTACGTGCCCATTGAGGGTGCGCTCAATCTCGCATTGCTCAACGACAACACTCTGTGGCGCGAGGCTTACGACGAAGGAGTGATGATACTTGGTCCGCAAACCATGTACATGAACCTGCGCGTGCTAGAAATGATGTGGACCCAAGTGCGACAACTAAAAAACCAGCAAGCCATGATGGATGCAGCCAACACCGTAATCGACCGTGTTCAGGACTTCGGCATGCGATTCGGAGACGTGGAGACAAGCATGAACGACACCATAAAGAAAATCGCTAAACTGAAAATAACAACCGCCGACAGTGGCGCAAGCATCATCACTGCCGCCCGCAATCTGCTTAAGGCAGGAGCAAAGGAAAACAAGAAGAAGAAGTCGCTTGCCGAAATGGACGACTCAATGTTTATCGAGGCAAATTCCACGACAATTGATGAAATATAAAAAAATGTCGCTTTCTCTTGTTATTATGTTTGAAAAACATTATTTTTGCAAAACATAATATTTGAATAAATGAAGTTTGTAGACAGAATAGAAGAACAAAAGCGACTGCACAAGTGTCTGCATGAATCAGCAGACACTGGCTTAAGCGTTATATATGGGCGTAGACGATTAGGCAAGTCGACGCTCATAAAGCGTGTGTTCAATAATGACGACGTATATTTTATGGCTGACAATTCAGAGAGCAGCCAGCAGAGACGTTTGCTTGCACGTCTTCTAGCCACAAAGTTCGAAGGTTTTGACAAAGTGGAATATCCAGACTGGGAATCGCTCCTAACTCAAGCCAACTATCGCACCAACGAGAAGTTCTGCCTATGTATGGATGAGTTTCCGCTGCTTGTCAAGAGCGACCGTACCCTGCCGTCGATTCTTCAAAAACTAATCGATTCAAAATCCTTACGCTATAACATCGTACTATGTGGATCGTCGCAACAAATGATGCAGGGACTTGTACTCGATGCTGCCGAACCACTGTATGGACGTGCCGATAACATAATTAAACTCGAACCTATTCATGTACGATTCCTACAAGAAATATTGCAGACCAATGCCTTGAATACAGTAGAAGAGTATGCAGTATGGGGCGGTGTGCCACGCTATTGGGAACTGCGCGAAAAGGAAACAAGTATGGCAGAAGCTATAAAATACAACATTGTGAATGTTAACGGGACACTATACGAAGAACCTGCACGGCTCTTTATGGACGACTTTCAACAAACGACACTGTCGTCAACGCTTCTCTCGCTCATCGGCAATGGCGTAAACAAGATATCAGAGATAGCAGCAAAGCTCGGCAAACCTGCAACAGAACTAAGTCGTCCGCTTCAAAAACTTACAATTCTCGGTTTTGTAGAGCGCGAAATTCCATACGGCGAGAGTCCACGCAGCAGCAAGCGGGGTGTATATCATGTTGCCGATCCATTTATGTGTTTCTTTTATCGATATGTGGTGCCCAACCGTTCGTTAATAGCACTCGGACGCGACAAGGTAGTAGAAGAAATGATTTCGAAAACAATGAACGAATTTGTAGCCAACCGATGGGAAATACTCTGCCGTAATGCAGTGAGCGGAAATGTCGTTGACGGAACACTGTGGAACGTAGCAGGACGTTGGTGGGGTAGCATTTCACGCGAAAAATCAGTGGAACTTGATGTCGTGGCAGAATCAATGGACCGTAAGAAAATACTCATTGGTGAATGCAAATGGACAGAACCAGATTATGCAGAACGTCTGTTTGCCGACCTGAAAGTACGTAGCGAAGGACTTCCGCTCATTAAAGGTAAGGAAGTGGTGTACTGTCTTTTCCTAAAATATCCACCTAAAGACGGTATTAAACATAACGTATTTCTTCCAAAGAATGTAGTAGAAGATGTGTTTGAATAAGCAAAGCTTTTCCTTTTCTTTGCTAAAAAATCTCCTGTAATCTGCCTTTATGTGCGAGAAAATCTGTAAGTTTGCAACATAATATCAATTTATCGGAAAATGACTTATACTATTGAAAAAGTTACAACGCTCATAGGAGCCCACCGCTTCGGCAATGCCGATGCCAACATAGGGTTTCTGCTAACAGACAGCCGCTCGTTGTGCTTCGCCGAGGAGACATTGTTCTTCGCCTTGAAGTCGGGACGTGGTGACGGTCATAATTATATTTCCGACCTCTACAGACGCGGAGTGCGCAACTTCGTTGTGGAACATGTGCCATTGGACTATGCCACAACCTATGCCGACGCCAACTTCCTGCGTGTGGAGAACTCGCTCGTAGCATTGCAACGCCTTGCTGAACGCCACCGCGACGAATACAACATTCCAATCGTAGGCATCACCGGTTCTAACGGCAAGACCATTGTAAAGGAGTGGCTATACCAACTCCTCTCGCCCGAACTCAACGTGACTCGCTCGCCACGCAGCTACAACTCGCAGATAGGTGTACCTCTGTCTGTATGGCTTCTGAACGAACAGAGCCAGGTGGGAGTGTTCGAAGCCGGCATCAGCGAACCAGGCGAGATGCTCGCTCTGCGCGACATCATACAGCCCGAGATAGCCGTACTGACATTCATTGGCGACGCACATCAGAAGAACTTCTCGTCGCTTGAAGAGAAGTGCCGTGAGAAAATTCTGCTCTTCCACGATGCCAAGACCATTGTATACTGCAAGGACGACACTCTTGTAGACAACGTGGTGAAGAGCTTCGACTATCGTGGCGACAACCTCGCATGGTCGATGAAGGACCCCAAGGCTGCCCTGTTCGTAAAGAATGTGGAGAAGAAGGACTTCACATCGACTATACATTATATATATAATGGTGAAGAAAGCGAATACGACCTGCCGTTCATCGACGAGGCATCGGTGCGCAACTCTGTCACAACCGCCGTCGTGGCACTGCACCTCGGACTCTCACGCGAGCTTCTGGCTGAGCGCATGAAGAATCTGGAACCGGTAGCTATGCGCCTGGAGGTGAAGGAAGGACAGCACGGATGCACGCTCATCAACGACTCGTACAACTCAGACATCAACTCGCTCGACATTGCTCTCGACTTCATGAACCGCCGTCCTGACCACAAGGGACGCAAGCGCACACTCATCCTGAGCGACATCTACCAAACGGGCGAACCGCTTGAACAGCTCTACAAGGAAGTGTCAAAACTTTGCGTACAGCGTGGCGTGAACAAGATTATAGGTATCGGACCGCAGATTATGGACCATGCAGACATGATAAAGGTGCCCGAGAAATTCTTCTTCCACGACGTTACGTCGTTCATTCACAGCACTGTGTTTGAGACATTGCGCGATGAAGTGATACTAATCAAGGGCGCACGACGCTTCGGATTCGACAATATCACCGAACTGCTTGTACAGAAAGTGCACGAGACAATACTCGAGGTGAACCTCTCGAACGTCGTAAAGAACCTCAACTTCTACCGTTCGTTCATGAAGCCCGAGACCAAACTCGTGTGCATGATAAAGGCCGATGCCTACGGAGCAGGTGCAGTGGAGATAGCCAAGACTCTGCAAGACCACCGTGTAGACTATCTGGCTGTGGCAGTGGCAGATGAGGGTGTGACACTGCGCAAGAACGGCATCACATCGAACATAATGATTATGAATCCCGAAATGTCGGCTTTCAAGACCATGTTCGACTACGACCTTGAACCAGAGGTGTACTCGTTCCGACTGCTCGACGCTCTTGTGCGCGAGGCTCAGAAGAACGGTATAAGCAACTTCCCCGTACACATCAAGCTCGACACAGGTATGCACCGCCTCGGTTTCGACCCGTTGAAGGATATGCCTGAACTTATCGACCGTCTGCAACATCAGTCGGCTATAATTCCACGCTCGGTGTTCTCGCACTTCGTAGGTAGTGACAGCGACTCGTTTGACGAGTTCTCAGCCCATCAGTTTGAATTGTTCGAGAAGGGCAGCAAGCAGCTTTGTGCCGCATTCCCACACAAGATACTGCGCCACATAGACAATTCGGCTGGTATTGAACACTTCCCCGAACGCCAGCTTGACATGTGCCGACTCGGACTTGGACTCTACGGCTACGACTCACGAGACAACTCTATGATAAACAACGTGACTACGCTGAAGACTACAATACTGCAGATACACGACATTCCTGCCAACGAAACCATAGGATACAGCCGCCGAGGAACACTGACACGCGACTCGCGCATCGCCGCAATACCTATTGGTTATGCCGACGGACTGAACCGCCACTTAGGCAATCGTCACTGCTACTGTCTCGTTAACGGCAAGAAGGCCGAATATGTAGGCAACATCTGTATGGACGTGGCAATGATTGACGTGACCGACATCGACTGCAAGGAGGGCGACCAGGTAATAATCTTCGGCGAAGAACTGCCCGTAACAGTATTGTCAGACACTATAGACACTATCCCATACGAGGTACTGACCGGTATCAGCAACCGTGTCAAGCGTGTGTACTATCAAGACTAATTGAGAGAAAAAGAAAAGCGGTTGCATGCAGCCTCCTTACAGAGACTTCGTGCAACCGCTTTAGCGTAAATATATATGAATTGAAAATTTGTACTTATTGAAGTAGCAAAATTACTTTGTGAGGTACATGTTGTTGTTAACTACAAATGCCTGTGCAACTGAAACAACGCATGCCAAAACCATCAAACTTATAATCATCATAATCTGTTATCCTTTCTCTATTTTTTGTCGTTAATTACTCTGTTATCCTTCTCTCGTGTTTTTCCTTAATGTGTGTTTAGATGTTCTTCATTTGCAACTCTGCAAGAGAGTTACTTAATTGCGTTCACCTTGTTGTTTACAACTACTGCCTCAACTACAGCTGCGCAGCAAATTGCAAAGATAAATCCAAAAATCATCATAATACTAATCCTTTCTTTAATTTTGTTATCCTAATCCTTTTACCTGTCGTAGGCTTAACGCCTATTGACCCGGGGCCTTTTTGCAGCCCTTTCGTTTTTACATGTGCAAAGATAATACCTTTTGTGTACGCACACAAGCGTTTTACCAATTAAATATATGCTTGTCTTATATTTATTGATATGCGTCAACGTTTGTCGTAAATTTGCAATATTATGGCAATACATTTGCCACAATTGGCAGAAAACAGCCATAATAATCTGTGACAGATAGGCATAATATGTGTATAATGGCAGTATATTTGCAGTATTAAGACTATCATTGTATCAAAGTTTTTAGTAATTTTGCTACTTGAAAGCCCCAACAAATGATAAATCACATATAATAAATAACAAATGATGAAGGATGTACCTGTATTGCTGCTCACGGGCTATCTGGGCAGCGGAAAGACAACATTGGTAAACCGTATCCTTGCAAACGAGAAAGGAATCAAGTTTGCAGTTATCGTCAACGACATTGGCGAAGTGAATATCGACGCAAACCTTATACAGAAAGGTGGCGTTGTCAATCAGAAAGACGACAGTCTGGTGGCTCTGCAGAACGGCTGCATCTGCTGCACGCTGAAAATGGACCTTGTAGAACAGCTCAACGACATTGTGGCAGAACAGCGATTCGACTACATCGTTATAGAGGCAAGCGGCATATGCGAGCCTGCTCCTATAGCACAGACCATCTGCTCTATACCTACATTAGGTCCGAAATACGTAAAGAATGGTGTGCCACGACTGGACAGCATTGTCACCGTAGTGGACGCTCTGCGCATGAAGGATGAGTTCGGTGGCGGCGACAACCTGCAAAAGCAGAACCTTGACGAAGACGATCTTGAAAATCTCGTAATACAGCAGATTGAGTTCTGCAACACTATATTGCTCAACAAGGCATCGGAGGTTTCGCCCGAAGAATACGCTCACCTTGTAGACATAGTACGCGCATTGCAGCCAAAGGCAGAGATTATTCCGTGCGACTACGGCAATGTAGACCTCGACTTGCTGCTCAACACACATCGCTTCAACTTCGACGAAGTGGCTACATCGGCTGCCTGGATTGACGAAATAGAGCATCATCATGGCGACGAACATATAGACGATGATGATGATGACGAAGATGAACATGAGCACCATGAACATGAACATGAACATCATCATCATCACGACCATGACCACGAGCACTGCCACTGCCATCATCACGACCATGAGGGCGGTGAGGTTGAGGAATACGGCATCGGCACATTCGTATATTACGCACGCCGTCCGATGGACATGAACTTCTTCGACAACTTCGTTTGCAAGCTTTGGCCCAAGAGCGTGATACGCTGCAAGGGATTGTGCTGGTTTAAGAATGAGCCCGACATGTGCTACATCTTTGAGCAGGCAGGCAGACAGATAGGTCTGAAGAATGCCGGACAGTGGTATGCTACAATGCCCGAGGACGAACTGCTTCCACTGCTTGAGCGTGAAGAAGGATTGCGTCGCGACTGGGACGAGAAGTATGGCGACCGTATGCAGAAGCTTGTGTTCATAGGACAGAAGATGGACAAGAAAGCCATCTGCGATGCTCTCGACATGTGTCTCACCGACTAACATACATTTTTATATATACGCAAAAGGGGTTCGGCAGTAATTTGCCGAACCCCTTTTGCGTATATAAAGTTGTCGATTACTTTGTAGCCTTAGCTACCTGTGCCATAGCCTTTGCCTTAGCTTTATCAAGCGCAGCCTGAGCCTTCTTCTGTGCAGCAGGAGTCTTAGCCTTCTGTACATTGTCGTAAAGGTTCCAGAGCTTAAACTTAGCAGTAGCACTCTTCAAAGCCTTTGTGAAAGCATCAGCATCAGCCTCTGTCTGTGCCTCCTGCTCAGGAGTAGCATAAGCGTGCTTGTAACCCTTCTGCTTGTTCCACAAACCACGTGTGAAGTCAGGGAATGTAACAGGAGCGCAGTCGTTGTCCATAGAGATAGCGCCAAGCTCAGCAATAGCACACCACTCAGCCAAGTCGTAAACGTCCATATCGAGTGGCAAACCATTCTGCAGACAGTAGATAAGACGTGCGCACATGATGAAGTCCATACCGCCGTGACCGCCAACTTCCTTGGCGAGCTTGCCGAACTTCTTCAGAATCGGGCTTTCGTACTTCTCCTCAAGAGCCTTGCGCTGCTCATCAGGCATGAAACCGTGTGATGAGAGGTCGTCTACCTTAGGAGCGTTGCCTGTAGCAGCGAGCTGCTTAGCATCAACAGCATATCCCTCAACCGGATACTTGTTGGCAAAACCACGTGTACCTGTGAGCTGATACAGACGGCTGTATGGCTGTGGGTTCATAACGTCATGCTGCAACTCAATAACCTTATGGTTCTCGGTGCGGATAAGAGTAGTAGTGTGGTCGCCGTTGCGGAAGTCGTTGCAAGGCTTGCCAGTTTTCTTCTCAACGAGCTCCTTACCGTGAACGCTCTTTGTGTCCATAGCTACGAGAGTAGTCATGCGGTCGCCACGGTGAATGTCGAGAGCCTGAGCAACAGGGCCAAGGCCGTGAGTAGCATAGATATCACCACGGTTCTCGCGGTTGTACTTCAAGCGCCAGCCGAGCTGTTCGGGGTCAGATCCATTTGGATTCTTCCAGTAGTAATCCCAGAAATCATCGAGGTTGTGGATGTAAGCACCCTGAGCGCGCAGAATCTCACCGAATACGCCAGCCTGAGCCATATTCAGAGTACGCATCTCAAACCAGTCGTAGCAGCAGTTCTCAAGAATCATACAGTTGAGCTGATTCTTCTCTGCCAGGTCAACAAGCTCCCAGCACTCCTTGAGGTTCATAGCTGAAGGAACCTCATCGGCTACGTTTTTGCCGTTCTCAAGAGCACACTTGGCAACGATAGCATGATGCTCCCAGTCGGTAGCGATGTAAACGAGATCGATATCATGACGCTTGCAAAGCTCCTCATATCCCTTCTCGCCATAGTAAACGGCAGCCGGAGCCAATCCGTTCTTGCGCAGACGCTCGTTCTGCTTCTCTGCACGCTCCTTAACGAAGTCGCAAAGAGCAACAACCTCAACACCAGGGATAAGGCTGAAGTTCTCAACAGCACCAGGACCACGCATGCCAAGACCTACGAGACCAATGCGTACGGTCTTCATCTTAGGCAGAGCCAGACCCAGCACGTCTTTCTGACCAGCAGGACGCTCAGGAGTTTCGATAACAATTTTCCCCTTGTTCCAATGCCACTTGGTATTGGGCGATAGTGACTGTGCATTTGCTGTCAAGCTTCCAAACGAGAGGACTGCAGCAAAAGCCAAACTAAGAAGTTTAAACTTTCTCATAAATAGATGTTATTAGTAATATTGTTTTAGTAAGTTACAAGTTAGAAATATCAATGCAAAGGTACACCAAACTTTACAAAAAACGAAATAAAAGAAGCTCTTTTTCAATATTTTGCCGTACATTTGCACGTATGAACGAAACTTATCTAAATACAGACTTAAGCCAGAAGCGCATTGCAGTGCTGCTTTCGGGCGGTGTCGACAGCTCTGTAGTGGTATATGAGCTGGCGCGTAGAGGATTGCACCCCGACTGTTTCTACATAAAAATTGGTCCTGAGGAGAAAGAAGAATGGGACTGCACATCCGAGGAAGACCTCGAAATGGCTACTGCCGTGGCACGCCGTTACGGATGCCGACTGGAAGTGGTAGACTGTCATCGCGAGTATTGGGACCAGGTGACACGTTACACGATGGATAAGGTGCGCGCCGGACTGACACCAAACCCTGACGTAATGTGCAACCGACTCATAAAGTTCGGTGCTTTCCACGAGAAGCGCGGACACGAATACGACCTTATTGCAACTGGTCATTACGCCCAGACTGAGGTGGACAGCGAGGGAAGAAAATGGCTCGTAACGAGTCCCGACCCCGTTAAGGACCAGACCGACTTTCTTGCACAGATAGAATCATGGCAGCTACAGAAAGCCATATTCCCTATTGGCCATTATGAGAAGAACGAGGTACGTGCCGTAGCCGAGCGCGAGCACTTGATAAATGCCAAGCGCAAAGACTCGCAGGGCATCTGCTTCCTCGGACAGATAAACTACAATGAATACATACGCCGCTATTTGGGCGAACGTCCGGGCGACGTGATTGAAATGGAAACGGGCAAGCGTATTGGCGAACACCGTGGTTTGTGGTTTCACACTATAGGCCAGCGTAAGGGTCTGGGATTTGGCGGCGGACCGTGGTTTGTAATAAAGAAGGACGTAGAGCACAACATTCTCTACGTAAGTCATGGCTACGACCCGCAGACTGCATACAAAAAAGACTTCCCCGTACACGACTTCCACTTCCTGACATGCGAAGTGCCCATGCAACGCGTAACATTCAAGATACGCCATACACCCGATTATCATCCTGCCACCATCGAACGTCTGGACGACGGACGAATGATGATTCACTCTGACGATGCCATTCACGGAGTGGCACCGGGACAGTTCTGCGTAGTGTACGACGAAAACCACCACCGCTGCTACGGCTCGGGAGAGATTACGGTGTAGTTCTTCTTAAAAGTTGAGAGTTTGTTCTAGTTGAGAGTTGAGAGTTGAGAGTTATGATATGCTTTGTTGTTAATGCTTTAATTCAATGTACAAGCTATAAGGTAATCATAACTCTCAATTCTCAACTTTCAACTCTCAACTAGAACAAACTCTCAATTCTCAACTTTCAACTCTCAACTGGAACAAACTCTCAACTAGAAAAAAGCTCTCAAATTGTTTAATATATCAGCGTACCCGAAATACACCAGTAGCTATTGCTACCACCTTCGGGTGCTCCCTGCGGAATCTTGACGCACAATGTGTGCTTGCCCGCCTTCAGATTACCAACATATATATATTCTGGATTGGTCATTGTGCCTGGGCACCAGTTGGAGCGGCTCAGGTCGGACGAGCTTTGTCCGTTTGAGAAATTGCCCGAGCAGGGGTTCCAGTTGCGGTAAGTGCCGCAGTCGTCGCGCCAAGGGATGAAGCTTATTACTTTCTGTCCGTCGACGTAGATGGTGTTCACCTTCTGGTTGAACTCGTCGCCGCCGCCCCAGCCGCCGTGTCCGGTGGTGAGATAGAACAGACGTGCGTCCTTGACATCCTCCTTCAGTTCGAAGGTGACATTTAGCGAGTCGTCGAGCATGAATATAGGATAAGGCTGGCCTGCCTGTTCCATATAGTTGACCGTATTGAACAGAGGCAGAGTCTTGGGCATGTTGCGTTCACCCTCAGGATAATACTTAAACTTAAGACTCAGACGATGGCCCTTGGCATCCCAGTTGCCTATGTAGGCACCAATCCAAACCTCGCCCTTCAACTGCTCTGCCACACTGGTTACCTCAGCCTTGTAAAGTACAGAATCTGCCCATGTCTGTCCGGGCACCTTATTATAATTATACTTGCGCACGCCAAAACCTGTGAAGAATCGCATCAGCTCAAGCGGAACGTCATAACCAGTCGTTGACACCAGACCATGATAGTCGGTCTGACCGCTCTTGAACGAAGGAACGCTGTTAAGATTGCGCAGAGCGTCGAGGAACGACTGCTCCTTACCAGTAGGAATCATGAAGATTGAGCCGGTGCGGTCGTAGGCATCTCCGTCAGAATACTGAACAGCCTCAATGAAGACCGAACGCTCCTTGATGTTGTCGGGCAACTTCACCTTCTTCAACACTATTGTTCCACCAGCTGCAGCATAAACCTTGCCCGACTCAAGCGACTCAGGCAGTTTGGCACCATTGAAACAGATGGTCTGCTGATCGAACACCGGAACACTAATCACTCCACTCTGATTGATGGCATACGAGTAGTTGCTATAGTCGAGATAGTGTCCCCAGTCGGATGGCAGAAGCGGCGACTTGTCCTTAAGAGCCTTTATGTCGACAGCCTCCTGCACAGAATCGCCGTTGCGCACAACACGCAGCACGAGTCCGTCGGGCACGCCTCGCCATGTCTGCGGAGTTCCGCGAAAAGCCAGGTCATTGGTATACCAAACGTCGATAGTATTAGAGTTGACTACCGTGCGCACCACCTTGCAGTTGAGTCCGAGATACTTCTCGGTCTTGACATCGGTGAAACCCTCGCCATATTCAAACGGGGCGTTGGTGTAGACCACCTCATTGTTGGGCATAACAGCACGACGATAGCTCAATCGGCGGCTATAGTCGATGTAGGTATCCTGGCGCAATGTGTTGGCTTTCGGCTCAACAATCTTGCCCTCGGGCGACAGATTCTGAAGTTTGACCTGATCGCCGCTGACCAACATCATGGTACCACCGGGATAAACCTTGCCCTTGTACACAGAGCGATAGGTTACGGTTATGCCTGTTGACTTCTTCAGCTTCTTGGCATAGTTTTGTGCCTGGGCAGTGACGATAAAGCACAGTCCGACAACAAGAGTAAATAAAGTTCTTTTCATAATTTTGATTTTTTGTATTTAATAGTTAGTCAGGCATTGCGACTACAAAGTTAGCATAAATAATCGGACTACAAAAATAAAGACAAACTACACTGGAATAGTTTTGGATTCTTGTGGTTTATAATTACCTTTGTATGTCGGCAGTAGGCACACTACTCCACGAAAAGCCTTCGATAAGGCCGGGAGCCTCTATTGGACTGTCATCAGTCTGCAATCCGGCAGCATGGGCAAGCATACCGATAATCTGCTGCGGACTGTAATGCGCACGCAGCGACTCCATATCCAGACTGCGGTCGCGCTTGGAGAGGCGCTGACCGGCACTGTTGCAAAGCAATGGCAGATGAGTGAACCGTGGCGGAGTAAAGCCCAGCTGACGGGCAAGATAAATCTGCTGTGGCGACGAGAGAAGAAGGTCGCGTCCACGCACCACTTCGTTAATGCCCATCAGTGCATCGTCAACCACAACGGCAAGCTGATATGCCCAAGCTCCGTCTTTGCGGCGTACGATAAAGTCGCCACACTGCGTGGTGAGGTCGACTGTATGCGTGCCATAATGACCGTCGCAAAACGTAACAAAGCCCTCGCCTTCGTCAGGCACCTTCATGCGAATGGCAGCCGGACCCGCATGTAGTCCGGGCGGCAGATTGCGGCACGTGCCCTTGTACACTACCCTACCGTCGCTCTCGTGCGGTGCCTGCGTGGCCAAGATGTCCGCCCGTGTGCAGTAGCAAGGATAGGTCAGACCTCGCTCGCGAAGCTGCTGGAGATAGTGCTCGTATATTTCGCCACGCTCACTCTGCCAATACGGACCTTCGTCCCAATCGAGTCCGAGCCAGTGAAGGTCGTCCATTATCAGTTCGGCATACTCGCGGTGCGAGCGCTGAGGGTCGATATCCTCTATGCGCAACAGCCATGTGCCGCCCTGCGACTTGGCAGAAAGCCACGACAGCAGAGCACTGAACACGTTGCCAAGATGCATGCGTCCGGTAGGCGACGGGGCGAAACGGCCCTTCACCTTAGGCTGTAAAGCATCTGTATAATCAGTATTTTCAATCATGCGATAATTCCGTTTAAATAATGTATATGCCCCACGACGGGTTGATACGGAGTGCAAAATTACAGCATTTTCCGCTAACTGACACCCGACTGTGGCAATAATTCAACAATAATGAAACTCGAAGAATTCATCAACCAATGGCAATCGCCCTTGCCGACGCTGCTCGTACACACAAGCGGATCGACCGGTAAGCCCAAACCAATGCTCGTAGAGAAACGCCGTATGGAAGCTTCGGCCCGCATCACGTGCAGCTTTCTCGGTCTCAAGCGGGGCGACTCGGCTCTGCTATGTATGCCGCTCGACTATATTGCGGGCAAGATGATGGTGGTGCGCGCCATCGTTTGGGGACTGCAACTTATCGACATTCCGCCTTGCGGACATCCGCTCAGCCAGATTGACACGCCGCCCGTGTTCGCAGCCATGGTGCCTATGCAGGTGTTCAACAGCATGCAGGACGACGGCGAACGCCAGAAGCTGTGGCAGATAAAGCACCTCATCATCGGAGGCGGAGCCGTCAGCGACGACATGGCGGCACAGTTGCGACAGCATCCGGGTGCGGTATGGAGCACATACGGCATGACCGAGACCCTGTCGCACATCGCCCTGCGACGGTTGAGCGGCGCACAAGCCAGCCAATGGTACGAGCCTTTCGACGGAGTAGGTGTGACGACCAACGCCGAGGGATGCCTGGTGATAGACGCTCCTGCCGTATGTGCACAGCCGCTGACCACCAACGACATTGCCGAAATTGCCCCCGACGGCAGACGGTTCAGAATACGCGGACGCAAGGACAACGTGATCTGCAGCGGTGGCATAAAACTGCAGATTGAGGAAATGGAAGCCAAACTGCGACCATACATCAGCGTGCCGTTCGTCATAAGCAAACGCAAAGACCCGAAATTCGGCGAGACGGTGGTGATGATAGCCGAAACCAACGACATCGATAGCCTCAAGACAATATGTCACGAGCGACTGAACAAGTACGAGCAACCGCACGATTTCATTGCCGTAGAACGCATTCCAACCACCGAAACGGGCAAGCCTGCACGTGCCAAGGCTATGGAAATAGCCCAAACACGCTAATTATCCTATTATAAAATGCAAAAAACGAGCACCCTTTCAGAATTATTTAGTAAATTTGCACGTGTATTGTACCACAATACATGCACGACATTACACCTTATTATATATAAGGTGCTGACGAATGCGTGTGTATGGCCAACCAAATAAAAGAAAAAAACAAAAAAAATAGATATAATACGAATATGAACGTTTTAGAACTTAGTGAACAAGAGATTGTAAGAAGACAGAGCCTGCAGGAACTGCGCAACTTGGGCATCGACCCATATCCAGCAGCCGAGTTCCCAACCAACGCCTACTCAGAGGATATCAAGAACGAATTCAAGGACGAGGACGAGAAACATGAGGTAGTCATTGCCGGACGTATGATGGGTCGTCGTGTAATGGGTAAGGCAAGCTTCGTGGAGCTTCAGGACTCAAAGGGCCGCATACAGGTGTACATCACACGCGACGACATCTGCCCCGACGAGGACAAGACTCTGTACACTACAGTGTTCAAGCGTTTGATGGACATAGGCGACTTCATCGGTATCAAGGGCTATGTGTTCCGTACTCAGACCGGCGAAATATCTGTACACGCACAGTCGCTCACCCTGCTCTCTAAGAGCTTGAAGCCGCTGCCTATCGTAAAGTACAAGGACGGTGTGGCTTACGACAAGTTTGACGATCCAGAGCTGCGTTTCCGTCAGCGCTACGTTGACCTTATCGTAAACGACGGTGTAAAGGACACATTCCTCCAGCGTGCCACTGTAGTACGCACACTGCGCAAGGTGCTCGACGAGGCTGGCTACACAGAGGTTGAGACTCCGACACTGCAGTCAATCGCAGGCGGTGCTTCGGCTCGCCCATTCATCACCCACTTCAACGCTCTCGACCAGGACATGTACATGCGTATCGCTACCGAGCTTTATCTGAAGCGACTGATCGTAGGCGGTTTTGAGGGTGTATACGAAATTGGCAAGAACTTCCGCAACGAGGGTATGGACCGCAACCACAATCCGGAGTTCACCTGCATGGAGCTGTATGTACAGTATAAGGACTACAACTGGATGATGTCGTTCACAGAGAAGCTCCTTGAGACTATCTGTATCGCCGTAAACGGCAAGCCGGAGCGCGAAATTGACGGCAACATCGTCAGCTTCAAGGCTCCTTACCGTCGTCTGCCTATCCTCGACGCAATCAAGGAAAAGACAGGATTTGACTGCAACGGCAAGACTGAGGAAGAAATCCGCGCATTCTGTCTGGAGAAGGGCATGGACGTAGACGAGACTATGGGCAAGGGCAAACTCATCGACGAACTCTTCGGCGAGTTCTGCGAGGGCACCTTCATACAGCCTACTTTCATCACCGACTACCCCGTTGAGATGTCGCCTCTGACAAAGATGCACCGCTCAAAGCCGGGCCTCACAGAGCGTTTCGAGCTTATGGTGAACGGCAAGGAGCTTGCCAACGCCTACTCAGAGCTTAACGACCCGATTGATCAGGAGGAGCGTTTCGTCGACCAGATGAAGCTTGCCGACAAGGGCGACGACGAAGCAATGATTATCGACCAGGACTTCTTGCGTGCTCTTCAGTATGGTATGCCTCCTACATCGGGCATCGGCATCGGTATCGACCGCCTCGTGATGCTCATGACCGGTAAGACATTCATCCAGGAAGTACTCTTCTTCCCGCAGATGAAGCCCGAAAAGAAGATGCCACAGAGCACTATCAAGGAGTGGGCAGAGATTGGCGTGCCAGAGGATTGGGCATACGTTCTGCGCAAAGCAGGATTCAACCTCATCTCCGACATCCGCGAACAGAAGGCACAAGGCTTGCAGCAGAAGATAGGAGAAATCAATAAGAAGTACAAGCTCGGCTACGAAAAGCCTTCAGTTAACGATATTCAGGGCTGGATTGACAAAAGCAATGTTTAATTATTAATGTTTAATGTTTAATTATGAGCGAAGCTGGTGATTTGCTCCAAACCAAAAGTATGGGATTGGCAATACGTATTGTCAATCTGTACAAATGGTTATGCGATGACAAAAGAGAATATATTCTCAGCAAACAACTGCTTCGCTCAGGCACAAGCATTGGAGCTAACATTTCAGAAGCGCAAGCTGCTATCAGTAAACCCGACTTTGCCGCAAAAATGTATATTGCGGCAAAAGAATGTCGGGAATCACAATATTGGATAGAGCTGTTGTATCAAACAGAATATCTGGATGAAAGACAGTACAAATCTATATATGGTGATATTTCAGAAATAGGGAAATTGCTGTCTTCAATAACAAAGAAATTACAACCCAATGGACATTAAACATAAACAAAAGAACACAAGCAAAGAAAAATTAAACATTAAACATTAATCATTAATCACTAAAGAGCGTGTACAATTGTGGAAAAATAGCTATTATTGGCGGCGGTAGCTGGGCTACTGCAATAGCCAAGATTGTGATAGGTCATACCCATCACATAGGTTGGTATATACGCCGTGACGACAGCATAGAGGAGTTCAAGCGCATCAGCCACAACCCGAATTATCTCACGAGTGTACACTTCAACACCGACGAGATATTCTTCTCGAGCGACATAAACCGCATCGTTGAGGCTTACGACACGCTTGTATTCGTTGTACCGTCGCCCTATCTGAAGAACCATCTCAAGAAACTCAAGACCCGACTGCGCGACAAATTCATCGTCACTGCTATCAAGGGACTCGTGCCTGACGATAACATTGCATGCTCCGAATTCTTCCACGAAGTGTACGACGTGCCCGACGAGAATCTCGCTTGCATCGGTGGACCTTCGCATGCAGAGGAGGTGGCACTCGAACGATTGTCGTATCTCACCGTGGGATGTGCCGATCAGGAGAAGGCGCAGGCCTTCTGCGAAGTGCTCGACTCTGAGTTTATCAAGACAAAGACCTCGTCCGACGTTATCGGCATCGAATACTCATCTGTGCTCAAGAACGTATATGCAATCGCTTCAGGCATTTGCAGCGGACTGAAATATGGTGACAACTTCCAGGCGGTGCTCATATCGAACGCAGTTCAGGAAATGTCGCGATTCCTTACAGCCATAAATCCAATTGAACGCAGCGTATATGACTCGGTTTATCTGGGCGACTTGCTCGTGACCGGATACTCAAAGTTCTCGCGCAACCGCACCTTCGGAACAATGATAGGCAAAGGCTACAGCGTGAAGAGCGCACAGATTGAAATGGAAATGATAGCCGAGGGCTTCTTCGGAACCAAGTGTATGAAAGAGAAAAACCGCCACTACCATGTCAATATGCCAATACTCGACGCCGTATATAATATATTGTACGAGCGCATCAGCCCACAGATAGAGATAAAATTGCTCACCGACTCGTTCAGATAACTAAAGTATTGATAATATGGAAGGATTAATAATAATTTTCACGTTAGTTATTTTTATTGTTGGTAGCATCTTGGCTTGGACCTACACCAAGAAAGGTGAGGAATGGCTGAAAAACCTCTAATATACAGAAAACTCAAATTATAATCATAAATATACAACAAAATGAAAAGTATCAGCTTAGACATTACAAAGGCTGCCCAATTCCTCTCTGAGGGCGCAGTCAAAGCTTATGAACCCCAAGTTATAGCCGCCCAGCAGGCTTTGGAAAACGGCACTTGCCCTGGCAACGACTTCCTCGGATGGCTTCACCTTCCGTCGTCAATTACCCCAGAATTCATTGCCGAACTCCAGAGCGTTGCCAACACTCTTCGCGAGAAGTGCGAGGTTGTTGTTGTAGCAGGCATTGGCGGTAGCTACCTTGGTGCTCGTGCCGTTATCGAGGCACTGGGCAACTCATTCGCTTGGCTCGTAGGCAACAAGAAGAATCCTACAGTCGTTTTCGCTGGTAACAATATCGGTGAGGATTATCTCGCTGAGCTCACTTCATATCTTAAGGACAAGAAGTTCGGTGTCATCAACATCTCTAAGTCAGGTACAACTACTGAGACTGCTCTCGCTTTCCGTCTTCTCAAGAAGCAATGCGAAGACCAGCGCGGCAAGGAAGAGGCTAAGGACGTTATCGTTGCCATCACCGACGCTCATAAGGGTGCTGCACGTGCTGCCGCAACTAAGGAAGGCTACAAGACATTCGTTATTCCTGACAACGTAGGCGGTCGCTTCTCTGTACTCACACCGGTTGGCTTGCTGCCTATCGCTGTTGCCGGATTCGACATCAAGGCACTCGTTGGTGGTGCTGCCGACATGGAGAAGGCTACTGGCAAGGACGTTCCGTTCGACCAGAATCCTGCTGCTATCTACGCTGCCGTGCGCAACGCTCTCTATGCAGAATCAGGCAAGAAGATTGAGATTCTTGTTAACTATCAGCCCAAACTCCACTACATGAGCGAGTGGTGGAAGCAGCTCTACGGTGAGTCAGAGGGTAAGGACGGCAAGGGTATCTTCCCTGCTTCTTGCGACTTCACTACCGATCTCCACTCTATGGGTCAGTGGATTCAGGAAGGCGAGCGCACTATCTTCGAGACAGTAATCAGCATCGAGACTCCTGAGCACACCTTATTCTTCCCGCACGACGAAGAGAACCTCGACGGACTCAACTTCCTTGAGGGCAAGCGTGTAGACGAGGTTAACAAGATGGCAGAGCTTGGCACACGTCTGGCTCACGTCGACGGTGGCGTGCCTAACATCCGTCTCTCTGTACCGCAGCTCAACGAGTACTACCTCGGACAGATCATCTACTTCTTTGAGATTGCTTGCGGCATCAGTGGCAATATCCTCAGCGTTAACCCGTTCAACCAGCCTGGTGTTGAGGCATACAAGAAGAACATGTTCGCTCTGCTCAACAAGCCTGGTTATGAGGCTGAGAGCAAGGCTATCCAGGAGCGTCTTGCTGAAGAGAAATAAGCACAATAATCTATAATGAAAAACGGACTGTGAAGTATGTAGCAGTCCGTTTTTTTAGTAATAACCATTTAATATATGATAAAAGAAGCAATCCAACACTACAAACAGTTGCACGGCTACAGCCTGTTTTCGCCACGTTGCGTACTGTTCGACATGGACGGTGTGCTCTACAACTCTATGCCAAATCATGCTGTGGCATGGCATGAAGCAATGAAGCAGTTTGGAATCCACTTCACAGCCGACGACTCTTACGCTACAGAGGGAGCGCGTGGAGTTGATACCATACGCAAATATGTGCTCGAGCAGCAAGGCAAAGAGATTTCGAGCGAAGAAGCCCAGCGCATGTACGACGTGAAGACGGAGATATTCCATCATATGCCGATAGCCGAAATATTCCCAGGAGTTATCGACATCATGCAAAAGATAAAGTCGGCAGGTATGACTATTGGTGTAGTGACGGGCAGCGGTCAGCGTCCGCTCATCAAGCGTCTGCTCAACGACTTCGACGGATTTCTTACCGAAGACCACATCGTTACGGCCTACGACGTAGAGCGCGGCAAACCAAATCCCGACCCATACCTAATGGGACTGCGCAAGACAGGCAACAACAATCCGTGGCAAGGCATCGTAGTTGAGAATGCACCATTGGGCGTGCGTGCCGGTTCGGCAGCCAATTGCTTCACCATAGGCATCAATAGCGGACCCCTACCCGACTCTGCCCTCGCAGACAACGGAGCTAATATTGTTCTGCAACAGATGACAGAAATGTGCAGCCTGTGGGATGAGCTATTGCAGAATATAGACTGAAAATCAACAACTTTTAGATATAAACACCCCTTAAATTAACATTTTGCCAACGCAAAATGTTAATTTAGGTCTTTAAATACTTATTTTTTTGTATCTTTGCACCCCGAAACTTCTAAGGTTGTACCTCACAAGTAGGCACAATCCAAATATAGAGTGCTTGTCAAACCTCTCAAAAAACAAGAAATGCAAACAAACAAGAAACAGGTGAGCGTGCTGTTTATGCTTTTCAGCGTGCTCTTTTGCGTTTGTCTTATTACGGCAAACGTGCTCGAGACAAAGCAACTTTCAATGGGACTGTTCAGCATAACCGGCGGACTGATAGTGTTCCCAATCTCTTACATCATCAACGACTGCGTATGCGAAGTGTGGGGCTACAGCAAGGCACGCTTGCTGATATGGCTCGGTTTCGCCATGAACTTCATCTTCGTAGCGTTCGGTGCATTGTGCGACGCTCTGCCTGCAGCACCTTACTGGCACAACGACGAAGGTTTTCATGCCATCTTTGGTCTGGCTCCACGCATAGCCATGGCTTCGTTCCTGGCATTCCTCGTAGGTTCGTTTGTCAACGCCTACGTCATGAGCCGCATGAAGATACAGTCGGGCGGCCGCAACTTCTCCGCACGTGCCATCATGAGTACGGTATATGGCGAGACAGCCGACTCACTTATCTTCTTCCCATTGGCGCTCGGTGGCGTGGTGCCATTGAAGGAACTGCCCGTACTAATCATCTCGCAAGTGATACTGAAGACTCTGTACGAGATACTGGTATTGCCCGTCACAATACGCGTAGTTAAGGCTGCCAAGCGCCATGAGGGCGAAGATGCATACGACAACGACATCAACTACAGCATCTGGAAAGTATTCAGCCTGTAACAATTTGATTATTATTTACACTTAAATACAAGGTTCATCCGACATTTTGAGTATTTCAAACTGTTTATTGGGATTTTTATTCACTCAGAATGTCAGATGAACCTTTTTTAATGTCATTCGTGTTAAATAACCTTATTGGGTGGGGTAAATAGAAATTAATGTATAATTTTGCAGATGAACATTTACGATTTTTGTTCTTAGTGCGACCATATAGACAATACTAATAACTATTTTAATACTAATCAAAACAACCAAAGTATGGCAAAGAATCTAAAAGTAGGTATGCTTGTTTGTGCCTCACTGTTGGCGGCAAATGCAGCATACGCTGACAATTCTGCTGCACAGGAAAGTTTGCGCATCGAGCAGCAAACCAGCAAAATCAAAGGAACTATTGTCGACAGCAAAACTGGTGAACCAATCATCGGTGCCAGCGTCAAGGTGAAGGGCACAAAACTCGCCACAATCACCGACATCGACGGCAACTTCGAACTGAACGCTCCAGAGGGAGCTCAACTACAGGTGTCGTATGTAGGCTACAAGAACGAGGAGTTTGAGGCACGCAACGGCATGAAAATTGAAATCCATGAAGACTCAGAGTCGCTTGAGGAAATCGTGGTTGTGGGCTACGGCACACAGAAGAAGGAGAGCCTCACCGGAGCAATGGCAAATATCAAGGCCGACAAACTGAAAGACGTTACTTCTGCTACAGTCGAGAACATGCTCAACGGCAAGGTTTCGGGCGTATATGTAGCACCGGGTTCAGGACGTCCTGGTTCAACGGGTGCTATCGTAATCCGTGGTCAGACTTCTATCAACGGTGCAACAGCTCCATTGTGGGTTGTTGACGGTGTAATCGTGGGCAACTCTGCCGGCGACCTCAACCCTGACGATATCGAATCAATGACAGTTCTCAAGGACGCTGCTTCTACCGCTATCTACGGTTCGGAGGGTGCCAACGGTGTTGTTGTTGTAACTACAAAGCAGGCTCGTCACGAGAAGATGTCTATCACACTTTCTGCCAAGGCAGGTGCAAGCACACTCAGCCGTGGCAATATGGAGATGATGGACGGCGCCGAGTTCTACGACTACTACAAGTCGTTCCAGAATGTAGAGGCTGTGAACTTCCCACGCTGGAATGAGGACTTGCGCAACTCTAACTTCGACTGGTTCAAGCTTGCCAAGAAGACCGGTTCTACGCAGGACTATAACGTGACCCTTAATGGCGGTAATGAGAAGATGCAGTCGATGTTCACTATGGGCTACTTCAAGGAAGAAGGTGCCGTGAAGGGCTACGACCTCAGCCGCTACAGCACACGTATCAAGGTGGTATACAAGCCTTACGAGTGGCTTACAATCAAGCCTAACCTCAGCGGCTCGCGTACAACAGACAAAGACCGTCAGTATAGTGTAGGCGCAATGTACTCTATGTTGCCATGGGATAATCCGTTTGACGAGAACGGTAACCCCGTGCCCAACTACTATGAGGGATGGGTTAACTCTAAGGGAACCAACTACCTCAACGACCTTGCGGCAGGCAACTATGGTTCAAGCTGCTCATACGACCTTGCAGGCGGTTTCGACTTTGACATTAAGATTATGCCATGGCTCACATTCTCATCTGTAAACAATTACAGCTACTACAACAGCCAATCGCATGGCTATACCGACCCTAAGTCGAGCGGTGGCGAGGGTGTAGACGGCCGTATCACAGAATACAACTACAACACTACACGTCGCTATACCAACCAGTTGCTGCGCTTCCAGAAGTCATGGGGCAAGCACAACGTCAACGGTCTGTTGGCATACGAGTTCAACGACTGGGAAATGAAGTATACCGACGTTTACGCTACCGGATTCCTCTCAGGATTCGAGGACTTCACTACAGCTGCAAAGCCCGAGAAGGCCAATGGCTATCGTCAGGCATGGGCAAAGCAGTCGTACTTCACACAGTGGCGCTACAACTACGACAACCGCTACTTCGGCGAAGTATCACTGCGTCGTGACGGACGTTCAAACTTCGGTTCAAACAACCGCTATGGCAACTTCTTCTCATTCAGCGGTGCATGGAACATCAACAATGAGAGCTGGTTTAAGGCTCAATGGGTAGACATGCTCAAGCTGCGTGCCTCATTTGGTTCGGTAGGTAACGTGCCCACATCGCTCTATCCGTCGTATTCGCTCTACTCTGTAGGTGCAAAATACAACGAACAGTCGGGTGCACTCATCTCGCAGATTGGCAACAAAGACCTCACATGGGAGAAGACATTCACAACGGGTGTCGGCGTAGACGCTGCATTCTTCCAGAACCGCCTTACAGCCACTCTCGACTTCTACGTTAAGAATACAAGCAACATTCTCTATCAGGTGCCTGTAACAGGTCTTGTAGGTGTTACTTCTATCTGGAAGAACATCGGCAAGATGCGCAACACCGGTGTTGAGCTTACCATAGGCGGCGACATCATCCGCACAAAGGACCTCACATGGAACGTTACAGCCAACATCTCACACAACAGCAACGAACTGCGCGACCTCTACAAGCAGCGCGATGCCAACGGCAACTATGTTGTTAAGCCAGTGATTGTAAGCGACGGTACAAGCATCGCAGGTACAGCACAGCGTATACTTGAGATTGGCGAGCCTGTAGACACATATTATATGAAGGAATGGGCTGGCGTCAACCCAGAGAACGGTAAACCACAGTGGTATACGAACGATGCCAACGGCAACAAGGTTGTTACCGACAGCTACTCTAAGGCTTCTTACTACAAGTGCGGCAATTCGTCACCTGATGTATACGGCAGCTTCAGCACATCGGTATTATATAAGAACTTCGACCTTCAGGCCAACTTCGGCTACTCACTCGGCGGACAGATTTACAGCTACTTCCGTCAGGAGTACGACTCGGACGGTGCTTACGCAGGCGACCGCAACCAGATGAAACTGCAGAAGGGATGGTCACGCTGGCAGAAGGCTGGCGATAAGGCTACTCATCCGCGCGCTATGTACAACAACCAGGACAAGGGCAACCTCGCCTCTTCACGCTATCTCGAAAGCTCAGACTATCTGAAGCTGCGCTCGCTGACACTGGGCTACAACTTCGACCTCAAGAAGTATGGCATCCAGACACTGCGCCTCTCTGTATCGGGCGAAAACCTGTTCTGCATCACCGACTACTCAGGTGTTGACCCAGAGCTCCCAGCCGACAGCAACGACAAGGGCGTGCTCAGCGTTACAAGCACTGGCGGTGTATCGGTATATCCAGCCGTACGCAAGTTTATGTTCGGTGTTAACTTAACTTTCTAAAAAACAGACTACAATGAAAATGAAAAAAAGTATATTGGCTCTCATGCTCGGTGCGACATTATTCGGCTCGTGCGACATAGAGCGTTTTCCGACATACAACATGGCGGACGAACAGATAAAGAACGACCCTGCAGGCAATCTCGACGCATTGCTCAACGGTATCTACGCACAGCTCAAGTCGTGGTCAGACCCGATGCACCGCTGCGGTGAATACGCTGGCGACAACATGGTGATTCGTGGATCGTCAACCGACGCCTTCTTCGAGTTCATCAGCTACTCGCGCACACCTAACAACTATCGTCTGCAGAGCTTCTGGGACTCTGGCTACAAGGCCATTGCACAGGCTTCAAACATTATACAGATGGTGTCTGAAGGTCAAGGCACTGAAGTGGACAATGCTCTCGGTGAGTGCTACTATGTACGTGGTATGATGTACTTCTACCTCTGCCGTGCCTACGGCCGTCCATACTATCAGGCTCCTACCAAGAACCTTGGTGTACCTCTTGTAAATGGTACGCCTGACAATATTCTTGACTTACAGCTTGACGACCGCGCTACTGTAGAGAAAACCTATGAACAGGCTATCAACGATCTCAAGAAAGCAGAGCAGTTACTCTCTGTAAACCGTGGTCCGGCTTACGCTTCTAAGGCTGCTGCACAGGCTATGCTCTCACGCGTTTACCTCTATATGAGCGGTACATACGAGAATCCAAACCGCGAGTATGCTCAGCTTGCCAAGGAATATGCTGATAAGGTAATAGGCAACTCCGACTACGAATTGCTTCCACGCGAGGATTTCATGCTTTACAACACGCTGCGTCCAGAGGACAACAAGGAGTCGATTTTCGTTGTTAAACGCGTAGCTTCTGAGTTCTCAGGTTGGGACCACTACTATGGCATCGGTGGTATGTACTCTAACATCGGCGGTATGGGCTGGGGCGAGATGTACGCCAGCCAGAAGTATATCGACCTGCTCAACGAGACTGGACGCAACGACTGGCGCCCGGCTTCTAAGAAGATTGTTGACGCTCGAGCCAATTTCATTGAGCCGACTTACACTGACGACAACAAGGAAGTGTTCCGTTTCATCTATGTAGGAAGCGACAACAACAAGCACTATGCTCAGTTTGACACAAAGCACACCGGCGACAAGGTCACTTGTGTTGACAAAGAAGGCAAATCATACGACCTTACAGTGGTTGACGCTACTGCCCAGTACTACACCATCAACTATGGTGGCAAGACCTATCAGGGTATGCTCGACAACTACATCACAGTAAACCGTGAGTATCCGCAGTTCTACATCGTGAAGTGCTCACGCGAGGGCGAAGACTCTCAGCTCCACTCACCGGTAATCAGCCGTCTTGGCGAAATCTACCTCAATCGTGCAGAGGCTCTTGCCAAGCTCGGCAACTACTCTGAAGCCGAGAAGGATCTCAACAAGATTCGCGGACGTGCAATCGTTGGTGGTGAATATCCTGCAGGCACTCTGAATGCCGAGAACGCATTCACACTTATCGACAAGGAGCGCCAGCTCGAATTGGCTTATCAGGCAGAGCGCAGCTACGACGTGTTCCGCAACGGTCATGCCTTGACTCGCGACTATCCGGGCCCACACAACCAGCATGAGGTGGTTAAGGCTTCCGACTTCCGCGTTACATACTACATCCCGCAGAACGCTATCAACGCTTATCCGGGCACACTTACCCAGAATCCAACTGACGACAGTGGTGTAATCATGCAGTAATCATTGCACACACAATTGATACATAATAACTTATAGAAGGAGACAACCGACAACTGAGCGGTTGTCTCCTTTTTATTGTTATCATGAAGAATATTATTATATTAACGTATATACAAGAAATTCGTCAATATCCATAAAATTCTGTAACTTTGCACCAAACAAAAACAATTATAGAAATGGCAGCAAACAATGAAAACCGACGCGACGAGGGTTTGCAGGCTCTCGGTGCAAAAACCAAATATCGTGACGATTACGCTCCCGAAGTGCTCGAATCGTTCGTCAACAAACATCAGGGTAACGATTACTGGGTAAGATTCAACTGCCCAGAATTCACATCTTTGTGCCCTATCACCGGACAACCCGACTTCGCCGAGATACGCATCAGCTATGTGCCCGACGTGCGCATGGTAGAGAGCAAGAGCTTGAAGCTTTATCTGTTCAGCTTCCGCAACCACGGTGACTTCCATGAGGACTGTGTCAACATCATCATGAAAGACCTCATTAAGCTGATGGATCCGAAATACATCGAAGTGACAGGCATTTTCACTCCGCGCGGTGGCATCAGCATCTGGCCATATGCCAACTATGGCAAGCCCGGAACGAAATGGGAGAAGCTGGCAGAAGAGCGTTTTGCTAAGCACGACATTTAAGAAAGCAACGACTTAAAAACACACAAATGGAAAACAAGAAGACATACACTTACGACGAAGCCTACAAGGCTTCACTCGAATACTTCGCCGGCGATGAGCTTGCAGCACGCGTATGGGTGAGCAAGTATGCCATGAAGGACAGCTTCGGCAACATCTACGAGCAGTCGCCCGAAGACATGCACTGGCGACTGGCACGCGAAATAGCACGCATCGAAAACAAATATCCCAACCCGATGAGTGAGCGTGAGGTGTTCGACCTGCTCGACCACTTCCGCTACATCATTCCTGCCGGCAGTCCGATGACGGGTATCGGCAACGACCACCAGATAGCGTCACTCAGCAACTGCTTCGTTATCGGCATCGAAGGCGACGGCGACTCATACGGTGCCATTATGCGTCTGGACGAAGAGCAGGTGCAGCTGATGAAACGCCGTGGCGGAGTAGGCCACGACCTCTCGCAGATTCGCCCGAAGGGTTCGCCCGTAGCCAATTCGGCTCTGACCTCTACCGGACTCGTTCCGTTCATGGAACGCTACAGCAACTCAACACGTGAGGTGGCACAAGACGGCCGTCGTGGCGCACTGATGCTGTCGGTCAGCATCAAGCATCCCGACAGCGAGGCATTCATCGATGCCAAGATGACCGAAGGCAAGGTGACCGGAGCCAACGTGAGCGTAAAGATTGACGACGAATTCATGCAAGCTGCTGTTGAAGACAAACCTTATACACAGCAGTTCCCGATAGATTCTGACAATCCTATCGTGAAGAAGGACATCTCTGCCAAGCAGCTTTGGGAGAAGATTGTACACAATGCTTGGAAGAGTGCCGAGCCGGGCGTACTTTTCTGGGACACCATTCTGCGCGAAAGCATTCCCGACTGCTATGCCGACCTCGGCTTCCAGACCGTCAGCACCAACCCCTGCGGCGAGATACCTCTCTGTCCGTACGACTCGTGCCGACTGCTTGCCATCAACCTCTACGCATACATCAAGAATCCATTTACACCTGAGGCAAGCTTCGACTTCGACCTCTTCAAGGAGCATGTAGCCAAGGCACAGCGCATCATGGACGACATCGTCGACCTTGAACTTGAGAAGATCGACCTCATAATGGATAAGATCAGCCACGACCCACAGAGCGATGACATAAAGCACGCCGAGTATCATTTGTGGGAGAAGATTAAAGACAAGAGTTCGAAGGGACGCCGTACGGGTGTGGGCATTACAGCCGAAGGCGACATGCTTGCAGCCATGGGACTGCGCTACGGCACCGAAGAGGCTACAACATTCAGCGTTGACGTTCATCGCACACTGGCTCTGACAGCCTACGCATCGTCAGTAAAGATGGCACAGGAGCGCGGAGCTTTCGCCATATTCGATGCCGAACGCGAGAAGAACAATCCCTTCCTGCTGCGCATAAAGGAGGCCGACCCTCAGCTCTACAGCGACATAATGACCTACGGACGTCGCAACATTGCGTGTCTCACCATAGCTCCTACCGGCACAACATCGCTCATGACACAGACCACAAGCGGCATCGAACCGGTGTTCATGCCCGTATACAAGCGTCGCCGCAAGGTCAATCCCAACGATGCCGACGTACATGTTGACTTCGTTGACGAAGTGGGCGACTCGTTCGAGGAGTACATTGTCTACCACAAGAAGTTCCTCGAATGGATGCGCGTCAACGGTATCGACACCGAGAAGCGTTACACCCAGGAAGAGATTGACGAGCTCGTGGCACGCTCACCTTATTATAAAGCTACTGCCAACGATGTCGACTGGCTGATGAAGGTGCGCATGCAGGGTGCCATACAGAAATGGGTGGACCACTCTATCAGTGTAACCGTCAACCTGCCCAACAACGTAGACGAGGCACTTGTAAACCGTCTGTACGTAGAGGCATGGCGCTCGGGATGCAAGGGATGCACCATCTACCGCGACGGATCACGCTCGGGCGTGATGATAGCGGTAAGCAAGAAGGACAAGAAGAAGAAGGCTGCCGCACAGCCAGCCAACGACAAGGTTACGGCACTTGCCAACGTGCTCGCCGTAACGGAGACCCGTCCGCGCGAACTGGAATGCGACGTGGTGCGATTCCAGAACAATCGCGAGAAGTGGGTGGCTTTTGTCGGACTGCTCGACGGCTATCCTTACGAGATATTCACGGGTCTGCAGGACGACGAAGAGGGTATTGCCCTGCCCAAGACCATTACAAAGGGACGCATTATCAAGCAGGTAAACCCTGACGGAACAAAGCGTTACGACTTCCAGTTTGAAAACAAGCGTGGCTACAAGACCACCGTCGAGGGACTCTCTGAGAAGTTCAACCCCGAATATTGGAACTATGCCAAGCTCATCTCGGGCGTACTGCGCTATCGCATGCCTATCGACCACGTGATAAAGCTCGTGGGTTCGCTGCAACTCAACGACCAGAGCATCAACACATGGAAGAACGGTGTGGAGCGAGCCTTGAAAAAATACATTGTCGATGGCACTGCTGCCAAAGGTCAGGTATGCCCCGTATGCGGACAAGAGACTCTCGTATACCAGGAGGGATGTCTTATCTGCAAGAACTGTGGAGCTTCACGCTGCGGATAATTAACCAAGTTTAAAGTTGAGAATTGAGAGTTGAGAGTTATGATAACCCTTACTGAATCATACATTCACATTGACGGAATACGCCTGCACGCACGCCACGGAGTGCTGCCTCAGGAACAGCTCACGGGCAACGACTATATAATAAATGTACGCGCGAGCTACGACATTTCGCGCGCAATGCAAACCGACGACGTAGCCGACACGCTCAACTACGCCGAGGTTTACAATATTATAAAGGAGGAGATGAACATTCCCTCAAAACTCATCGAGCACGTGGCAGGTCGCATAGCCGACAGACTTATGGATAGCTATGCCGACATCTCCTCAGTAATGCTGCGCATCACCAAATGCAATCCGCCAATGGGTGCTGACTGCAACGGCGCTGGCGTGGAAATAATCGTGAAGAGAACGGAATAAAAACGGTAAAATAAAAATAGTAGGAGGCTATGGCGGGGATGCCATAGCCTCCTACTATTTTTATTTATTTCTAAACTCACGCAGCACATCACAACGCCGAGTATAATCGTCTATTGCGTTGGGATAAGCCTTGGCAAACATGTCAAGATCGCTCAAAGCCATATATTGTGCCGACTTAGGATGTACAACCAACATTTCCTTATAGCCGTTGCTGGTATCATATTCGACAGTTGCCCAAGGCTCTACGGGCATGAAAGCCAGAGCATACAAAGAACGGTAGCGCAACTGAACATCGTCCGAATGCTTTGCCACATTCAGATACTTCACAGTCTCGGCAGCAAAGTCCTTCTCCCACGAACGTGCCGAATCCATCACGCTGTGATAGTAATGCGTCAGATACCAACAGTCGCCATAGCACGAAGCCTGATAATAGCGCACTGCTAAGTCGTAAGCCATCTGCTGTTTGTCACTGCCTTCGCGAGCAAGACTGTATCGGCTTAGGCGGTCGGTCATGTCCATACAGAAGTCGAGCTTTGCGTTGCGTGTCACCTTTACCGGCTCATAAGCCTCCTCCACCTTCTGCTTGCCAAACCAGCGGGGCGTATCATAGTGGCGCTGCGAGCTGTATATGCTTATCATCTGAGTGGAAAGCAGCGACATACCCACCTTCTTCAGATAAGGAATGGCATCGGCAAAGCGACCCTCGGCTATGAGTTTTGTGCCGATGAGGTCGTTGAAGTAGTCGGCATCATGATAGGTGTTCTGCGTGCAGTAGGTCTCTAAAGCGTTGGCATGTGGCGTAGTCAGATACTGATAATAGTCGGCAAGGCGATCGGCTTTAAGACTGTCCATCTTGCTGAAATACTCGTCCCACGGACCATACGACACATTATTATTATAGTTGCCTTCTGCATTCATCATAGCACACAGCGCAAGAGCCGTGTTGTCCATGCCCGCATTACGGAAGAGCGGTTCCAGTCCCTTGTGCACTACACGATCCTTTACGTCGGTGTAGTGATTTTCGTATTCGCTACTGCTGACACGCTCTTCCTTTATTTTAGCGTCGAGCCAACGGAATTCGGCAAGCAGATAGTCAGTATATTCAGCGGTCGGCTTGTTTGTACGGGTAGACACGAGCAAACGTATGGCACGTGCATTGTCGCACATGCGCTCCGTTCCGTCAGCCTCAACAGCCTTGTCAGCTTCGGCAATAGCCCGTTGGTTGTTGCCTATGAGATAATCCACCATACTTGCTGCAGCCAGCCACAGGCTGGGCGACTTGACATTGGCATTAGCTGCTGCGTCGACAGCAAACTGCACGAACGCCATCGCCTCCTTGCGATACACCTGCTTGGCATCAATAGTCTTAAACCATTCGGCATCGTCAAATCCAGCCGCCTTCTGATCGAGCGTTTCCTGTACATTGTTCACAAAGTCCTGTACGAGAAAATGTAGCGTAGGGGCATTGGGATTTTGTGCGAATAAGGTACGTATTCCTGCCAGATTGCGGAAGTTGCGCATCACGGTCTTGATTGACTGCACGTCGCCCTGCTCGGCATATATATTGCAGGCACGTGTACGTTGACCGCTCTTGAGCAAAGCTCGGGCGTAGATGTTACGCATTGCATCACGCCACGGACTTTCGGCAAGTCGCGAAGCTGTAGAATTCCACAATGCTATGTTTGCATTGTTGTAGCCCAACATCATGTTGGCACGCATCTGCAACAGCACATACTGCGGTCGGAGCGCCGTGCCACGATAAGCCTTAGTGGCAACAAGCACCTCCATAAAGCTCTTTTGTCGCTGCGCCATCTCCTGCTTTGTGGGATAGTTCCAGGCATCCTCAGTATACGCCTCGCACGTCTTGAAGTAGCGGTTGAACAGCGTCAGATAGGCTATCATCGCTGTGTCGTTCTTCTTTCGGGCAGTGATCATTATCTCGTCGCGGTTCCATTTGTAGAACCCCACACCGCTCGGACCGTCGTTGCCGGTGTACGTCTGCCAATAGCGGTCGATGTCGTAGAGAAAGGCGGGTCCGTCAGTAAGTGCGTTGTGGCGATAGACGGAGAACATATAACGGTTGTGCGTAGGTCCTTCGGCCACGCAAGCCGCAGCATCGACAATCGGCAAGGCTGCAATCAAACTACATATTAAGAATCTTTTCATAATCTTTGTGTTTAAGTCGGTTGATGTTATGGTTGTTAAGATCGAAAAGTATTATCTCGTTATTGGCATCTGGTCGGCGGCTACCTATTACATTAACGGCTTCGATGATGTCGGCAGCCGACGGTTGGCGAAGTGCGATAGAGTCGCTTGGCAGTATAGGATATTCGCCATCGTTATGGATGAAGCCCACAAACCTGCCTCCACGAAACAGTATGCGCCATGTGAATATTGGGTAAGCCGTGCTGAGCTTCAGCTTGTAGTCATTCAGACGGGGCAGGTATGGAGCCGCATCGTGCATGTCGAGTATCGGCTTATGACAACGTATGTCGGTAGCATCGCCTGTATTATACATCATCAGCACGCCTCGGTCGGCAGGCGGAGGAGTCTGGGCAAGCTGATGCAGACGTATTGTCGACGACAGTTTGAGATGTCGGCTGTGACACTCGCGCATCATAGCCTGCATGAATTCGGCATACAATTGGCGTGTTGACTGAGTCCAGTCGCAGTCTATCTGTATCTCCTTCACATTGTACACGTCGTTGGTCTCATTCATCTGCACCACTCGTTTCACAATGAGCGAAGCCAACCGGCTACGGTCTTGCCTTAGACATTCGGGCATAACGAACACCGTAGGCACGATGTCTATGCCCTGTGGCACGTCGGTAGCAAACTTCAGCGTAGCATTTGGCACCGCTCTCCCGCTCTGGTGTGCCACCACGTCAAAGTAGCGTATGTACATCCGGCTGATGTCGTAATTGCGCATGAAGGCGGTCTTAACCGAATCCATATTGAGCGTTGTGCTCCAGTAATATACCGAACGCATCGTTGTAGGCATCGGTTTCGGCTTGCTGCACGACAACGTCAATCCTATTGACAACAGGAAACAGACAACTGCTGTACTTAACTTCATTGTCATTTTTTACGTTTGTCTATTTTACTTTATTATATTGCGAATTTACGCAAAATCAAAGACAATACAAAATATACCTACATGTTTTTATCGGTTTAACGCAGTTATTAACGATTAATTCGCTAACTTTGCACCTAAAATTGTTGCAGTTCAGACATTTGGACCAACCAACCGTATCTCGTTTATGGCAAAAAAATTATTGCTCTTAACAATTCTCATTATAACGTTTGTATCGGCTGTAGCCGGTGCCAACCGCAAGTTCACGCTTTGCATCGACCCCGGACACGGCGGAAAGGACACCGGAGCGCCCGGAAGCAAATCGGTAGAAAAGAACATCAACCTCAGCGTAGCGCTCGCTTTCGGACGCTATGTGGAGCGCAATTGTCCCGACGTGACGGTGGTATATACCCGCAAAACCGACGTGTTCATACCCTTGTACGAGCGCGCCGAGATAGCCAACCGCAAGAAAGCCGACCTCTTTATATCCGTACACACCAATGCTTTGAAGGGCAACCACAGCATGCGCGGATTCGAGACATACACCTTGGGCGACGGTCGTTCGCACGCAAAGGTGGAGAATCTGGAGGTGGCAAAACGCGAGAACTCCGTAATACTGCTTGAGAAAGACTATAAGCAACACTACGTGGGATTCGATCCCAACTCGCCCGAGAGCAACATCATGTTCGAATTCATCCAGGACAAGAACCTGACACGAAGCATCGAGTTTGCCAAGATGTTACAGACACATGTATGTCGCGCAGCCAATCGACCCAACAAGGGCGTACATCAGCAGAACCTCGCCGTGCTACGACTCACGTCAATGCCAGCTTGTCTGATTGAGTTGGGCTACATATCAACTCCCGACGAGGAACGCATACTCAACGACAAGGCACAGGTGGACAACATGGCACGTGGCATATACAATGCTTTCGTACAGTACAAGAACAAGTACGACACGCGCATGACTGTGCCATACAAGACGATATCCGACCCCATTGCAGAAACCCCCGAACCGGTACAAAACGTTGAAGCAATCAACACGGACACACAAGAGTCTGCCGACAATAACCGCAAGGAGAACGTCGACAAAAACAGTAAGAACAATGTTGACAAAAACGTTTCGACAGAACGACCATCAACATCAACTCGCACATCAAATACCGAGCGTAAACCTATACAGCGCAACACCACATCTCAGCCTTCGGGAAGAGTGAACGACGCACAGCCGGTATTCAAGGTGCAGATACTTGTATCGCAGCGCAAACTGAAGACTGGCGACCATAACTTCCGCGGACTTGAGGGCTGCGACAGCTTCGAGGAAAACGGAATGATAAAGTATACTTACGGAGCTTCTAACAACTACAATGAGATATACCGCCTGCGCAAGACGATACTCGACAAATTCCCTGGTGCATTTATCATAGCATTCAAGAACGGAGCCAAAATGGACGTAAACCAAGGCATACGCGAATACAAACAAAATAGAAACAAATAAAATTGACAATAAATTATGAAAGGATTTACGAAAGAAGTGAAAATAGCACTCGTAGCTATTGTGGGAGTCATCATCCTTTTCTTCGGAATGAATTTTCTGAAGGGACTTAACGTCTTCTCGTCAACCGACGACTACTACATAGAGTTCAAAGACATAAGCGGACTGTCAACATCAAGCCCCATCTATGCCGACGGATTCAAAGTGGGTACTGTCAAGGATGTCATCTACGACTATGCAGGCGACAAACCTACTCGTGTGCTTGTAGGACTCGACAAGGCTATGCGCATTCCTGCCGGCTCAACAGCCGAGATTGAGAGCGACTTTATGGGCAACATCAAGGTCAACCTGCTGCTCGCCAACAATCCGCGCGAGCGTGTCATGCCAGGCAGCACCATCAAGGGCGATGTCAACGGCGGAGCTTTGGGCAAGGCAGCCGACATGATTCCTACAATCGAGAAGATGCTGCCTAAGCTCGACAGCATTCTTGGAAGCCTCAACACTCTGCTTGCCGACCCTGCTCTGGCACAGTCGCTACACAACGTACAGACCATCACCGGCAACCTCACCACTTCTACTGCCGAACTCAACAAGCTCATGGCTTCGCTCAACAAGGGCGTACCAGTGATGATGGCCAAGGCCGACGGAGTACTCGACAACACTAACAAGCTGACATCCAACCTCGCCGCTCTCGACATCCAGACTACAATGCGCCAGGTTGACCAGACCATAAATAATGTACAAGAGCTCACCGCCAAGCTCAACAGCAACAACGGTACACTCGGACTGCTCATGAACGATGCCTCGCTCTACAACAACCTCAACTCTACAATGTGTAGCGCCGACTCGCTCCTCACCAACCTCCGACAGCACCCGAAGCGCTATGTACACTTCTCTCTGTTCGGAAAGAAGGATAAATAAGCCAATTAGATTTTGTATAAATAAGAACGATGAAATGTTTCACGGCTTCAGACTCGCTCTGAAGCCGTTATTTCAATATCTTAGCACAATTGTAAACAATGTTTCACCACTACGTCTAAAATTTGCTTAAATCACGTAACTGTCAGTAAATCAACGCATTTTATATTACAACGCCATTTTACATCCAATAATTCATAAAAAATGCTAACTGTCGGAAAATAAGGCTGTTAACAAACTTTGCTTAAACAATAAAATGCAGACGATTTGCTCACATCAAAAAAAATAAGTAATTTTGCAGACGGAATTTTAAGAATCAACCTGTCGAAAGACATTTTAACATACGTACCACAGCCAATGAATTTAAGTCCTGAGAAGCTTTGGGACAAGTGTCTCGCCCTTATACACGAGAACACTACCGAGCAACAATACAATGCATGGTTCAAGAGCATTGTCTTCGAATCCTTCAATGAGGAGTCGAAGACCGTGTTGATACGCGTACCGAGTCCGTTCGTGTACGAGTATTTGGAGGAGAACTATGTCGACTTGTTGCGCAAGGTGCTTACACGTATGTTTGGAGAGAACGTTCAACTTTCTTATCGTATTGTTACCGACAGCGAGAACAAGAAGACGCAGGTGATTGAAGGCGACGAGCCTACCGACGAGACAATGCGTCCGCAGGCACGTACCAATGCCAACGAGTCGCCTAATCTTATCGATGCATCACCACTGCAGCAGATTGACTCTCAGCTGAACCCACATCTCACCTTCCGCAACTACATCGAGGGCAACAGCAACAAGTTGCCGCGCGCCATTGGACAGACCATAGCCGAGCATCCGCAGAACATGCAGTTCAACCCGTTCTTTGTGTTCGGACCTTCAGGATGTGGCAAGACACACCTTATTAATGCTATAGGTGTCGAGGCTAAGCGAATCTATCCCGAGAAGCGTGTGCTCTATATCAGCGCCCGATTGTTTGAGGTGCAGTACACCAACGCCGTACTGCGCAACACAATCAACGACTTCATCAACTTCTACCAGACCATCGACGTTCTGATTGTCGACGACATTCAGGAGTGGGAAGACAAGAAGGGCACACAGAACACCTTCTTCCACATCTTCAACCACCTCTTCCGCACCGGCAAGCGCATCATCCTTGCCAGCGACCGTCCACCGGTAGAACTGAAGGGAATGAACGAGCGACTCATCACCCGATTCTCATGCGGACTCATCGCCGAGCTCGAGAAGCCTAACGTACAGCTGTGCGTAGACATTCTGCAGAGCAAGATACGCCACGACGGCTTGAACATTCCAGAGGATGTGGTGAAGTTTATCGCTTCGACAGCCAACGGAAGCGTGCGCGACCTGCAAGGCGTAATCAATTCGCTTATGGCTTACAGCGTGGTGTACAACTGCAACGTTGACATGCAGCTCGCCCAGCGCGTAATCAAGCGCTCGGTAAAGGTAGAGGAAAATCCGCTTACGGTAGACGACATCATCGAAAGCGTTTGCCAGCACTACAACGTTACACCTGCCAACATCAACAGCCGCAGCCGAAAGAAAGACTACGTCATGGCTCGTCAGGTGTCGATATATCTGGCACAGAAATACACCAAGATGCCAGCAAGCCGAATAGGACGACTCGTTGGCGGACGCGACCACTCTACTGTGATATACAGTTGTAACCAGGTGGAGCAACGCATCAAGATAGACAAGAAATTCTCAAGTGAGATAACGAGTATCGAAAACTCGTTCAAACTTAAAAACTGACAACACTTGCCACAACATCAATAGATACTGGCGGCAAGTAGTTGTCAGTTTTTTTTGCTTATAGGGTTCTGACTTTATTTTGGCTTTATACGCCACTTACTTCTTTTCGGCAGCAAAGCGCTCTTCCTTGAAGTACTTCGCTATCGGCTTCATGAATGGCGTGAGGTGTACGTCGTGCGGAACATTCTGATAGTCGAGGCGTGTGATGCATTGCGAAACATACAGCCTATGCTTGGCACGCGACAAGGCAACGTAGAATTTGCGGGCATCCTCTGCCAATTGGCGAGGGTTGTTGCGACTGTAATAGTTGGGCATACGTCCGTCGATGGCATCAAATATGATGACATTGTCAAACTCCAGTCCCTTCGCCTTGTGTATGGTAGTGACGAATATTCGCTCCTTCATGTTGCTGCTGCCGCAAAGGTCAGCTTCCTTCAGAGTGCTTATCTCCATTGTATGATTAGAAAGCTGCTCGTATAGCGACGGTTCTCGACTCGGATCTATCATCTCGCCCGACAGATAGTCCATCACAAAACGCAGTCCGTCTATCTCCTGCACCATTCCTTCAGAAAGCAGATAGTCGTAGAAGCGCATCATTTCCATTACCAGTGCTGACTTCGCCTCATTATCCGCATCCCCGGCCGAGACTTCACCCTCACCTACCCTTTCCTCTCTTACATACATTCTCTCATGTGCCGTAGCATACATTTCCTTATAGTTACGACGCAATGTCTCCACACGCTGGCGCACACGACTGTCGTTGAGGAAGTTGCGCTGATGTTCAATCCTGTCCTTCGAACATTCATAGCAATGCACCACTACGCTGCGCGTAGCGTTGACATCATCATCGGCAAGATGCGAGTTTGAACCCTCCAGATGCAGCACTTCAAGCAGATACTTCAGTTTGTGTTCTCTAAGTTCGGGATGCAACAGACGTACAAGTCGCAACGAGTCGAGATACGACGGATGCAATTCATGCAGATTGAGGTCTGGCGTATAACGGCGCAGATTAAAGTCAAGGATGTTATAGTCATAGTCGGCATTGTGTCCGAGCAGAGTACATCCGTCAGCATAGGCCATAAACTGGCGTAATGCTTCCTCGTGGGTCAGCAAGTCATGGTGCTTGCGCTCCTCAACAATGGGATTGACTATATCGCCAAGCATAGCAGGTATCTCGCGCTCGGTCTCGATATACACCGTAAACTCCGACCCTTTCACCACCTCACCGTTCCTCATCTTCACGGCAGCTATCTGCAGGATGTCATCTTCAAACACGTTCAGTCCTGTAGTCTCGGTATCGAACACCACTATCGTATCATTGGTATAGCTATCGACAAATCGCATGAGATAGGTTGAATCGTCGTCGCGCAACAGGTCTGACGGCAATATGGCACGGTCGAACAGATCGCGCACAAACTTACGTGCAGCCGCATTGCTCTCATACACACGCACACCCTTCATCAGTCGCGCCCACGACATAAAGCTGAACTCATTGTTCAGCACGCCCAAATGAGCCAACAGCAACTTCACATCGGGCTGTGAGAAGAGGTCGGTACCCGAAACCTTGAAGTGACCTATGCCACAACGTGTCAGCTCCTGACTTATATCCTCAGCATCGCGGTTGGCATTAACCACAAATGCTGTGGTAGATTGGGGGAACGTACGATTGAGAGTGTCGGCAAACTGTACGCAGTCGCGCACCTCTTGATCATAATCCTCGCTACACAGAATCTTCAGTTCGTTGCCCATAAGCACTTCATCATTACTTTTGCCGGCATCGGGCAGCAATGTGCTGTCAATTCGAAGCACCTCAGCGGCATAAGTATTGAAAATGTCGAGCAGATAGCGAGGCGAACGATGATTCACCGACAGATGATGCAACTGGCATGCCGACTTCGACTTGATGGCAGAAAGCGTGTCGAGCTTGGCCCCCATAAACGAGAATATCGCCTGCTGCTCATCGCCGAGAAACATCACCGTGCGGAACGGGCGCGCCGTGAGCATCTTGATGATAGCCATCTGCAACGGGTTGATGTCCTGCACCTCGTCCACCTGTATCCACGGATAGCGCTTATACAGCTTATGCTCCCTGTCGGCAGCAAGCGCGTCGTATGTCATCATCAGCAAGTCCTGGAAGTCAAGCAGTCGGTTGGCACGTTTGTACCGACGATACTGCTGTGCAAGCGACATCTTCTGCAAAAGCTTGAATATAGCCTGGCGGTCGCCATAGTCGCACGTGTCCGACTGGGTAAGGTCGCGATACTGCTCCACATTATTGTAAATATCGGTCATGGCAGCAGCGTCAAACGGCTTGCCCATCACGGTACAGATACGACGCATCGCCGCAATGTCCGTAGGATTGATGCAGTCAGGATGCACACGCAGTTCCTTGGGATGCCCGTGACTAATCTGGTGCATCATACTCTCCAGATGAAATATCTCACTATACGAGCGACGACGATTGTAGTTGGAAAGCACCATATACTCGTCCTCACCAAGATAGCGCGCAAGTATCGATACGGCATCATCCTCGTCAATAACGCTCGACTCGGCAGCCACAAGTCCCTCGGCAAACAGAAACTTCGAGCAGAACCTATGCACATTGCCAACGAAAACGTCACTCACATCATCATCCGCGATGTTCTGCGTAATACGTTCAATCATGCCACGCGCAGCACGGTTGGTGAACGTAAGGCACAACATATCCTTATACTCCACGCCCTCTGAGTCGTGGGCATAGCGTATGCGTTCGGTCAATATCTGCGTCTTGCCACATCCCGGAGGCGCAAGCACAAGATGAAATCCACCCTGAGCCACAATCACATCCTGCTGACAAGGGTCGGGAATAAATCCGCTGACAGTTTGCGTATTTTCTGATGCCATAAACAGTTACAATTGGTTTGTTTTAAAAGAATATACAAAAATAACACAAACTTATGTGAGAACGAAATAAAACCGTAAAAAAGAGACTTTGTGCATAGTCTTCTTTCTGATTCTAACCCTTATTCTGTAGCCCGACCATAAGCACCAAACGGCAAGTATGCCCATCACAAAAATAAAAATGTAGGTGGCAATGCTTCCTATGAAGATTCTTCCACTATGCACCTCCAACGCCACATTCCATAGCGACATAGGCAGTTGGTTCATACTTGCAGGTTGAGGGCAGAATGTCGTTCCTTCGTAATATTCCGCTATTACCGGAACCGAGAAGTCCTGACTCATACCAGCAATAGCCTTCTTTCCGAACGGAGCACCTGCTTTCTTCGGCGCAGACTTACCCGTAAAGTAATCGAAAGCCTCCGCCTGTAGTCTGTCCCAAACATACAAACCGCTGAACGAACCGCAAAGCCATCTGCCTTTCACGTCCTTCTGCAACACATTCACCCCCATCACGCTTACGGGAGGAGCCGAAGTAAGGGCTTTCACCTTTGCATTTGACATATTCAGGGAATAAAACCCTTCTGACGTTGACAGAAGCCAGTCGTGGCAACTGTCATCATACCGAATCATACGGAGCTTGTCGTTCCATGGATTTTCGCTCTTAAGTGTTGTTCCGGGAAGTGCCGGTATCTTGTTCAAAACCAAGGCTATCATAACAGGAGGACGAAGACACCAACCCGTCAGAGCAATCAGCAATGTGAGAATGATAGTATAACGTCCTATTCTGTCATGCAGACGAAACGACTGTTGCATCAAGACTCTACGTTTCGGTCGCAACCATATTATAACACCAGTAATGCAGAGCAACACTAAGATGATGGCAATAGCATCAACCACAAGTTTTCCTGCCATACCAAACAACTCTCCGCTATGGAGCAACCAAACAGTACGGAATGCCGTCACCTTGCCGTCATAATTCTTTGGAGCAGAAAGTTGTATGCGCTTGAATGTCGTATAAGGAGGTAGTGACACGTAAGCAAAAGAACGGCTAAGCACCACAAGTGTGTCGCCATGCGAGGCAATATCGGTCAACTTCTCGTCATCTTCCAATGGCATCTTCACCTCATTCCATTTACCATGCACTCCATATCGGTATATTCCGAATGGCGATACCGCCCAAAGACTGCCATTTGCTGCCTTTATTACATTTCTTATCTGGCGATAGTCAGCACCTATAGGCAATCCGTCATTGAAGTCCTTGAAGCACGAAGCCTTGTTATCGGAAAGCCATATTCCTCCGTTGCCGTAAAGCAACAACCTATGGCAAGAATCCATCATAGTCAATGAGTCTTCAACAATAGCCTTGTCAAGATCGAGCGTTCCTCTTAACAAACCGCCATTCCAATTGCGATACTCATAACGGCTTGGCAGATACTTCCTGCTCACGTTCACATCCTTAATGAGTGAACGATGATTAAGCAGAATACCTGACACGCAGAACATCAGCATGAAAAAGCTCATGCCTATCCCCAACCACTTATGATGTTTTCTCCAATTCAATTTCATAATGCTATCCTCATTTCAGACTACAAAGGAACTGAATTCCCAATGAATGCACAATACTTAAAAATAATGAAACTATATATTGTATTGCCATTTGCATTGCCACCACAAATACTTTTTGTATATTTGTGGTGTAACAACTAAAATCAACGGCAGTATGGAGTTTTTCTTTTTATTCACATGGATATTTGTAGTCGCTTTTGTAGCATTTGCCCAGAATGCTGGCAATAAACGGCACAAATACAGCATCAGTACTAAGCCAACAGAAGTTGAAGAAAATAAAATAGTATATGACTTTAAAGGCCAACAAAACCCCGAATCATATTACGAAGAAAAGGAGCAAGAATTTCTTGTACAGATAAAAGAAATGTACGAGAGCATCGCCAAGACATATAATTTCTCCAAATACAATAAAACAATGCGAGAAATCGAAAAACTTAAACGTGAATTGGCCAACCTACGAGCACAACATAAAGAATATATTGCCTCAACAAAAAATTAGTTTTATACAGAATACAACCTCACACTTAATCAAAACGATATGGAATATAAAGATATGATTGAAAAGATCAAGGCTTTGGCTATTAAGAATAGAGAAGCCAAGACAGCTGAAGAAAAAGCATTAATAAAAGAACAGATGGAACGCCTAAAGGCTGAAGACGAAAAAAACTTTGCTGTAGCTGTCGGCTTCATGGTAAAAAAGACAAAGCAAGATATAGAAGAACAACGTACATGACATTTATTATTTGTCGATAAATCTTTCTGAGTCAGCAAATTATTTCGTATATTTGTGTTGTAATCATTAAATCGTCTGCTATATGGAAATTTTTGGACTTTTAATAATTTGGGTCATCACTGTTATTCTTGTCGCATTGGGTCAACCAAAAAACAAGTAACTATTATGGTATTTTATTTGGGAAAATAAAAGTACTACTTTTGGTCTCATCAACCATTAGTAGCATTTGATAAAAATCTACAATATATAAACACTATGGAAGGAGTTGACGCTATTTTACAAGAGTATGGCAGTCTTGCAGGCAAGACTGATGCTACAAGTGAAGCAAGGAAGAATGAAATCATTGCATGGCTTAAATACCATACTGTTGATGTTAAAGATGATGCCAAAGCGTTTGTCAATGCCAAGCTCGACAGCATCGAGGGGGACGTGACCACTCTACGTTCACGCATAAGTGACGAAGACTATAAGTTGTTGCCCTTATCTTTCATCGCTAAACATTACTTCGGCAAAAGCGCAGCATGGCTCTCACAGCGCCTAAACGGCACTCTTGTTCGTGGTAAGACTTACACGCTCAACGAGGAGCAGAAGCGTATCTTTAATGAAGCTCTGCAAGATATAAGCTTACGCATCGGCTCTCTTCATCTGGATTGAAGCGCCAACTTACCAAGGATTTTGAAATGGTCACTGTTTAATAAATTCAACACCGCCGCCCGACCATGCGGCATTCATTTTAACAAATGAACTTTTGAGCCTTCGGTGCGTGATGCATCGAGGGCTTTTTTATCGATAAATATTTCTGAGTCAGCAAATTATTTTGTATATTTGCGATGTAATCATTAAATCGTCTGCTATATGGAAACATTCTTTATTTTGTATGCGGTATTCTTCGTACTATACATTTTGTTTCAAGGCTTGCAGTCGGTAGGCGAAAAGTTGAACGATATAACGAGAACCTATGAGAGCAAGAAACCTGAGGATGAAAATTCTTTTGCTCAAAGATGCAAGCGCCAAATTGAATACGAGAAAACACTGGTTCCAGACTCTGAAGAATTGCGTAAGGTACGCGAAGACTTTGAAAAAGCATATTTAGAAGAGCGTGAGAGTGTTCGATTAAAAATGTGCGAAGGATACTACAAATCGAAAAAAGCAATAGCTTATTCTCCTGAATATTATACAGGCGATAAGCAATATGATAAATATCATAAATTGTTTTTTTCCATGGGATACGATTTTGTCGAATATACAAAATGCAGACCTTAATTTTGCATGTGTACCTAACGAAACGAGAGTTCATGCCATTTGAAATGAGGGCTCGTACCAACTGATACAAGTGTGGGTATCAATAGAGATGAGGTTATGTGTCTGAGCTGAGTTGTCGCAGATTTGTCGCAGTACAAAACAAAAAAACGACATAACTCGTTGTGTTACAACTTGCTATGTCGTTATGAGTTGCGGAGGCAGGAGGCGAATATTTTAACCTATATCCGCAACTAAAAATGCCCGGTGACACGTTTCTATTTTAACACTTCTCCTTAGAGTTCTGAATATGGCTGAATTGTTTGACCAGCTCTATACTATTACTAAGGTGTTCGTTAGCTTTTTTTAAGTCTTCTATACGCTGATTCTTCTCTTCTATTACCATATTCAGAGCCTTTATTTCGGCCTGAAGCGACGTTACATCGGTATTTACATAGCTACTATTCACCACATTGTGATGTCCGTTTATTGTCGGTATATCCGAGTTAGCGTCCGACTTTATTAAGATGTCTTCGACAGAGCAATCTAATATCTCAGCCATCTTTACAAGTGTTGATACTTTGACATCTGGTCGAGTGTCAAAATAAGTAATGGCATTGTGACTCTTTGGTCCCCAAAGGCTTCGGCTGAAGTCACCGATGCTGATGCCAGCTCGCTTCAAGAGTTCTTTCACTCTTTCGCTTTTTACAGTGCTGTTTTCGTATCTCATAATTTAAAATAGGTTAAATCCCTACTTTATCAAGATTATTATTCTTATTAAAGCAGGATTGTTTCATCATTAATTAATATCTTTGCATCAAATTTAGACACTAAATCCGACATAAACAAGAAAATGGAGCAGAAATTTGATTCATTAGACCTACAGGGGTACTACGCTGGTCTGAGCAAAAAAGAGAAGAGCAGCCTACTCTCCTACCTTACTAAAGAGTATGATATGACATGTAGTACAATAAGGCGTAAACTGGCAGGCAACCAAGGGTTCGGGCTCAATACACTTGAGCGCATGGCGTGCCACGAAGCCATTAAAAATGAGAATCTATGGAAACATTAAAAACAATCGAATTCTACACCACACCCGATGGTTCTGTGTATTATAAAGTACCCGGGCAGGAGTCGCGCAGACTGACCAAGTTCAACGTCGACATCATCGACCCGCTATTAGAACAGATTAAGCAGAGGTTCCCGGAGTGCTACGCTGCTCTCGCTACCAAATATCGCAACAAGCGGTTCAGCATGGCTGATAGATTTGTCCGCTGCAACTTCGGTGAGCACGACCTGCTCACGCAAGACATCGACAACGATGTCTTGCACTTCGAGGAGGTGCGCTGCCCTCTTCGTGGTATATGTGAGCATGAGGGCGTGATTTGCAAGCCGAAGTCAATGGTCAGCCTCAGTAGATGTGAGCGGGAAATTGCTGACTTATACCTTGAGGGGCTGACGTTCCGTGACATCGCTGCTAAGCTCGGCAAGAATGCCGAGACCGTAAAGGTGCAGCTCATGCGCATCAAAAAGAAGTGCGGTGTCAAGCACTGCCGCGACATTATCCGTGTGCTACGGCTCAAAAATTATTAGCCGATGGCTGCGATATGTAATGGCTGCGAGCACACACGCCACTGCATCAACGGCCGTTGGTGCTCGATACGTAAAATATATGTTGAATACCTTAATATAGAGAAATGTGAATATGATAACAATAGATGAGTATATTAAGCATACTGACAACCTGAAGGAGATGGGACTGCTGTCTGAAGACTTCCGGATTATTCAATATAAGGACGGTGACCTTCTTGCTGTTGATGGTAAATGCGAAGCGTTCGAGAATAAGCCTATTGACAATAAAGACTATATCTGGTGGCTTGGTGGTTTTGCATTTCGTTATGACGATATTTACCCTAAACATAATGTGGCTGTATTCGATGAAGATGGCACTCTTGAGCTAAGAGAGTCACCACCATTCGGCTTCTTTAATCCGTTACTGAGTATTCCTTGGAAGGGTTCCGGAGGGATGAAAAAGAAGAAAAGGTTGTGACACCGTGATTTTGTGGCAGCAAAGCGCTGCCACTATCTTTGCAAAGCAAACAAAACCCAAGCGAAATGATTACAGTTCAACAGATACTTTCGGCCACTAATGGTGGTCTCGACATTATCTTGTCCCTCTACCCGCAGGCGCAGAAGTGTGTCGGGCAGAAGAACAAGCACTTTGCTATTCGCAACGAAAAAACACCCTCGGCTTGCCTCCGTCAATACCAGTCAAAAAAGTATGGCGAGATTTGGCAGGTTACTGACTTCGGAGGCGACGGCCGTGGCGAGAATGCTATCGACATCTACATGCGCGAGAAGGGCTTCGACCGCTCACGGTTCAATGAGGCTATATTGGCGCTCGCTGCTGAGTATGACGTGCGCGACGAGCTCAACCGCTCTCTTAACCGTCCGGAGATTAGACAGCGTGAGGCTCGGGCTGATGAGCGCGATGGTACTCGCTCATTCGAACTAAAAGACAAGTTTACTGATGCCGAACTTAAGGCTCTCGGCCCTAAAGTCACACAGGCTGACGTTGATGCGCTGCACTGGCACTCGGTCAAATGGATAACGAACGTCAAAGACCGTAAGGTTACCGTCAAGCACTCTACTGACAACTACCCGATATTCATGCGTGAGTGTGTGGTCAAAGAGGCTTATGGCAGCGAGCAGGAGACCAAGTTCTACAAGGTATATGAGCCTTTCAACTGCGACAAGGGCTTCCGCTTCTCTTACACTCCGGCCGGTGCCAAGCCTCGGTATTATATCAACGGCTTGTTCGAACTCAAAAAGGCTTACCGCGACTTCAATGCACAGCAGGAGAAGGAGTGGCAGGCTGCTCATGAGGATGGCAAGCCTTACAAAGAGCAGAAGCTTCCCGAGGCTGTGATATGCTCTGGCGAGCGCGACTCGCTGTGCTGCCACTCGATGGGCTACCATCCGCTATGGTTCAATAGTGAGACTTATCAGCTCTCTGCTGACGAGTATAAGGAGATTATGAAGTATGTCGATGTTCTCTACAACATACCCGACATCGACGAGACCGGCAAGCGCAAGGGCCGTGAACTCGCCCTGCGTTTCATCGATATCCATACGGCGTGGCTTCCGGACAAACTGCAGACCTACAAAGACAATCGTGGCAAACCTCGCAAGGATCTGCGCGATTGGCTTGAGATTCATAGCGAGCGAAAAGACTTCCGCAACCTTCTAAAGGTGGCCATGCCGGCGAAGTTCTGGGTGCAATACGCCAATAAAGACGGCAAACCGAAGACTGAGGTAGACACTGCGTGCCTTTACAATTTCCTTCAGCTTAACGGGTTCTACGCTCTCCACGACGAGAACTCGGCGGTCACTCAGTTCATTCGCATCGAGGGCAACATTGTCAAAAAGGTCAACGTCAAGGATATTCGTGAGTTCATTCGCCGGTGGGTAGTCGACCGCTTCGAAGACCGCAATATCCTTAACCTGGTGCTCAATACTACCAAGCTCTCCCCTGCTGCTCTTGAGTCGCTGCAGGAGATTGACCTTAACTTCACAACATATACGCCTAACTCGCAGTATTTCTTCTTTCCTAACAAGACTGTAGAGGTGTGCCTGCCGTGCGAGACTCACCCCGAGGGCTTCAAGGAGTATGACCCTGGTGCCGACGGGCTGCACAACTACGTGTGGGAAGAGGATGTCATCGGTCATAGGTTCAAGCGCCTGCCTGACATGTTCAGCATCTCGATCGATAAAAACGACGAGGGCGAGACTGTGCTTGATATTGACATAAAGAATGTCAACAGCCATTTCTTCGGCTATCTCATCAACACTTCCCGACTATACTGGCGCGCTGAGACTGAGACACGCTTCGGCGAAGACCGCACGGCAGCTGCAGCATATCTGGGGGCTAACCCCTTTCGTATCGATGGCGAGGGGCTTCGCTCTTACGAGATCATCGAGCAGAAGCAGAACCTAATCAACAAGATCTTCACGTTCGGCTATATGCTGCATAGATATAAAGATTTCGTGCGCGCCTGGGCACCGCTGGCCATGGACAATAAAATCGGTGAGGAGGATGAGTGTAATGGCCGTTCTGGCAAGTCTTTCTTCTTCAAGGTGCTGTCGTTCATGATGAAGACGGTCAAGCTCTCTGGCCGAAATCCTAAATTGATGGACAACCCTCACGTCTTTGACCAGGTGAGCCAGTTTACCGACCTTCTGCTTGTCGATGACTGCGACAGATACCTTAACCTCGGTCTGTTCTACGACAACATCACGTCTGATATGACCGTCAACCCGAAGAATAACCGCTCATTCACTATCGGCTTCGATGAGTCGCCGAAGCTGGCGTTCACCACCAACTATGTGCCAAGCGACTTCGATCCTTCTTCTGAAGCTCGCTCACTGTATATGGTGTTCTCCGACTGGTATCATCAACGCACCGAGGATAATGACTACCACGAGACTCGCACCATTCGCGACGACTTCGGCAAAACGCTCTATGCCTTCGACTACACCGACGACGAGTGGAATGCTGACCTTAACTTCTGGTTACAGTGCTGCCGGTTCTATCTCTCGGTAAAAGATTCAGGCATCAAGCCACAGCCTCCGATGAGTAACATGGAGCGACGCCGTCTGAAGGCCAATATGGGCGCCAATTTCGAAGACTGGGCCAACGGCTACTTCTCACGTGAGAGTGGCCACCTCGACGACTATGTGCCGCGTGACGAGGTGTTCAACGACTATCAACGCTATTCAAATGTCAGTCGCATCACTATGCAATCGTTCACCAAGAAGCTCAAGGCGTTCTGCAAGCTGTGCCCATGGGTTGACTGCCTTAACCCGCCAGAGCTGTGCAACTCCGGCGGTCGCATTCAGAGGGCTGTGCAGGTGACTCCAGAGCTACGCAAGACTAAAGATATGCTGTTCGTGCGCTCTATGCCACTCAACGAGACCACAGAGCAAGCGACAGAGCAACAGCTGCCGTTCGGTGATTCTGACGATGAGCGGCCGTTCTGATCATTTTCATTTCACTTTTCATTTTATTGGGTTTGAGCGCTGCCAGGTATTACTGCCTGTGCAGCGCTTTTTTGTGTTGTCACAGTTACGGACAGCCTGTAGCAGACTGTTCCATTTTTCCACAAGCTTATCTGAGAGAGTACTACGGCGGTCTTCTGCCACTCCCCGACACCCCTCCTTTATTTTGTCAGAAAACTTTGTGATTTTGTAATATGATGTTCCAAAAGGTCAAAAAGTATAATAAATAAAGGGGTTTTGAGGTGTCACAAAGTGTCACAAACCTACATCACAAAGCTGTCACAAACTTTTCGAGTTTGCAACAGACCCCTGTCGGGTGTCCTTTGGCGGCCGTTGTCACAAACTTGATTTTCTGTCACAAAGTTGCTCACAAACATCTTTTTGTTTTGTGAGCACTGTGATTCAACAAGTTACAGACTTGTCACATAAATAACATCTGTCACAAACTTTTCTGACAAAATAGAGATAGACACAGAGAGAAATCCGAACACACACAGACGAAAGCCACATTTCAGCCGAAAAACATCCTGCTTTATTAGGATTTTTGTTCTTTTTTTCCTAATTTTGTAGGCATTCAAATATCTTATTCATTCATCATTCACTAACAGCTATATTCGTGTCACAATTTGTAGTTTACCTTAAGGTCAAGCCTTTAATCGCCCAGTGGTTGGCGTTCCACTATGGCACTCCGGTACGCTTTCCAGACCAAAGCGCCGAGAATGCGTGCATCCGCAGGTTCCTGACACGCCAGCCTGGGGGCATACCTAAGATGCAGGGCGAGGGCGAGGTGGCGGTCTGCATCCCAGACTCAAAGCAGAAGCCGGTCATCACATACAACTATCTCGGCACTCACGCTCGAGCAGCATTGGTCGATTGCATCGAAGATACTTTCAGACTACAGCTGTGGCACGACCTTAACGGGGTCGAGACACTGCGCTGCCCTCTGCTCAAGGCTGTGCGTGCGTGGTGTGAGAATAATGGCATCAGCATCGACTACGAGGATACGGTCAAGATGCGTTTTCAGCGCATGCGCTCTTCTTACCTCAAGTCGGGCATTGACCTGCGACGCACGTCAAGAGAAAAAGATAACTGATTGTGTTAAAATATCTATAAATCATAACGACAAGAGGGCCGTTTTTGTTCACGACCGTTCGAAGCCGTTCAAATGCTCAAAATTATGAAATCTGTTAAAATCATCAAGGCTATTGAGTATGCCTTCAACGTCGACTTGAAGCTTATGCGACGTTTGAGCCCACGCAGGGTGCGCATCCCGTCTGAGGTCACCTGGTTCCCGGTGTGCGTCAAGGAGCACCCGTCTATGGTGTCGTCTACCAAGCCTGATGATGGCAATAAGGTGGTTACTACCACTATTAAGCTGCTCACTACCGATGATTTGCTGCGATTTCATCATCGGCACCTCGTTTTCCGTGTCACGCTACTTGATGATCGGCAGTTCCTCGTCGGCTCTCATGTTCGGCCGTTCACGGTCATTGAGGTTACTGACACGTGCCCTGAGTCTGTCAAAGACAATCAGCTCGTAGAGGTCACTATCACCCATCGTAGCCTGTATGTTCCGCCGTATATCGTGCGTAATGTGTATGGTTAGGGTATTTTCAATGTGCACATAATACACATTATCTTTGCATAAAAAGTTTTGCAAATGGAATATAATCTCGTCATTTCTGGCACTATCGGCAGTTGGTGGAGTTCTTGCTCGGCCGACTATGTCCGCTATGTGCTCAATCAAAATAAAGGCAAAGAGGTTCATGTCGGCTTCTGCTCGCTTGGTGGCTTCGTCAAGGATGGCCTTGAGATTAACCAGGCTTTTCGCGATCACGGCAACGTGCACGCTCACGCTTTCGGTATGAATGCTTCTATCGCTACTATTGCCATGCTCGGATGCAAGTCTATCGACATTGTTAAGGGTAGCTTTTTCCTTATCCATAATGTGTCTGTGCTCATTGATAAGTATGAGCAGAGCAATAAGGAGCAGATTGACAAGTATATCGAGAAGCTCAAAGTGCAGCGCGACTCGCTCAAGTCGTTCGACGATGTGCTCGCCTCGATGTATGCCGACAAGACCGGGCGCTCTGTTGATGAGTGTCTCGCCCAGATGAAGAAAGGCAACTGGTTGACCGCCCAGCAGGCGCTAGACTTCGGTCTCGTCGATGAGATACGTGTCGACAAGCAGGCTGAGAAGGCTGCTGACGAGTTCACCGGTCAGTTCATTAACCAATACGATATATCAACCAATTTCAAGGATGCAGGCATACCGCCGCTACCGCAACCACAGGCCTCGGATGATGCTGCCTCTATGGTGGCATCAGTGGTTGACGGTGACGGCAATCCAACTCAGAGCTTCCTTCAGAAGACGTGTGAGGGTCTCAAGAGCCTATTCCGTAACCAACACGCAACTAAAAATAATATAAAGATGATCAAAATCTTCGCTTCCGTCATGGCGCTGCTCAACGTTACTGACGGCTTCAAGACTAACGATGAGGGCAACGTGGTCCTCACTCAAGAGCAGATGAAGAGCATCGACGACCGACTTAAGGCTGACAAAGAGAAGGCTGATGCCGACTCCAAGGCGCTCAAGGAGGCTAACGAGGCTAAGACTTCTCTTGAGACTCAGCTCGCTGAAGCTCAGAAGGCTTCGGCTGAGAAAGACGAGCAGATTAAGGCTCTCAAGGGCGCTGCTGGTGACGAGACTAACAATAAGCCTGCTGGTGGTGAGGAGTCTTTCACTGCGCAGGATATGTTTAACTCTATCAAAAACGTGTAATTATGGCTTCAATAAAAGTAGGTAATATTACTTATGGTGCCGAAGATCTTGCCAAGTGCTTCAAGACTTACCGCAAGGACTTCGTCATCATGCCGCTTCTCGCTATGCAGGCTCTCGCTCAGCATTGTAATGTGCGCACGGGCATCCGCTACCGTGAGATTATCAGCGAGATGTCGGCGAATGTAGAGATTGGCAACTATTCTAAGACTAAGCACGAGGATGCCGATGTAAAGGTTGACCCTCGCATCTTCGAGACTTTCTTCGGCAACGTTATTCAGGGCATCGACCCCAACGCTATCTACCAGTCTATCTGGGGCAGCAACGTCACCAAGGGTGATGGCCTTAAGAATGTGCCTATCGTCAACCAGGTGTGCGCTTATCTCGTAAAGAAGGTGGGTGAGAAAATGTTCATGAATTCTTTCACTGCCAAGCACGACTCAAGCAACACTACTGAGACTGCCAAGTGGTTCAATGGCTTTAAGGCTATCCTCGACATGGATATTGACGGTACCAACGAACTCAAGAAGAAGCTTATCACTAAGGAGCTGGGCAACCTCGTAGAGGGCGCTGAGTCTATCACTAAGGATAATGCCGAGGATGTAATCAAAGACTTCTACTGGTCTGAGGCTGGTTCGCCCGAGGCTTGCGCCAAGCTCCGCTCTCAGCAGCTCAAGCTGTTCATGAGCGACCAGTCTTATCACTACTACACTGAGGCTTATCAGACAAACCACGGCTCGCTGCCTTACAACCAGGCTTATGACAAGCGCACTCTTGACGGTGCAAGCAATGTCGAACTGGTTCCGCTGCCGTGCGTGCCTAAAGACTTCCTGCTGCTTACTCCTAAGAGCAACATCTTCCTCATCTTCAACCAGAAGACTGATGATGAGAAGTTCCTCGTGAAGGGCTCGCTGACTAACCACTACGATGTAGACTTCATCATGAACTACTTCTTCGGTACTCAGTTCGAGTCGGTGTCGCCTGAGGTTCTCCGCTACTGGCGCAAGTCGGCTTCTTTATAATCTTAAGGCTGTTGTAGATTCTCTATATATAGGTGGGCAGGGCGACCGTATGGTCTCCTGCTCTCTCCCTTTTCATCTTCTAAATTTCAATATTATGGCAAAATGTACTGGTGCTGATACTATATACAGCGATGTTAACTTCTGCCCTGGCTCAAAGTCGCTTCCGGGCGTGCGTGGTTGGGTCTACGGCATTTCCAAGAAGGATATTGTCAAGTGGCCGACCATCGGCGGCGAGGCTCCCAAGTCTCTCGCAGATGTGGCTAAGTATGCCGGTGACTTCACCCTCGCTTCTGACAAGAAGTGGCACAAGGTGGCGCTCATTCCTAACGAGTCGCAGCTGCAGGTCGAGTCGCAGGGCACTTACGGCTCTAAGACTTTCAAGGTTACGGGCACTGCCGTAGCTCCTGGCACTGAGGAGGAGATTACCGGATATATCGCTCAGGCTAACAACGATGAGATGGTATATCTCTTCATTCAGCGCAACGGCAAGGCGCGCATGGTCGGTTCTGAGGCGTTCACTCCAGAGCTGGCTCTGTCGCAAGACCTCGGTAAGGCTGCTACCGATACCAACTCGACAACTATTCAGGCTGTCTGCGACGACGAATATCCAGCTCCGTTCTATCCGGGCAAGATTGAGACCGCTGACGGCGACTTCTCTGGCGCTACTGGCCTCGCTGTCGTAGCGGCTGCTTAAGGCTTTTCTTCATATACTTAATAGGTGTTTCATATTTTTGGGGCGGTCTCACGAGCGATCGTGCGACTGCCCTTTTTTAGTTTGAATTATGATCGACGACAAACTTACTCATAATATGCAGGAGTGGCTCGACTCTGAGTCTCACGACCGCGAGTCTATCCTGCGTGGTGCGGAGATGCTTCTGAAGCTCAACCGCAACATGGCTTTATACCAGACCATAATCCGCCGTCCTGAACGCTACGAGTCCAAGGTGCGCTACGAACTCAAGAAGTTCCTGCCTATGCGCCTCGCTAAAATGACTCTCCAGGATGTTAAGGCGCTCGATGCTGACCTCATTCCGCAGGTCAAGGCTGCTGTCGATGAGCAGGAGGCTCACGACCAAGAGGGCGAGGCTGACGAGGGTGCTGATGATGATGCGTCTTTCCTGCCGGCTGCTTCGGGCATCCGTGCCGACCACGACTCGCTGCCTGATAACGTGCGCTGTGTGTGGTCTGACAACCGCGAGCGATGGCACAAAATCAAGCAGCTGTACAATACGCTGCTGGGCATTGAGCAGCCATGCGACCGCTACGAGTATCTCTGCCAGCTCAAAGAACTTTGGTACACTTACAAGAGCGAACTGCAGCGCTACGACGACTATCAGCCTGATGCTGACAATGTTGACGAGCAGCTCTCTCCTGCTGATATTGCCAAGGAGATTGCCAACGCTCGCTCTTATATCACTAAGTATGCCGACAAGCTGCTTTCACTGCGTGAGGCTACGCTGAAGACTGACGACGCAAAGGCGTTCGAAGAGTACAGCTCCCTGCAGAAGAAGGTACAGAAGCGTGTGGCTGTGCTGGCTGACAATAAGGCTCCTATCGGCGACGAACTTAAAGCTAAACTCGATGAAGCGGGCGTTTTCGTTCCTTCCGCTGAGTGACGCTTCTACCCAGTATCACCTCGGCACTGGGCTACACACGCTCGGTCTGCTCGGATGGATTCTCAAGCAGACCGGGCGTGCCGACGTTTATGTTTCTACGTTCTCAACTTCCGACGCTTTCCTCTCTGGCTTCCTGCGCCTACGTCGCCGTAATCTTATCAACAACGCCACACTCGTCGCTGACCTCAAGGCTGCTCGCAAGACGGTGCAGCTCTATCGGCTTATGCAGAACTGCTTTGACCACGTGTTCCTGGGGCAGAATCACTCTAAGATTGTGCTTGTCAAGACTGCTGACATTACTGTGTCGGTCATTTCTTCGCAAAATCAGACCTATGGCGACCGTGCTGAGTGCACTATGATTACTACAGACACGGCTGCTTATTATCAGCTGTTGGCCGGTCTGAGGGGTGTCGTAGATAAATCTCTTGAACTTAATGGACTATTCCAACGACTTACTGAGCGAGATCGAAAACCATGCGAGGGAGATGATGACCCCTCCGGAGATTTCCGCCCTTTTGGATATTGATGAGCGGCAGCTGTGCGACGACATAGCTACTGTCGGGCATCCGGCTCGCACAGCCTACATCAGAGGCACATCAACTACTGCGCTCGAGCTACGTCGCACTCTGCACGATACTGCCCTCGCTGGCTCTCCTTACTCTATACAAGAGTGTCAACGGCTCCTGCAAGTTGCGCAGTCATCTATCGGCTAATTCAACACTTAACATTCAACATTCAACATTCTGTATGCTTCCAGTCAATCTCGACCAATATTCTCGCTATGTCACCCTCGACGACTCTGAACTTCGTGAGCTCAACGTTGCCGAGGGCGTGCTCGTGCGCCTTCATAGGCTGCGTGGCATGTATGCCTACTGGCTACAGTTCCCCTCGAAGCTCGACAACGACCTCGTGCAATACGACATGGCTATGTTCAAGGTCTCGCGCTCGCTGGCTTACGAAGACCTGCATCTGGTCAAGGTGCTGCTCGGTAATCTGCAACAGACTACCAAGGAGTTTATGCGCTGGAAGATTAACAAGTCCATCGAACAGGATATTGCTGCTGCCCGACGGGCTGGCGATTTCCGCTCGGTGGCTTCGCTCTCTAAGGTGCTCGTGCAGAATAATCGCACCGACAAAGACGATGAGCCGGAGCTTGAGTTCGACAAGATTATTCCTCAGAATTTCGAGCCGACCGATGATCCGTCGGTTCTCGGCATTGAGCGCATTCCCGACCTGCGTGGCAAGATCCGTGCGCTGTATAAGAAGTACTCTAATACTATTATACAAGATGCTGAATATGAAGAGGTTCGTGAAGAGATAAAAACTGATGATGATGAGTGACAAGACTGCTCCTAACCTGCAATACTTCAACGATGCGCAATACTATGCGCTCGCTATGAATACTCGCGACGAGGTTATTGTTGCCGGGCGTGGCGTGGGCAAGGGTGCCATCCAGGCACGTCGCTTGCAGTCATGCTTTCAAGGCATGCCCGGCTCCATGGGTGGCTTCGTGTCGCCATCCGTGAAGCGCTGCCTTACTAATATCCTGCCCTCTCTGCTCATTCATCTTGAGCGGTGGGGCTACAAGCGTGACCTTCATTATATCGTTGGCAAACGACCATGGAAGCGTCTGCATTGGAAGTCGCCTATCTTCACGCCTGCCGAGTGGAGCAATACTATCTCATTCTACAATGGCTCTGTATGCAACATCATTTCGCAAGACCGCACGGGCACTTCTAACTCTATGTCGTTAGACTATGTCATCATCGACGAGGCGAAGTTCGTAGACTTCGAGCAGCTCAAAGACGAGACTTTTCAGGCGAACCGTGGCAACGAGATGTACTTCAAGCACTTCCCGCTTCACCATGGCATGACCATCACTTCCGATATGCCGGTAACCAAAAAAGGCTCGTGGTTCCTCAGCTACAAGGATAAGCAAGACCCTGAACTTGTCGAGGTCATCGAGGGCATCGTCTTCCAAATCTGGCGACTGAAGCAGAAGCTCGTCAAATCTCCTGACAAGCAGCAGCAGATTCAGCGGCGCATCGATGATCTTAATCAGCAGCTCTCTTTCTTCCGCTCGAAGTGTCTCCTATACAAGGAGTATTCCTCGATCGAGAACTTGGCGCTTCTGGGCGAAGACTTTATTCGACGTGCCAAGCGTGACCTCCCTCCGCTCACATTCGCCACTTCTATTATGTGTCAGCGTGTGAGCATATCGGCTGACGGTTTCTACGGTGGTCTGCGTGAGGATGTCAATCTCTATACGGCTCCTAATGAGAGCGTGCTCAACATCCACAATCTCGTGACTTCTGACAATGGTGCCATCCCTGACGACTGCCGTATGGATGCCGACCGCGACGACCGCTCGCCTCTACTCATTGCTTTCGACACTAACAACCTCATTAACTGGCTTGTGGTCGGACAGGTGAAGAGCTCGAAGCTCAACGTTATCAAATCGTTCTTCGTGAAGTACGAGCGCAAGATTCCCGAACTGCTCGAAGACTTCAACGAGTACTATCGCTACCACCGCCGTCGGCAGATTATATTCTACTACGACTCGACAATGGTGGGCACCAACTGGGGTCTGCACTACAACGATCCTCATAAAGAGGTTGTCCGCACGCTGCGCTCCATGGGGTGGACTGTGCGTGAGGTCTACCTCGGCAACCCGATGAACCATGTAGAGAAGAATGCTCTCATCAATAAGATGCTACGTGGTCGTGCCCGTCTGCAGGTGCTTATCAACCGTGACAACAACCCCGACCTCATTATCTCTATCACTTCCGCAGGCGTGCGCAACGGCAAGAAGGACAAGAGTGGAGAGAAGTATGCAGAGACCGAAGAAGACAAGCTGGAGGCCCGTACCGATGGCTCTGATGCATTCGACGTACTCTGCATAGGCGCTGAGACTAAACCCGTATATCAGGGTGCTGCTGGCGTCGCTAATACTTACGGTTAAGTTTTTTCTACTTGTTTTGTGTAAATAGTTTTTGATTTGCTTGCCACTGGCGCGTGATGCGTCGGTGGCTTTTTTGTTTGGCAATTGCCAAGCTGTATTTTGATGGCTATTAGGTCAGCACTAACTTTGCCTTAGTATAAAACAATATGTATGAGCAACAATATTGACAACGTCGTCTCTCTTGCCGACATCTGCGAGGTTTTGCAGGGCAGGAACGTAGACAAAAAGAAGACCAACGACCAAGGCGAGGGCTTGCCTATTGTGGTGGGTGCCTCCGACATTGTGCAAGGCAGGTTTGTGCCCAAGCGATGGTGCAAAGAGAAGATTAACAACCCCGTCTTTTCTGAAGAGGGTGATATACTGATTTCGGTGGTTGGCTCGCTTGGCAAGATGGGGGTTAATGCCGATGGTCCGGCGGTGTTGTCTAAACATGTTTGCGCCTTGCGCCCTAAGCAAGGTGTGTCGCGCCAGTATCTTATGGCGGTTATATCACGTCTGCTGCTCGATGCCATACCCGATACCGCAGACGATGTGGTACTCGGTTTCCAGAACAAGGTGGATGTCGATGTGCTGAAGAAGATACGCTTCACGCTTCCGGCGCTATTCATCCAGGAGTGGCTGGTGTCGCGCCTTACCTCCATTGCCACTATGATACTTGCCTATAAGGGTAAGCAGGAGGATTTTCTATCGTGCGACGGCATCATCTCTGTTATAGAGCAAGAGCGAAAGGAGCAGCGGGCGCACATGCGAGAGTTGTCTGAAAAACTGGGCAAGATTGCGGATATGCTTGAGAACCTTCCGCCTGACAGCGACACGCTCCAGATGATAGCCGACGCCCGTAGCGTATATTCAAGACTCTTAAAAATCCAATAAACATATATACGATGAAGATAGACAAATCTGTAGTGGAGGTGCTTAAAACCTCTGAGATTGACGGCAGCCTTCTGCGACTGCCTGGACAGTTGGAGCGTAAACTCTACGAACGTGTTAGTAAAGTGTTGAAGGCCATCGGCGGCAAATGGTCGAGTGCCAAGAAGGCGTTTGTGTTTAAAGAGGATGTTGGCGACCTTGTTACATCCATTGCCGACTCGGGCGAATTCGTCCCCGACCGTCAGACCTTCCAATTCTTCCCTACTCCCGAAGCTCTTGCCCGTGAGATAGTGGAGATTGCCGGTATACGTGATGGCGAGCGCACGCTTGAGCCATCGGCAGGCCAAGGCAACATTGCCCGCTTTATGCCTTCGCCCGACTGCGTGGAGCTTGACCCGAAAAACCGAGTCATACTTGAGGAGCAAGGTTTCCGTGTGGTTGGCGACGACTTTATGACGTTTGAGCCGTCAGAACCTTACGACGTGGTAGTGATGAATCCTCCCTTCTGCAAAGGTCAGGACGCTCGCCACATACTAAAGGCCGTATCGATAGCCAAGCGCAAGGTCGTGGCCATAGCCTCGGCTTCTGTGTTGTGGCGCAATGATGGCCCGTACAAGGAGCTGCGCAATGTCGTTGAGCAATATGGTGGATATATGCGTGAGCTTCCCGACAAGTCGTTCAAGGAGTCGGGCACAATGGTTAATACTGCTCTTGTTGTGGTTGAAAAATAGTCCTATGTAAAGGTTTTATTATTTATGTCTTTTGCCACTGGCGCGTAATGCGTCTGTGGCTTATTCTTTGTTCTTTAACACTCAGCCTCGGCACTTCGGTGTCGGGGCTTTTTTTGTTTGGCAATTGCCAGTCTGCTTGTGTGGTCTGCTCAACCGCTGATGAGGGGTGTGCCGTTGGCTCGCAACCCCTCAAAGTCACATATTGGCGGTTCGTCCTACATATTCCGCTCAACGAGGGGGAGGCAATTGCGAACGCAGCGCAGGGCGGTGTAGTGCTGCTCAAAGTGAATTTGATGCACCCCGCAAAATCTTTCAGCCTAAGTCGTTGATTTTTAGGCTGAAAGATTTTGCGGGTATGGAAAAGGTGCGCTTTTTGGCGCTCATTTCTTGTTTTTCGGCTTCTTTTTATTGCGGAAAAGAAGCAAAAACGCTTGTCGGGACAAGCCCTTATAGCGGTATTCTCGGTTAGAGAATGATTTTTTGACATCTTGCGCTTATCCGTATGAGAGCCTTTTTGGGCTATGGTACATCGGGTAGAATCTAATATCGTTTTTACTTCGCGAAGTTACGGCGGACGGCTGTCTGCCAAGAACCGCAGTGCTAATGGCTCTGAAATTTTTCGGCAGCCTTCCGAGTTTCTTCTTCCTACGGCTTCCTTCCACAAACTCGGTTTTCCATAAAATTTCCGCTCCATTTTCTTGTCCTATCGCCTTGGCTCCGCCGTTTGGGTGCGGCGTAAAAAGCGAAATTCGACCCGACGTGAATAATAAAAAAAACTCTCAAACGGGCTACAGATGAGAGATGTAAAAAGCTCTTTCTCGCCTCTGAGAATAATTCAAAGCTCAACATTCAAAACTCTAAAATCCCCGATTTATGCGTACAGCCAACTTCTACAAATACGTTCCCAAGCGCTTCGCTACTGCCGACAAAGGCGCTGAGAGTGTCCGCAACTTCATCTATGCGTTTAAGGACGGTCGTCGTGACGCTACCGACTACGCCATTAATCTCGTGTCGGAACGCCTTACAAAATGGTATGGCGTGAGCTGTGCCGACTATGTACTTTGTTGCATTCCGGCAGCTACCAACGCCAAATATATCAGACGCTTCAAACGCTTCGCTGCCGAGGTGAGCAAGCGCACCGGCATTCAGAACGGAACGGAGCACGTGAACATCTTCGGCAAGCGTGAGGCGAAGCACAACAACCCCGAGCATATCGTCAGCGAGTCGTTCGGCTATGCCGTCAGCACCGACCCCGATTTCTTCAACGGCAAGAACGTGATACTCTTCGACGACCTTATTACTACAGGCGCAACAGCCGAGAAGTTTGCCGAAGAACTTGAAGCGGTAGGCGCTAACGTATTGGGTGCGATGTTCTTAGCTCGTACGGTATTAGTAAACAAATAACTTAACATTGAACTATTATGGAATACAATTCTTTATTGCGCGAAGAGCGCCCCGACTTCAAGGCTTATAACAGCGGTTTCGCTTCACTCAACAATGTGGAGCTGTTAAGTATCATCATCGGGCAGGGCAACGACCAGGGCGCAGCCTTACAGCAGGCTCGCCAGCTTCTGAATATGTGTGGCGGTAAGCTTCACGACATTGCCAACCGCCGAGCAGAAGAATATGGAGTAGTGCAGGGCGTAGGACCTAAAAAGGCTTTGACGATACAAGCAGCGTTCGAACTTGCCAAGCGCATCGAGCACGAAGCTGCGTCCGAGTGTGAGGTGTTCGACAACGCCCAAGCCGTTTGGCGCTACTTCCGCCCGATGTTGGGCACGGCTGACCACGAGGAGGCGCACGTGCTTCTGATGAATAACCGCTTCCGTCTGATAAAATCGTTTCAATTATCAACGGGCGGACTGACGGAGACCGCTGTCGATGTGCGTGTGGTTCTTCGGGAGGCTCTGCTAAACAACGCAACTACGCTCACCCTCGTACACAACCATCCGAGTGGCAACAACCGCCCAAGCCGTGATGACGACAGTCTGACGCTCAGACTGAAAAAGGCGTGCGAAACGATGCGGATTTTCCTCGTTGACCACGTCATCGTTACCGATAGGCAATATTATAGCTACAACGAGGAGGGCAGGATGTAAAACAACAATCCCCACCATTTTGTCGACGTCAACAAAATGGTGGGGAGATTTTTTGCGCCCGCCGCGAAAAACGTCGCAGCCATTTTTCGCGGCGGGTCCCAAAGCGGTAAAAAGCCACCGTCAAGGGGCTTTTTGAAGATTTATCTCATTATAGTTGGTTTTTATCTTGTTTATGTCAGATTTTAGTCTTACTTTTGCAGGCGTTAAGAGCTTACGTAGATTAGGATTTTACTCATAGATATATATAAGCTATATTCATTGGCTTTAGACGTTTCAGTTAAGGTTAGTTTTTTTTGTTTATACGACTTAAAAAATTTATTTTGTTTTCGCGGCGGTGTCTGTGAAGATACCGCCGAATATATAGATATGTTATGATTATCATTCGGTAATCTTATCCAAATTGCTAATTTCATCAGGCAGCTGTGAAGCTCCCTTCTACAGAATTACGTTTACATAGATCAGGGGAGCCTTCGATGTGATAGCATCGGGGGCTTTTTCGTATTTCGTAGTAAAATAGTTATTGTTTTGTTTGGTAGTTCGTAGTAAAATTACTACCTTTGCAGTGTTGAATTATTAAACAAGCGATCTATGAAAAATGTAAAAGTTTCTAAGATTCTGAGAATCTTGACTGATGACGGCTGGTACTTAGACCGTTACAGCGGAGACCACAGAGAGTTCAAGCATCCTACCAAAAAGGGTGTTGTGACTATCAACGGCAAGCCTTCAACATCTATCTGCGGATGGCTCCTCAGTAGTATTGAACGGCAGTCGGGGCTTAGGTTCTGACAAACTGGGGTGGAGCTGAAGCTCCGCCCCTCCCCTACATTCGAAGCAGACGCTTGTTGGATATTCGACAAAGAAAGGTGGCGGTCGTGGCTGCCACCTATTTTAAGGCTAACATATAAAATATATATATTATGAGCGATGTTGTGATTAAAGCTGCCCGTACTGCTGACGGTTACTGTTGTGCTTGCGACTTACTGCCAGGTTGGGTCGTTGCCTACGACGGCGACCTTGAGGGCTTTAAGGGGTATGTCCAGGAGAGCGTTAACTTCTGGCTCGAAGGCAGACGTAAAGACGGTGATGCATACCCGGAGGTGTTTGACGGTGAATATAGGCTCGTCTACGATTTTGATGTGGCTACGTTGCTCGACTACTATCGTGGCATATTCTCGTTTTCCGCCCTTCAGTCGATAACTGGTATCAACCAGAAGCAGCTTTCACACTATGCGAGCGGCATATCGAAGCCGCGCCCTCAGCAGGTGGAGAAAATAAAGTCGGGATTGCGCCGGCTTGCCAAGGATATTGAAATGGTCACTGTTTAATAAATTCAACACCGCCGCCCGA
>OLGY01000092.1_pt1 | contig 76861 bp, 56 predicted proteins | sample 1605951 | NCBI WGS metagenome assembly OLGY01 (sample SAMN03283280) | human gut metagenome | biome: human-associated habitat; material: feces | host: Homo sapiens | place: Peru | collected 2012
TTACCGGACAGGTGGCTGGTCTGCAGGTCATGGCTTCTACGGGTGACCCAAGTACAGCCAAGGAAGCTGCCCTTCATATCCGTGGTATCAACTCTGCACCATTGCTCGTTATCGATGGTGTGCCAAGATTCGGTACGACTACTTCCGATGGCGAGACTCGTCTTTCCGACCTCAACCCCGATGACATCGAGAGTATCACCGTACTGAAAGATGCTGCCGCTGCTGCCGTATATGGTGCACGTGCCGCTAATGGTGTTATCCTCGTACAGACCAAGCGTGCTGAGGGCAACCAGAAGTTGCGCATCAACTACCGTGGTCAGTACAACCTTCAGGAAGCCACCAAGCTGCCTGAGTTCCTCAATGCCTACGAGTTTGCCAAACTTCGCAACCAGGCCATTGCCAACACTCCTTCCAGCACCCTGACTCCTTATACTGAGGAGCAGTTGGAAGAAATCCGCACACATGCCAACCCCAACGTCTATGGCGATAGCAACCTCTTAGACTATCTCGACAAGACAGGCTACTCTACCACACATGCTGTATCTGCAAGTGGTGGCAACTCTTACGTAAAATACTATCTCTCGTTAGGCTATGCCAACTCTAAAGGTCTCTATAGTGGTGTTGGTCGCGACCGCATCAACTACTCTATGAAGTTGGATGCCACCCTCACCAAGGGTCTCGTCTTGTCTGTCGACTATACAGGCGCCAACTCTAACGCCAAGAATAGCAGCTACACAACCCTGGATGCAGCCTATAGCTATTCTCCCCTTCAGGTATACGAGTTTACCAATGGCGAGTTGGCAAGTATCGATGGTAGCAACCCACTCATCAATCTTCGTGGCTTGGGCGGATACATCAAAGATCTGTCAAGAATGGGTACTGTGAATGTCAACCTGAGATGGGACATTCCTTGGGTAAAGGGTCTGAATGCCTATGTACGCGGAACCTTCGATGACAACCATCGTATAGAAAAGAAATACAGCACTCCTGTAACACTCTACACTTACGACGCCAACACCGAAGAATTTGCCATCGACCAGAATACCGTTTATCCTAAGGCAAAGACTACTTTAGAGCAGACCGACCGCTTCTATAAGAGTCAGCTCTACGAGGCGGGTATCAACTACAACAACACTTTTGCTACAAAGCATACCGTAGGTGCCACCCTGGTCATGAACTACCAGCGTCTCAACAACCAGTATATGACTGGTAAGAACCTCGACAAGACTTCAGTACCCGAGACCATGGGTGTAGCCAAGAGTTCAAGCCTCAATGGTGACGAGTCCATCAACGAGCGTGCCTCTACTATCGGCCGTCTCAACTACAGCTACGCCAACAAGTACTTTGCTGAGTTCAGTTTCCGTGTCGACGGTTCTACCAACTTCTCACCCTCCAACCGATGGGGTTTCTTCCCATCATTCTCTGGTTCATGGGTTGTCTCTAATGAGGAATTCTTCAAAGCCTGGAAGCAGGGCGTCATCTCTAACCTCAAGCTGAGAGCCTCTACTGGATGGTTGGGTAATGACGGTTTGGTGGATGCATACTCATATCTGAAGAACTACACCGAGTCTGCCAACTATGGTTACAGCTTCGGCAGCAAGGGTTCTGCCTCAAGCGTTTACCGCCCAGGATTTACCCTCATGACCTATCCAAACACCGATCTGTCATGGGGAAAAACCCACGACTATAACTTCGGTTTGGACATGGGCTTCTGGAACGGACGCATCGGTGTGTCTTTCGATTACTTCGTACGTTACGAGACCGACAAGATCACATCGGCACCCGACTATCTCTTCCCTCCTTCGACAGGTACCGACGGAGCTTATCCTTCTGAGAACTTCAGCAAGTTGAAGGCATGGGGCTGGGACTTCACCATCAGCCACAAGAATACCATCGGCAAGTTCAAGTACAACATGTCAATCAACCTGTCAAAGAGCAACGACAAATACCTCGACTTCGGCGACGAGAGCAGCCAGTTGCCCAACCTTCGCCGTAAGGGAACCAGCAGCATGGTATGGCAGATGTATCAGGCAGCAGGTCTGTTCCAGAGTCAGGAAGAAATCGACAACTGGGCACTCGATCAGGACGGACAGGGCAATGCCACCTTAGCTCCTGGTGACATCAAATACATCGACCAGAACGAGGATGGTGTTCTCGACTCTCATGACTATATTTACGTCAAGAACTCTTCACGCCCAGATATGGACTTCAGCTTCCGTATAGGAATGCAGTACAAAGGCTTCTTCCTCAATGCCATCTTCCAGGGCGAGTCAGGCTACAAGCAGAACATTACCGATTCCTATACGATAGAGAACGGAACCTTGCCAAAATACCAGAAGTATCACCTTACCGACAGTTGGTCAGAGAGCAATCCTTCTGGCAAATATCCACGCGTGAAGATTGCCACCAAAAATGACAACAACCGCAAGAAGTCTACATTCTGGATTGAGGACTGTAACTTTGTGCGCCTCAAGTTGCTCAACTTGGGTTACAACTTCCCAGGCAGCATTGTCAAGAAGATGAGCCTTTCTTCGCTCAGCATCGCTTTGCAAGGAAGCAACCTCTTCACCATCAGTAGTCTGAAGAGCATGGACCCGGAGTCACTCCGTGGCTACCCTATCCAGCGCTCTTACGGTGTAACTCTCAACTTAGGTCTCTAACGAGACCACATTATAATATATATAGAACACAGAAAGTATGAAAATACAATTCAATAGAATCATAACCATCATTACACTCGCAGCCACCACCGGTGTGCTGACGAGTTGCGACAGCCTGTTCAGGGATGCTCCTCTCGACAAGATTTCCGAGAAGTCGGTATGGAGTAATCCTCAGCTTCTCGACGAATACGAGAACTCTTGGTACAGATGCATGAGTAATGGCTTCAATACTTATGTACCCAACATTTCATTGGTGAAGAGTAAGTCAAGATATTATATGCCTTGGTTTGGCGACCAGATTAGCGTGGGTAAGAGTACTTACTATAATGCCGGCTATGGCGACTTACTGAAAGGCAACAGCCAGGAGATTACCAAATGGGCTGCCAATGTATGGAGCAACTACTTCACTCAGATTCAGTCTATCAACACCTTGCTGGAAAATTTAGGTAATATCAGCAATGGCGACCAGAAGAACCGCATCATCGGTGAGGCGCACTTCATGCGAGGCTATTACTATTATATGCTGTGGAGAATGTTTGGTGGTGTAACCCTCATCGACCACACTTATAATCCACTCATCAAAGAAGAGAAGTTCCCACGTGCAAGCTATCAGCAGATGGTAGACTTCATCGTGGCTGAGGCCGACGAGGCTGCCAAGTATCTTCCCCAGGCTCATGCCACTACCGAGACAGGACGTGCCACCAAGGGTGCTGCCCTCATGCTCAAGGCGAAGACTTACCTCTGGGCTGCCAGTAAGGTATTCCAGAACAAGGGTGAGGAATTGACCTACTTAGGTTTTGCCGACGACCAGTCACACATCATGCTGGAGAAGGCCAAGAAGGCTTACGAAGACCTCTTCGCTCTGAACCAGTATAGCCTCATCCCTATCTCTGCCACCACACAGGACGATATTCGCGATGCCTATCGCAAAATCTTCTTGACCAAGAACTCACAGGAGTCTATCTTCGAGGTACAGCATTCTGATGATGGCGACTTTGCCAACAAGTTTGGTCATAAGCTCGATAGAGACGCAGCCTCTCCTTTCTTTACAGGTACGACTGCAGCCTACACTCCTACCCAGAACCATGTGGACGAGTATAGCATGCAGCCTGGCAAGACCTACGATGCACAGCATCCATACAACAACAGAGACTATCGTTTCTATGCCAACATCCTGTATGATGGATGTACCTACCGCAACCACGTGATGGATATTCATTACACAAACCGTGCTGCAGGAGTCGACCTCACACCTTATGGTACTTCTTCATCTGCTGCCGTAACCCTTACAGGCTATTACATGGGCAAGTTTGTTGACCCCAGCCAGTCCATCGACAACAATGATACTTATGCCAGCAAGCAGAACTACATCATCTGGCGATTTGCAGAGGCACTGCTCGACTATGCTGAGGTTTGCTACAACTTAGGAGATACAGACTTGGCAAAGGAGTATGTCAACAAGACCCGTCAGCGTGTTCACATGCCAGACATTGAGAATCCAACACTCGACGACATCAAGAACGAGCGTCGTGTGGAAATGGCTTTCGAGGAAACCACCTACTGGGATCTCTTCAGATGGGGTGTGGCAGAGCAGAAGATGAACGGCGAGACCAATCCTCTGAAGGGTATGCGTGTCGATGTAACTGTGGTAAACAACGAGGTGGTAAACACCAAGTACACCATCAGCAACGTAAACCGTTTCCCTAAACGTGTGAGAGTCTTCGACAAGAAACAATACTATCTGCCCATTCCTTGGAGCGAGATCAAGTATCACGGCATTGCCCAGAACCCAGACTGGACAGAACAATAAAAAGAGCACTATTCATATATAGCTGCAATAAAACACTCAATACAAACAACGGATAAAAGTTCTTTCGTCAGCAAGACGCTGACGAAAGAACATTCCTTAACAAAAAACATCATCTTTATGAAAAAACTTTACTTAGCATGGGCGCTATTACTCAGCGCTATCGGAGTTCAAGCACAGGAGTACAATCTTTTCCCAGCTTCAGTTGTTGACGCAGATGGCTGGTTGTGGTTCAATAGCCAGGAGATTGTTGACCAGTATATCGGTGTCTGCAATGAAAATGACTACAAAGTAGACCCTGAAGGCAAAATCATCCAGATGATTTATGCAGACCAAGTGCCTTCATATCCTTCGACTACAGTAGACCCAGACGCGATTGGATACGGAAAAGGCGGCGAGTTGGGTACAGAAGGTTATAAGAAAGGAGCTATCATCTTACCCGCTGCAAGTGCATGGCTTTCACAAAATGGTGGTGGAATTGTTCTTTGCTTGCCTTCATGCTCTACATTCAGCATAAATGTTTCATGCTCGAGTTCCATCTACTGTCAACTTTTAAGCACAGACAAAGTAGGCACTATCTTCGGTGATTATGAAGTGCGCAAGGCATATGGCTTCAAGAGTTTTGCAGGTGCAGGCAACACCACGGTTACTGGCCTTGAAAAACAAACAAATGGCTACAACGAAATTACAATTAAGTCCGACAAACCTGTATATGCATACTTCCGCAACATCACAAATAAAGAGGTTTACATCCACGGCATCAAGGTGACCACTCCTAAACAGGAGACTACAGGCATTGCCAACATACAGACACAGGGTACAACCGCACAGGAGGTATATACTATTGATGGCGTCAAGGTAGGCAACACCTTGAAGGGTCAGAAGCAGGGCTTGTACATTGTCAAGCAAGGCAACAGCATCAAGAAGGTCATTAAATAAATGACCACAAACTTTTATATTTATCAACATAAGACACTACAAGTATGAAGAAATTCTTTACACTTTTGTTGGCTGTCATCAGCACAATGACAACCTTCGCACAGACAGAACCTGCCATTGAATTGCAAGCAGAGGTAGATGGTAATACCAGAACTCTTACTATCGGACTGGGGGTAGAAGGAACAGTACAGATAGACTGGGGTAATGGAGAGAAAGTCACATCAGAAAACATTCCAGTATACGATGGTTGGAACCAGGTGGACGTCTCTGGTACCGTATCAGGTGATGGAAAGGTAAAAATCTATGGCGACAACATCGTTTATTTCGAATGTTCATCAAGAGTTGATGGTGCCCAAGTATTGTCTTTGGATGTTACGAAGGCAACAGCATTGAAAGACTTGACTGCCAATACCAACAAGTTGACATCGATCGACTTGACCAAGAACACAGAGTTGACTAAGCTGACCATCAACAACAATCAGTTGACTAATATTGATATCAGCAAGTGTACCCAATTGACAACTTTGGACATTACCAATAATCTCTTGACAGCAATAGACATCACCAAAAATCAGGCATTACAGACTCTCAGAATCGGCCAAAACAAACTTACTGGCGCATTGGATTTATCCACCAATCCAACCATCAAACTTGTATATGCACAGACAAATGAATTAGCCTCGGTTAAGATAGGTAATAACACGGCATCTAAACCAACCTTCAGCTTTAACGAGAATAAGCTCACCTCCTTTGATGCTACAGGTATTAAAGATGCTGGTAATGCAACTCTGTTCTTGATAAGCAACCAGTTAACAGAAATCACACTGCCAAGCACGAAGATGAAGAGTATAAACATCTCTAAGAATAACTTCACATTGGCTACACTCCCAGCTCCAAGCGTTGCTAAATTTTTCACTTATGCTCCACAGAATGACTATGCCATTGCAGAATCTTACAAGGTGGGTGATGTACTCGACCTCTCATCACAGACAAGTGCCACTTTGAGCACTCAATTTGCTGTTTACAAGTCAGACAAAACTGCTCTGACAGAAGGCACCGATTACACGGTTGCTGACGGTAAGATTACATTCCTTACAGCACAGGAAGCTGTATATGTAGCCATGAGTTCTGCTTTATATAGCAAGTTTACTGGCACTAACATCTACAAGACTACCGTCACAAAGGTAGAAGGTTCTACAGGCATCAACACTGTTACTGCTCAGGGTGTGAAGGTAAGCACAGCAGGTAATGAGATTTCTATCTCTGGACTTTCACAGGGCGACGCTGTAACAGTAGCCAACTTGGATGGTACTGTAGTAGCTAACTTCCACGCCAACTCTGCCAATGCTCATGTTCAGGCTGCAAAGGGTCTGTACATCGTCAGCATCAACGGCAAGGCCATCAAGGTAGCTCTCTAATTATTTCTTATTTCACAAAGTGCCACATCGCATGGGCGAAACGTACCATGGGTATGGCACTTTTTTCAATCCAACAAGTACGACTATGAAGAAGTCTTTAGCACTAACCATTCTTTGCCTCCTCTTTGCCTTCCAGGCAGGAGCATTCAACAAGAACACAGGAACCGTTGGCAACACGGTGTGCTTTGTGCGCTTTGCCGACGAGGATGCCAGCATTTTTGAGCATACGATAGACACCTATCAGAACCTGTTCAACGGAAGCTACGCTACCGACAACTCGGTATACAACTATTTCCGTCAGGCTTCCTACAACCAACTGGAATGGAAGAGTTCCTTCTATCCTGCAACTACTGACACCAAGATCGTGTCTTACAAGACACGCTACGAAAGAGCATACTACCAGAAGTATGATGCCACATTGCGTCCCTCTGGCTACAACTCAGACACCGAGGGTGAAGCACGCATGCAGGCATTGGTAAGAGAGATAGCCAACTATATCGATAATGACGTGACAGACGCAACCGATATAGACAAGAATGAGGATAGATATATAGACAACCTATGCATCATCTTCAGCGGACAATCGGAACTGAGCAACAAGCGAGGCATCCTCTGGCCACAACGTAAGGACTTGGCTTTGCCTGACGAGAAGGCTATCTATATAAAAGGCAAGAAGTTGGTGGGCTACATCATGGTTTTCGACGAGGCTAATGGTTATGAGAACTTCGAAGGCATCGCCCTCAACACCGGAGTCCTTTGCCATGAGATGTCTCACTCATTGGGTACCTACGATCTGTATCATGCTTCCGGAAGCCTCAACCCTGTAGGAATATGGGACTTGATGTCAGACAATCAGCTCGTAGCACAAAACATGACAGCCTACACCAAGTATCGCTACTGTAAATGGATTGACGAGATACCAGAGATTTCCGAAGCTGGTACCTACACCTTGAATCCCATAGGTGGCAGCAGCAAAGAAAACATTGCTTATAAAATCAAACCAGTAGGAAGCGATGAATACTTCGTAGTGGAATACCGCAAAAAGGAAGGTTTCGACAAGAGTCTTCCTGGTTCGGGACTGCTTATTTACAGAATCAACCCAGCCTACACTGGAGGCAACGTCAACTATAATGGAACTACCCGACTCGACGAACAGTACATCTTCCGTCCTAACGGAACCACCACATCGGATGGTGATATCACAAAAGCTTTCTTCAGTGCTGAGAGTGGAAGAACTGCTTTTGGTGGCGAGGCTACAGCCAAGCCCTTCTATAGCAATGGAAAGGAGGCACCTTTTGCCATCAGCAACATTTCTACTTGCGGAAATACCATCTCGTTCTATCTGCACGAATCTACCAACCACCTCTCTCTGAGCAAGAAAGAGATAAGTCTGGCTGGAGGCGCACAGAGTTCGGCTACAGTAACCATCTCCTCTGACGAGACTTGGACATTAGAGAACCTTCCTGCATGGATCACTGTGAGCCAGACCGAGGGTACAGGAAATGCAGAAGTCACCTTCACGACAAACAGCGAGAACAATGAGCCACAAAACAGAACGGCTACCATCATGGTGAAGACTGCCAGCACGGAGGCAACACTGCCCATCACCCAGTTGTCAAACATCGTAACGGCTCCATCACAACTGACAGGAAGTGTACAAGACGACGGCATCCATTTGTCATGGACTGCAGCTTCGGCTGGCGAGACACTTCTCTACGATGACTTTGAGAATACAAAGAATCCCAATGGTTGGGTTGTCACCACTTCGGGCGATCGTGGATGGAGATGGCAGAAAGGCGACCCAAACAAGGGCACATACCGCCCATACGAGGGAAGCTATGCTGCTACTGTGTATTCCTCATGGGAGGATATTCACCAAGATGAATATTTCACATCTAAGACCTTCGCTTACGGCAAGACGCTGAGCTTCTATTCTCGTACAACGGCTGCGGGAAAGACACCCAGAAACCCTCAATATTATAATGTGGAAGTAAGCAAGGACAACGGAAAGTCATGGACACCTATTTTCAATGCTTGTACAGACGAAGACGCATCGTTTGCGGGCAAATATACCAAGATCACCCTCGACCTCTCGGATTATCAGTCTGCAGAAATGCAGATTCGCTTCCACTGCTATGATACCGACAACACTGGTTTGAGCTACTACTGGCAGATTGACAACCTCGAAATCTTAGGCAGCAGTTCCAACAATATCACTGGATACAACGTGTATAGAAACGGCATCAAGATTGCCAATAGCACATCTACCGAGTTTGTTGACCCTAATCCTTTGGATGGAACCAACGTTTATAGGGTGAGTGCCACAGGAAGCTTTGGGGAAAGCAGTCCATCCAATAGTGTTGAGTTGCAGTTTACATCAACAGGTATCACAACTCCAACTACTGATGACCTTCAAGTAACTGGAGTTTACGACTGTCTGGACCGTCGCATCAACAGCAAGGAGATGCAACGCGGACAAATCTACATCGTCAAGTATGCCGATGGAAAGACTAAAAAGGTAAGTAAATAAAACTATAAATTCCCCTTCCTTCCAAAGTGAAATACAATCCTACAACATTCACAGACGCAAGGAGCCTTGCCTCTGTGAATGTTTTTTTTATATACCTGTTGCATCATAATCTGCAATGCCCCATAAAAACGCAAGTAGCTTCAAGGGAAGAGGAAGTACTTGCGTATTTTTTTCTCAAAAGAATAAGTTTCTCTTAATTTATTTGTTTGAATGAAATGTTTTCTGTATCTTTACACGCTATAAAACAACAAGAATGATTGCTGATTAACAATAATCGGTATGAAATAAAATAGGATTTAATTGAAGTGGATAAAAATAAGATAACTTGCCCAAAATGCAACTCCCTGAATGTGCAATCAGAGGGGAAGATTCATTTCTGCATGGATTGTGGTTATAAATGGGAGGATGAAATACAGCTGGATTTAGGCGAAATGATCATTTACCAATCTGACGAGGGTGTAAAATTGGATGTGAGATTGGAAAACAAAACTGTGTGGTTGAATCAAGAGCAAATAGGTGTTCTGTTTAATAAAAGTAAAGCTACTATCAGTGAACATATATCCAACATTTTCAAAGAAGGAGAGCTGGATGAAAAAGTGGTTGTTCGGAAATTCCGAACAACCACTCAACATGGTGCTTTAGAGGGAAAAACACAGAGTAAAGAGGTGAAATACTATAATCTCGACGTAGTCATCTCTGTAGGCTATCGAGTTAAATCTATTCAAGGAACACGCTTCCGCCAATGGGCTACTGAGCGACTCCATGAATATATTGTAAAGGGATTCACAATGGATGATGAGCGACTCAAAAATATGGGTGGGAGCAGTTACTGGAAAGAACTGTTAGACCGCATTCGTGATATTCGCTCTTCTGAAAAAGTTCTTTATCGTCAAGTACTCGATATTTATGCTACGAGTGTTGACTACGATCCACGAACCGATGCTTCGAAGCTATTCTTCAAGATAGTACAAAACAAATTACATTATGCCGCTCATGGACATACAGCAGCTGAAGTCATCTATGAGCGGGCTAATGCCGAACAACCATTTATGGGACTAAAGACTTTTGAAGGAGAATTTCCAGCTATTAAGGATATAAAGATTGCCAAGAACTATTTGAAGGAAAACGAACTGAAGATTCTCAATAATCTTGTTTCTGGATATTTCGATTTTGCTGAAATTATGGCATTAGAACATCGTCCTGTTTACATGATGGACTACGTTAAACAGCTTGATACCATTCTGCTATCTACTGGACGACCCTTGCTGAAAGGTTCGGGAAGTATCAGTCATCAGAAAGCTATGGATAAGGCATTGGCTGAATATAGAAAATATCAGGTAAAGACACTGACTCAAGTAGAGAAAGATTATCTGGATTCTATCAATGAGTTGGGCAAATTAGCAAAACGAAAGAGAAGACAAAATGATGACCAATAATCATCATGGAAACAGCATTGTTAAAACCTGTTGCATCATCATCTGCAATGCCCCATAAAAACGCAAGTAGCTTCAAGGGAAGAGGAAGTACTTGCGTTTTTTTTTATGATTATTCTTCGATGGATATATAATAAAAAGACAGAGGTTGCGTTATATTATCAGTAACAAGAATAAAAACGCAATACATATAAAATGCCTATGAAGCAAAATTCTACTTCTGAAGAACAGAGACCGTCCAAAAAAACGATCAATATGATTAAGCAGATTGCTTACACCTATCGCACTATCAAAATGAACGGGCGCTATGAGGCGTTCTGCCTCAACTAAAACAAAAGCAAAAATGAAACCAATCATATCACCTTCTCTATTGTCAGCCAACTTCATCGACCTGAAGAGCGACATAGAGATGATCAATAAGAGCGAAGCCGACTGGCTTCATCTCGACATTATGGACGGAGTGTTCGTTCCTAACATTTCTTTTGGCTTCCCTGTCATCGAAGCCGTGTCAAAGATTTGCACCAAGCCCCTTGACGTGCATTTCATGATTGTACATCCCGAACAATATATCGAACAGACAGCTAAGGCTGGTGCCATGATGATGAATGTACACTACGAAGCATGTACCCATCTGCACCGCACCATTCAGCAGATACACGATGCAGGCATGAAGGCAGGCGTAACCCTCAATCCCTCTACTCCCGTCAGCGTGCTCGAAGACATTATCTGCGATGTAGACATGGTGCTGCTGATGAGCGTCAACCCAGGCTTTGGTGGTCAGAAATTCATCGAGAATACCATCAACAAGTTGGCACGCCTCCGCCAGCTCATCAAGGTATCAGGCTCTAAAGCCCTCATAGAAATCGATGGTGGTGTGCAAGCCGAAACCGCGCCCAGACTTGTCAAGGCGGGTGCCGATATCTTGGTAAGCGGAAGCTATGTGTTCAAGAGTGCTGACCCATTGGCCACCATTCATGGACTTAAAGCATTGTAATATTAGCCAAAACATCATGCTCCTTAGCCATACGACGTAGGTTAAGGAGCGCATAGCGCATCCTACCAAGGCTGGTATTGATGCTTACATTGGTAAGCTCTGCGATTTCCTTAAACGAAAGTTTCTGATAAAAACGCATAAACACCACCTCTCTCTGTGTAGGAGGAAGTAGGTTTACCATCTTCTTAACATCCGACAACACCTGTCCACGTACAATACTACTCTCTGCATTGTCGAAAACGATATATTCATCTCTCATTTTCGACAAGTCATTATCATCGGGAGTCTCAACTATGTTCTGCAACTTGTTGTCACGATACATATCCATCATCACATTATGGGCAATGCGCATGCACCAAGATAAAAACTTACCATTGGCAACATACTTGCGATGCTGTAGTGTGCTGATAACCTTGACAAAGGTTTCTTGGAAGACATCATTTGCCTTCTCTTGGTCACGCACCACAAACATGATGTAGGAAAACAATTTGAGTTCATTACGAGATAGCAATAAATCAAAAGCCCGATTATCTCCCTCAACATAAGCTAAGGCAAGCTGTTCGTCGGTCATTGTTTCGAGTTTACTCATTTTTCTAACCTTATTTAGTTTCTTAAAGTAGAAATCTCTTCTATAGGCTATTCTGCGTTTATTGTGTTAGGAATGTTAAAAATCACTGCAAAGATAGCTTTTTTTTCAAAATTAACCAAACAAGATGCCTTTTTTATCATCATACACACATTTTTTAACAATTAGATGTTTACTTACGAGGAATATGGTACTGGGGAGGGCGTGGCATCTTGCCCGCCCATAAGCAACGAGCATTTTGATTAAGACAACAGCTTTTAGGGAATATCATGAGAATCATGGGCGGGCAAGATGCCACGCCCTCCCAGTGCAAGGATGGGTGAATAATCTCCTTATAATCATATACAGAACTTTCGTATATCAGGAAGTTTAAGGAGTTAAGAAGTTAAGGAGTTAAGGAGTTAAGACGTATGTCTTGCTGCTCAAAAACTACACCCACAAGACTATTGTCTTAACTCCTCAGCGACCGTAGGGAGCCATTTGAAGTTGCTTTTTATGGCATATTTTTCCATTTGTGCATCAAAAACTTTGCAGAAGTCATCCGCAATACAGAAAATTTCAGTAACTTTGTCCTCGGTGATCATAGCGATTATTGTTTGTAAACTTTTGATTTTAACACTTTAAAGTTACAGCAATTTCGCCAATCACCAAATTTTCAAGCACTTATATTTCTTCGAACTCACGTAATGTTTTAGCTAAGTTCCATGTGAAATAGCCACGATTCTAACACTTATCGGTATTCAGATGTGATATTTTTCTTTTTATAAAAGAAGACCCCAGAAAAAGTTGGTGATTTCGAAATATTTCATTATATTTGCAATTAAAATTATAAAAGCGGATAATATGGATTTGACTCATAATATAATTGAATATGTGAACTGCTGCGTTGGTGCTTTTGCGAATCGTTTTAAGCTTTCATCTGCTGATTCGTACGCCTATTTGCGTAGATTTAAAGGAATAGATTTCCTTCTTGATTGCTATGCAGCTGAGCATACTCTTTCTATAGAGGATGCGGTGGAGGATATTACTATGTTGTGCAAAAAGAATGGAGGACGAATCGGATGCTAAAATTATATCATGGTAGCAATGTTGTGATAGATAAAATAGATTTAAGTCTTTCACGAAAAGGCAAGGATTTTGGATGTGGCTTTTATCTGAATCCAAAAGAATCGCAAGCAATGGAAATGGCAGTTCGTACTGCTCAAAGACTGCAGGAGGGAACACCGGTAGTTAATACTTACTTGTTTGATGACAGCTTGCTTATGGAAGATTCTACAGCTTTAGCCGTAAAAGTCTTTGAAGATTATTCTGAAGAATGGGCAGAATTCATTTTGATGAATAGAAGGAATATGACTTCTACGCCTGCTCATCCTTACGATATAGTTATCGGTCCGATTGCAGACGATACGGTGGGTCTCCAAATGCGTCGCTTTATCCAAGGCTATATCGGTATTGACAGAATGATTGAAGAACTGCGTTTCAAAAAGCCTGCTGTTCAGTATTTCTTTGGAACAGAAAAAGCTGTTAGTTACTTAAAGAAGATTTGATTATGAATGAAGATGTTCAGTTTCAGATAGAATGCCTCTCTACTGAATTGGTTGAGATGCTGATGCAGAAGTATGGATGGGATGTGAAGAAAGCTCTGGATGAGTTGTATTCTTCAGAAACCTACAAGCGCCTGTGTAATCCAGCCTGTGGTTTGTATTACGAAGGAGCTGTATATGTTTTCTCTTATTTGGAGAATGAGATGGAAACTGGAGTGGTAAAATAATGGTAATTGTGAACGCATGCGTTCACAATTTTGTTTTCTAACCACATCGTCTTATCTTATACTCAACTTTCGCAAATGAGGAAGTTAAAGGAGTTAAGACGTATGTCTTGCTGCTCAAAAACTACGCCAAAAAGACTATTGTCTTAACTCCTCAGCGACCATAGGGAGCGATAACTTCTTTAACTCCTTTAACTCCTGAACTTGCGTAACTTGAATTGCTTATTTCTTGATTTCTCTCAATTATCTTTTAAATATCCTTTAAATAATGCTATTTTATGAGGGGAAATGTTGTGTAATCAAAATAATCTTCGTACCTTTGCACCATCATAAATTATAATTTATAAGTTCAATGGCTGAAACAAAGAAAATCAAGACAGCGTTGGTGTCTGTCTTCCACAAGGATGGCTTGGACGAATTGCTCGCCAAGTTGAATGAAGAGGGTGTAAAGTTCCTGAGTACTGGTGGTACCCAGAAGTTTATCGAATCTTTGGGTTATGAATGCGAGAAAGTTGAGGAGGTCACTACCTATCCATCTATCTTGGGTGGTCGCGTAAAGACTCTTCATCCTAAAATATTTGGAGGTATCTTGGCTCGCCGTGACAACGAGGGTGACCAGGAACAGATGAAGGAATACGAAATCCCTTCAATCGATCTCGTCATCGTAGACCTGTATCCTTTTGAGCAGACTGTAGCTAGCGGTGCTAGCGATGCTGATATCATCGAGAAAATCGATATTGGCGGTATCTCTTTGATTCGTGCAGGTGCCAAAAACTTCAAGGATGTGGTTATCGTTCCTAGCAAGGCTGAATACAGCGTATTGCTCGATATCTTGAAGAAGAAGGGTGCTGAGACTGATATCGAAGACCGCAAGATGTTTGCAGAGCGTGCATTCGGTGTAAGTTCTCACTACGATACTGCAATCCATGCATGGTTTGCTAAGTAAACTCTCTGAAAAATAAAGTAGTTAAGGAGTTAAGAAGTGGAAGAAGTAAGGACAAGTGTCTGTGGGGGGATTCAATCCCCGGTATATGGACAGACTGTTGCCGTGGCTTCTATGCTCCTTTAACTCCTTAACTCCTTAAATAAAAAGGTAAATTTTAAGCTTAAAATAATATAGATTTTAGAAACAAAATGGGATTTTTTTCATTTATTCAGGAAATCGCAATGGACTTAGGTACAGCCAATACCATCATTATCAGTGATGATAAGATTGTAGTGGATGAACCTTCTGTTGTAGCCCTTGACCGCCGTACCGACAAGATGATTGCTGTGGGCGAGAAGGCTAAGATGATGTACGAGAAGACTCATGATAATATCCGTACTATCCGACCATTGCGTGATGGCGTGATTGCCGACTTTACTGCCTGTGAGCAGATGATGCGTGGATTGATTAAGATGGTTCATACAGGTAGCCGTCTCTTCTCTCCTTCACTCCGTATGGTTATCGGTGTACCTTCTGGTTCTACCGAAGTTGAGCTTCGTGCAGTGCGCGACTCTGCCGAGCATGCAGACGGACGTGATGTATATTTGATTTTTGAGCCAATGGCTGCCGCTATCGGTATCGGTATCGATGTTGAGGCTCCAGAGGGTAATATGATTGTTGATATAGGTGGTGGTTCTACCGAAATCGCTGTCATCTCATTGGGTGGTATCGTGTCGAACAACTCAATCCGTACAGCAGGTGACGACCTTACTGCCGATATTCAGGAATATATGAGCCGTCAGCACAACGTGAAGGTTTCTGAGCGTATGGCAGAGCGTATCAAGATTCATGTGGGTTCAGCTCTGACCGATCTTGGTGATGAGGCTCCAGAGGACTTCATCGTACATGGTCCTAACCGTATTACAGCGTTGCCTATGGAGGTGCCTGTATGCTACCAGGAGATTGCTCACTGCTTGGATAAGACAGTGGCAAAGATTGAGAACGCTGTGCTCTCAGCATTAGAGAATACACCTCCTGAGCTCTATGCCGATATCGTGAAGAATGGTATCTGGCTCTCTGGTGGTGGTGCTTTGCTCCGTGGTCTCGACAAGCGTTTGCAGGATAAGATCAATATCCCATTCCACATCGCAGAAGATCCATTGCACAGTGTTGCCAAGGGTGCTGGTATTGCGTTGAAGAATGTAGACCGATTCTCATTCTTGATGAGATAATCAGAACTTATTCTAATAGTAAGAATAAAGTATGCGCAACCTTTTAGAGTTTTTAGCGAAATACAACCATTGGTTTGTCTTCCTGATTCTTGAGGTGGTGAGTATGGTGCTGTTGTTTCAGTATAACAGCTATCAGGGCAGTGCCTGGTTCTCCTCGGCTAATGCCGTAACGGGTAAGTTGTATGAATGGGATGCGAATGTAGAAACATTCTTCTCACTTACCAAGGTGAACCAGGAACTCACACAGCGCAATGCGTATCTCGAACAGGAGGTGCAGAAACTTTCCGACAGTCTCGTGAGCGCGACTAAGGATAGCAGCATCTACCATCGTGATCAGTTTGCATTGCTGAGAAACTATCGTCTGATTCCGGCTAAGGTGGTGGCGAATAGTATCGATAAACCCGGCAACCTGATGACAATTGACAAAGGTAGCGCGGATGGCATCCATAAGGATATGGGTGTAATCAGCGGTACGGGTGTTGTGGGTATCGTGTATCTGGTGGCAGAACATTATGCTATCGTGATTCCGGTATTGAACACGAAGTCGAACATCAGTTGTATGATTCAGAATAGAGGCTATTTTGGCTATCTGCGCTGGAAGGGTGGTGTGTCAGACCTTGCCTATCTGGAAGAGGTGCCACGCCATGCTCACTTCAAATTGGGTGACTATGTGGTAACGAGTGGCTATTCTGCTGTATTCCCTCCTGGAGTGAGAGTGGGCAGAATATTGCACGTGTTCAACTCTGCCGATGGTCTGTCGTATCGCGTACAACTTCGCCTCTCTACCGATTTTGCCCGTCTGCGTGATGTGTGTGTCATTGATGATACCGCCATGAAAGAGCGTTTGGAGATTATGCGTGCAGCAGAGGATAGCATCGGAACAAATGGAGACAATAATCAATAATGACGTATAGTAAGAGGATATAAAAAGCAATGAGTATAGATTTAGTGAAAAGACTAGCTACCTTTGTGGTGCTCGTGCTGGTACAGGGATTGGTGTTTAATCATATTCATCTATTCAATTGTGCCACCCCCTTGCTGTATATCATTATGGTACTGCATTTCCGCCGCAACCATCCTAAATGGGCGGTGTTATTGTGGTGCTTTATGATGGGGCTTTGTGTGGACGTATTTGCCAATACGCCAGGTGTTGCAGCAGCTTCGATGACAGCCGTGGGACTGCTACAACCTTATTTGTTTGAACTTTTCGTACCGCGTGACAGTGCCGACGATCTGGAACCGTCCATGCGTTCTATTGGCGTAGGTGCATATTGCTGGTACGTATTTATTATCATTCTCGTTTATAATCTATTGTTCTTTACACTCGAAACATTCAATTTCTTTAATTGGATTCACTGGTTGGAATGTATAGGTGGAAGTGCGGCTATCACTTATGTATTGGTGATGGCGACAGAAAGTTTCAGAAAGTAAGATTCCGTAAAAAGTGATGAGAGAGAAAAGAACACGATTTTTAGTTTGCTATATATAATAAGGTATGTTGGATTACAATCTTGAAAAACGTAGATTCGTTATCGGTGGAGTGGCCATAGCTATTGTGGTCATTTACATGATTCGTCTGTTTACGCTTCAGATTATGAGCGACGACTACAAGAAGAATGCCGACAGTAATGCCTTCTTGAAGCGTATTGAGTTTCCTGCCCGTGGTGCCATTTACGACCGTAATGGTAAGCTGCTGGTGTATAACCAGCCGTCTTACGACCTGATGGTGGTGATGAACGAGGAGAGCGGCAGGCTTGATACGATGGATTTCTGTAATTCGCTGGGTATTACGAAAGAGTTTTTTATCAAGCGAATGAACGATATCAAGGACCGCTCTAAGAACCCGGGCTATTCGCGCTATACCCAACAGCTTTTTATGGGACAGCTGAGCGATAGGGATTTCAGTGTGTTCCAGGAGAAGATGTTCCGATTCCCAGGTTTCTATGTCCAGAAACGTACCGTCAGAGAATATACCTATCCTTATGCAGCCCATGTGCTGGGTGATGTGGGTGAGGTTTCGCCAAGCGATATTGAAGATGATGACTACTACCAGGCTGGTGACTATATCGGAAAACTGGGTATTGAGAAGTTTTATGAGAAGCAGCTGCGTGGTGAGAAGGGTGTGAAGATTATGCTGAGAGATGCCCATGGAAGAATTCAGGGTAGCTATCAGAATGGTAAACTCGACCGGAAACCTGTGGCAGGAAAGGACCTGACGCTGGGATTGGATGTGAAGTTGCAAGCCTTGGGCGAGCGCCTGCTGCAGGGTAAAATCGGCAGTATCGTTGCCATCGATCCTAAAACGGGCGATGTGCTGGCTATGGTTTCTTCTCCTTCTTACGATCCAAGACGTCTGGTGGGTAGAAACCGCGGTAAGATGCACAAGTGGCTCTCGAATAATCCTTGGAAACCGCTCCTGAACCGTAGTATTCAGGGTCAGTATCCTCCGGGCTCTACCTTTAAGACAAGTCAGGCGCTGACTTATCTTACTGAGGGTATCATCACACCGGGAACAGCATTCCCATGTAATCACGGTTTCTCTTATAGGGGTCTGCATGTGGGCTGTCATGGGCACCCGTCGCCTATTGCGCTGATTGATGCCATCAGTACCTCTTGTAACGGTTACTTCTGTTGGGGCCTTTACTATATGATTGGTAACCGCAAGAAGTATGGCAGCGTACAGAATGCGATGACCGTATGGAAAGATTATATGGTGAGCATGGGATTCGGATATAAGTTGGGACTTGACTTGCCTGCCGAGAAACGCGGTCTGATTCCGAATGCACAGTTCTATGATAAGGCTTACAGAGGTTCATGGAACGGACTGACGATTATCAGTATTTCTATCGGACAGGGTGAGGTTAACCTCACGCCGTTGCAGATAGCCAATCTGGGTGCTACCATCGCCAACAGAGGATACTATTATGTGCCTCATGTAGTGAGAAAGGTGAAGGGTGAGCCGCTTGATACGCTCTATACCCGACGCCATTATACCAAGGCTTCCCGACGGGCTTACGACTATGTGGTAGCCGGTATGAGAAGTTCGGCGCTGAAGGGAACCTGTAAGCTGCTCGGCCGCTACGATTTCGAAGCTTGCGGTAAGACGGGTACGGCACAGAACCGTGGCCACGACCACTCTGTATTCATGGGTTTTGCTCCGATGAACAATCCGAAGATTGCCATTGCCGTGTATGTAGAGAATGGTGGTTGGGGTGCTGACTATGGTGTGCCTATCGGCGGTCTGATGATGGAGCAGTATCTGAAGGGTAAGTTATCTCCTGATTCTGAGCGTAGGGCTGCAGAGATGCAGGCCCGGAGAATCGCCTACGGATTAAGCAGTAGATAATGTACAATTAATAATGTATAAGTTATATTATTATGATCGATAATAAACAACCTAGTGTGCTTGCTTCACTTGACTGGTGGACGATAGGTATTTATCTGGCACTTCTCATCTTCGGATGGGTGAGCGTCTGTGGAGCCAGCTATAACTATGGTGACAACGAGATATTCAGTCTGGGTGCCCGCTCGGGTATGCAGATTATATGGATTGGCACATCCATAGCACTGGGATTGGTAATCCTGCTGCTTGATGACCGGTTTTACGATACCTTCTCGTATGTCATCTATGGCATCCTGATACTCTTGCTCTTTGCTACGATATTCAATCCGCATAGCATCAAGGGTTCCCACTCCTGGCTGGTGTTGGGACCGCTCCGACTGCAGCCGGCTGAGTTTGGTAAGTTTGCTACGGCTCTGGCTGTAGCCAAGTTTATGTCAAGCTATGGTTTCAGTATGCAGAACCTGAAGCATTTCATGGCAGCTGTAGGCATCATCGTTCTGCCGATGCTCTGCATCGTTGGTCAGCGTGAAACGGGATCTGCCTTGGTTTATCTTTCTTTCTTCCTCATGCTTTACCGCGAAGGAATGCCGGGTGCCATTCTCTTTACCGGAGTGTCGATGGTGGCTTACTTCGTAGTGGGTGTGAAGTATGAAAACGTGATGATGTGGGATACCTATACTTCTGTGGGTAAGTTTGTCGTGCTTTTGCTGGTGCAGATTTTTACCGCGGGTATGGTGAACTCTTATACGGGCAATAAGAAACAGGCACTGATGATCCTGGCTTATTCGGTAGGCATTACGCTGCTCTTCGTGCTCTTTTCTACCTATGTCATTCCGTTCGACATCGTGTGGATCCAGCTTTTCCTGTGTGCCATGATGATTGGATTCCTGGTTTATCAGGGTCTGAGAACCCGGTTCCGCAATTACTTCCTCATCTCAATCTTTTCGTTGGGAAGTATCGCTTTCTTCTATTCAGCCGATTATGTGTTGAATCATGTGATGGAACCTCATCAGAGAGTGCGTATCAACGTATTGTTGGGACTGGATGAAGATTTGGCTGGTGCGGGATATAACGTGCATCAGAGTGAGATTGCCATTGGTTCCGGCGGACTTCAGGGAAAAGGTTTCCTGAATGGTACGCAGACCAAACTGAAGTTCGTGCCAGAGCAGGATACAGACTTTATCTTCTGTACGGTAGGTGAGGAGGAAGGTTTCCTCGGTTCGGCTGGTGTGCTGCTGCTTTTCCTGGCTTTGATATTGCGGTTGATGCATCTGGCTGAGCGGCAACCTTATAAATTCGGGCGTATCTACGGCTATTGTGTCCTGTCGGTATTCCTATTCCACCTATTTATTAATGTGGGAATGGTGCTGGGTTTAACACCGGTTATCGGTATTCCGCTGCCGTTCTTCAGTTATGGTGGTAGTTCGTTATGGGGATTCACCATCCTTCTTTTCATCTTCTTGAGAATTGATGCGGGAAGGAACTTAGTGAGAAGTTAAAAAAAAGAGGGTGTGCCATGAATTTATGACACACCCTCTTTTTTTTATTGTATCTTGGAAATCTTGATGCCGATGTCACTCACACCAGGGAGGATTTCTCTTTTCATATCATGTCTGATGGCTACGTGTATGGAATCGCCCTGATGCATCTGATAGATGTTGATAGGGAAGTTATACTGATAGTAGCTGATACCCTGTCCTTTGCTCACGCCGTTTTTATCAATCAGCTGGCAGTTGACCGTATCTTTCTTGCATTCGCCAGGTATCTTTCTGTTTCGGTGATAAACCGTCTGTTCAACGATAAGCGTAAGTCCCATGAACGGATAGGCACCTGTAATGCGAAGTCCTAAGCTTTGTTTGTAATGCCCCGCCTCGAGTAGAGGTGATACTTCGAATGATAGGGTGTCGTTCTTCTCCCATCCTGCAATCGGTGTATGAGCATACTCATCGTATACGGTCGAACCGCTGCAGGCAGAGAGAATCTGAACGATCGCTGTCAAAACGATGAAATAAACTGTCTTTTTCATCTTTTTCTAGCTCCTATTCTTTATTCCTGTGGGGCGTTACCACCCTGAGGGGCGTTATTAGCCTGTGGCTTGTTTCCACCTTGTGGTGTGTTATTGCCCTGTGGCTTGTTCCCACCCTGTGGGGCATTGTTAGCCTGTGGCTTGTTTCCACCCTGCTGGGCGTTATTACCCTGAGGCTTGTTTCCACCCTGTGGCTTGTTGCCCTTGTTAGGACGTCTGTCGTTTCTTGGCTGGCGGTTGTCACCCTTAGGATGATTGCCCTGATTACGGTTGTCGCGGCGCTGATTGTTTGGCTTGCCTTCGTTCTTCTGAGGCTTGTTGTCTCCCTCCTGCTGACGAGGTCCCTTGTTCTTATTGTTCTTCTTCTTCTTTTTCTTAGCCTTGTCAAAGCGGCTCAAATCAGCTTCGGCAAGCAGGTCGATTGGCTTGGCTGCAGGCTTAACCTTACCGTTTTCCAGCAGACTCAATGGCTTCTCGCCCTGACGGTTCATTTCGATAATCGCCTTGGCACGCTCGACGCTGATGGTTTCGAGGTTAGAAGCAAGGTTCTTGTCAGAAGAGTAGGTGATAAGACCAGCCAGGATATCCACCTTGAACTGATGGAAATCACCGTCAGCAGTCTGCAGTACGGCATCCTTAGGAGGTAACTTTCTGCTAGCCTCTACATAGTTGTCTACCTCGTAGTTGAGACAGCACTTCAGTTTGGCGCACATACCGGCAAGTTTCTGAGGATTCAGTGAGATATCCTGGTAGCGTGCTGCATTGGTGCTTACGCTGATGAAGTTCTTCATCCAGGTAGCGCAGCAGAGTTCTCTGCCGCAAGGTCCCGTTCCACCGATACGTCCTGCTTCCTGTCGCGCACCAATCTGCTTCATCTCAATGCGCACATGGAAGGTCTCGGCAAGAACCTTGATGAGCTGGCGGAAGTCCACACGTTCGTCAGCGATGTAATAGAAGATAGCCTTGTTGCCGTCTCCCTGATATTCTACATCACCTATTTTCATCTTCAGTCCGAGATCTTTGGCTATCTGGCGGCTCTGAATCATGGTGCCGTGTTCACGGCTCTTAGCCTCCTTGCATTTGTCAAGATCCACCTGCTTGGCGATACGGTAGATACGCTTGATATCATCCTGCGACTTGAGGTTTGCCTTCTTAATCTGGAGTTTTACCAGTCTTCCGGTCAGCGTAACCACACCGATGTCGTGACCAGGATTAGCCTCTACAGCCACTATATCGCCCTTCTTCAGGTCGAGGTTATTCACATTGTGGTAATATCCCTTACGGGTATTCTTGAACTGTACCTCCACGAGATCAGTACTTTCAGCATTGCCGGGTACATCGGCAAGCCAGTCGTATGTGTTGAGCTGTCTGTCCTGTCTTCCTACGCCCTTAGCGCACAGACCACGGTCGCAGCCGTTACACATCCTGAATTTCATATTTTTGTAATCCACGATAGTCTAATTTATAATGTATAATTTATAATGAACAATGAATAATGACCAGGCATCTGCCCCGTTATTCATTTGAATTCTTCACTCTTCACTTTTCACTCTTCATTTCCTTAGCAGGAGGACGATGATTTTGAGCGCCATATCGAAGAAAACGATTTTGGCATTGGCATTTTGCGAAATCATGCGTTTGCTGTCTTCGAAGAGGTTGGAGATGTCAATGATGTTTGCCTCGTTGATGAAGCGGGCAAAGTTCTTGGCAAAGTTCTCCTCATCCTGCGTCATGTAGCTCAGTTCCGGATTCCGGAAGTTGTACATGAAACTTTCTCTGAGCATGTGCATAAAGTAGTCGAGCATGCGTTTCTGCTTCTCTCTTCCGAAGGTTGCAATCACATCGGTCCACTTCTTGAGGTCACCAATCTTGCGCATGTAAGCCAGTCGCATCAGCATGATAAACATGTCGAGATGCTGCCGGTTTTCATTTCCTGCATCCAGTTCTTCGAGAGCGAGATTCCAATTGCCGTTGGCGATACGGGCTATGCGGTGTGCCATGTCTGGCTCCAGCGCTCTCCGTTCCGTCAGCGCTTTTTCCATCTCTGCTGTTTCTATCTTCCTGAAGTCGATACGCTGCGTACGGCTTCTGATGGTTTCGAGCAGCAGTTCCGGATTCTCGCTTACCAGCAGGAACACCGTCTGGCGAGGCGGCTCCTCCAGCAGTTTCAGAATCTTGTTGGCACTCTGGATGTTCATACGTTCCGGGAGCCATATCAGACTTATCTTATATCCGCCCTGACTCGACATCATCATCAGTTCGTGAGAGATGGCATCAGTTTCTTCGGCAGTGATGATAGCCTGTTTGTTATAGTCGGCATCCGTCTTGCCCATCTTCTGCATCCAGTCGCTAATCTGGATGTAGGGACCTTTAGAAAGCAGCAGCTCTCTCCATTCCTTGATGAAGTCGAGGCTCACCGGTTTGTGTTCGCTGCCCATATTGGCGGTCTTGATGGTAGGAAAGGTGAAGTGGAGGTCCGGATGTTCCCATTTCCTGAGCATCGGTGAATCGCCCAGAAGATAGCTGGCAAAAGCCAGTGCCATCGCCAGTTTGCCGCAACCCTGCGGACCGCAGAACATCAGCGCATGGGGCAAACGGTTCTCCTGAACCATCTCCATAAGACGGTTCCATACTTCTTGCTGACCTATAACTTCATTTTTTTGCATTTAAAACAGTATTTTTGCTATTTGCTTGACGCTATCTACAGCCGATACGGTGAAGAAGTGAACATTGTTGTAACCATGTTCGAAGAGATCTTGCACCTGAGTGGTAGTCCACTCGATACCGAGCTGCTTGGCATCTTCGTCAGTTTTACATTTCAATACTTCCTGTGCGAGTTCTTCAGGAATGTCGCAGTGGAAGGTTTTCGGCACTACAGTGAGCTGGCTCAACTTGGCGAAAGGTTTGATGGCAGGAATGATAGGGATGGTTACGCCTATCTGTCGCGCCTTTTCAACGAAAGCATAGAACTTCTCGTTGTCGTAGAAGAGCTGGGTAACGGCATACGCTGCGCCCAACTGTTGTTTCTCCAGCAGATGCTGCATATCCATTTCGAGGTTTGGCGCCTCTTCATGCTTCTCCGGATAGCAGGCTACACCGCAGCAGAACTTGTCGCCCGGGTGCTTGATGGGAGTGCCATCAAAGAAGAAACCGTCATTAAACTGATTCACCTGCTTCAGGAGGTCGGTAGCATGGGTATGACCGTTCTCGGTTGGTGTAAACTGCCGGTCTTCTTTCGCCTTGTCTCCTCGCAGAACGAGAATGTTGCTGATGCCCAGAAACTGGAGGTCGAGCAGTTCGTACTCGATGTCTTCCTTCGTAGCACCGCTGCAGATAATATGAGGGATGACAGGTATGTCGTACTTATTCTGTATAGCGCCTGCGATGGCCACGGTGCCCGGTCGGCGGCGTACACGCTGGCGAGTGAGTAGACCGTTTTCCAGTTCCTTGTATACATACTCGCTATGGTGCGTAGTGATGTTGATAAAGCGAGGACCAAACTCGCTCAGCGCATCGATGGTACGGAAGAGTGCTGCTGTTCCGTTACCTTTCAGCGGAGGTAAAACCTCGAACGAAAAGCCTCGCTTATCGCCCTGCTGATGTAGAAAATCTGCTATGTTCATATTACCTAAATTCTATGTTCCTTCTTATTTTGGTGCAAATTTACAAAAAAAATAGGGGAAAACCGCATGTTGAACGTAATATTTATAAAGAAAAAACGTATATTATTAGGTGGAGATTGATTTTTTGCATGAAAAAAGAAGATTTCCAGCCGTTAAATGCTACGCTATTCTACAGAAAAGTGACTGAACTTTCGCATGTGGGGAAGTTAAGTGAAGTTAGGGAAGTTAGAGGGAAGTTAAGGGACAAATGTCCTACGTTTTACGCAAAATAACTATTGTCTCTTCACTTCCCGAACGACCGTAGGGAGTGATAACTTCTTTAACTTCTGTCAATTCCCTCACTTGCGAAATTTGAATTGATTAAATTTTAGACCTAAAAAATAATGGAACAAAAACAAACAGGCTCTAGAGCCTATCTTATTTCAATTGTGATGGTAGCCGTTTTGGGCGGCTTGCTTTTCGGTTATGATACCGCGGTAATCTCGGGAGCCGAGAAGGGTTTGCAGGCATTCTTCATGGGTGCTAAGGATTTCACCTATACCGATTTCTGGCATGGATTCACTTCTTCCAGTGCCCTGATTGGTTGTATCATCGGTTCGGCGCTTTCGGGTGTGCTGGCTTCTAACTGGGGCCGTAAGCGTTCGCTGATCTTTGCGGGTGTGATGTTCTTCATCTCTGCATGGGGATCTATGTGCCCGGAGTCTTTGGTGTTGCCAAAGGGTGAACCTAATCTTACGCTTCTCATCGTGTTCAACCTCTACCGTGTGATTGGCGGTATCGGTGTGGGCCTGGCATCTGCTGTATGCCCGATGTATATCGGTGAGATTGCGCCTAGTAACATCCGTGGTATGTTGGTCAGCTGGAACCAGTTTGCCATCATCTTCGGTCAGCTGGTGGTTTATTTCGTCAACTTCTTCATTCTTGGCGATCATATTGCTCCTGCTATCCAGAGTGTGGGCAATGGTATGAACCAGATTCTGAATGGTGGCGAGGCTGCCTGGGCTATTGAAACCGGATGGCGCTATATGTTTGGTTCTGAGATGGTTCCTGCGGGTTTGTTTGCTCTGCTTATCTGTTTCGTACCGGAGACTCCCCGTTATCTTGCCATGGTTGGTCAGGATGCGAAGGCTGAGCGTATTCTGGCTCGCATCAATGGTGCTGACGAGGCTAAGAAGATTTTGAACGACATCAAGAATACGGTTACTGAGAAGAAGAAGAAACTGCTTACTTACGGTGTGCTCTGTATCTTCGTAGGTGTGATGCTCTCTGTATTCCAGCAGGCTGTAGGTATCAATGCCGTGCTCTATTATGCTCCTCGTATCTATGATGCCATGGGCTTTGATAATCCGATGGTATTGACCGTATTCAATGGTATTGTTAACCTCGGTTTCACCTGTGTAGCTATCTTTACGGTAGAGAAGTTGGGACGTAAGCCTTTGCTCATTACCGGTTCTCTGGGCATGGCATTAGGTGCCATCGGTGTAGCCATCACCTTCGGTAATCCTAATCTGCAGTTGTTGTGCATGGTATCCATCATGGTTTACTCTGCATCATTCATGTTCTCTTGGGGCCCAATCTGCTGGGTACTTATCGCCGAGGTATTCCCTAATACGATTCGTGGTGCTGCCGTAGCGATTGCCGTAGCCTTCCAGTGGATTTTCAACTGGATTGTTTCTACCTCGTTTGTACCATTGGCTAACAGTATGGGCTATTGGTTTACCTATGGCCTGTATGGTGTTATCTGTATCCTTGCTGCCATCTTTGTATGGAAGCTCGTTCCTGAGACCAAGGGTAAGAGTTTGGAGGATATGACCAAGCTTTGGAAGAAAGACTAAGTTCTTATTCTGTGAAATATCAAGACCGTCAGGCGTAGAAAGAAACGCCTGGCGGTTTTTCTTTATGCCCCCGGCTTCACAACGCTTAATCCATACCATGATATGACGGCGCGCTGTCGCCCCGTCGGTTGTGTCGGGAAAGTAGAGCAGACCCAGCTCGGTCTTGCTGTACATACGTTGGGGATAATTCATAAGCTTTATATTTTTTACAATCCTTCTACACCATGATCCTTAAAGAAACCTATCAAGGCTGTGGTCATATAGCCACCCATGTTCATCTTCTTGTTCGAACGCTTGCAGTTGGCTATGTAATAATCCTTTCGCAGGAAGAAGTCCTCCAGGTCGCCAATCATATCTAACCTGAGATAGCCGCTCAGCTGGTCAGCCTTCTTCTCGCTCACATCATAATTGCATTGCAGCCGGAGTTTCAGTTTGCTCCGCTGCCCTCTCAGTTCGCTGCTCACTTCTGCGCCCTCTGCAGTTTCGCCAGAAGTGCGACGGTCGTGCAGGGTAAAGGTGATGTGCTCGGGCAGGTGATGCTTCACTTTTTCACCCTCTTCCAGAAAGAAAGGCTTATAGGTAAGATACTGGTCGATGATGTGGTTCCGGTAAAGGCGCTTGAGGTCTTTGCAGGCAAAAGTCAGACATTTGTTGTCCAGTGCCGACCAGGTCTTGTAGTAATCTTCCCTGCCATGCATCAGTTGCTGGACATGCGCCGTTTTACTGATGGTGAATCCCTTTACCGCCCAGCAGTTCATGATGAGATACAACTTGATGCTCGATGCACCGCGGCATTGGTTGATGGCATTGAGGTCGATACGGCTGACTCCCTTGTCGTAATTGTAGAAAAAACGTATCACGTTGTTGTCGAAGCGGAATTTTACCATCCAGTTTTTGTGCCGGTCTTGGTATATCTCACTCTTAAACAGGCATGAAAACTTCCGGTAGTATGTCTGGTCGCCCTGCTTGAACGGCAGCTGGATGGGTTTGGATTCTATACGCTGGATGGCATCGCGCAATTGCGGATAATGGTTAGCGCCATAAGGAAACTCCGACAGTTTCATGATGACATCGGTGTGGCCTGCAGCTCTCTGTTCTGCGGTGAAGCCATTAAAAGTCTGTGAAGTTACCTGATAAGGGATAACATAGTCCAAGATGGCTTTCTGGGCATGCTTGATAATCTGTAGGACGATTTTGAGTTCTACCACAGAATAGTTCTGGTAAGACAATCCCTGTACGCCAAGGATGGTTATCAGTTGTTTCTCTTGTTGATTTGTCTGAGGGAAGGACTGCTGTCCTCCCGGAGGCTGTTGGTTTAAATGTTCCATTGTTAGTTTTCTCTTTAAATTATTAGTGGCCTACCGATTGGGGCAAGTCTTGTTGTTGTTTATTGAAAACCGGCATGGAATTGGAGTAAGAAGAACAAAACAAGATAAATGCACAATCACAAAGGAAAGTTTTCCACCATCGCTCTTGCTTTCAAAAGTAATCTTACTTCGCATCCATGCCGATAAATCATTATCAAATTTATCAGGCATAGAATGCCCTGTAAGGATTACCTTTTGATCACTCACTTTTCAGGGTGGAAAGTCCTACTCAATGAGCTATGTTCTAATCCTTAACCGAAAGCATATCCCGGTGTCCTTCATCGGGAGGAGAATCACATTCTCCGCGCTTTCATGTTGCAAAAGTAATATTTATTTCAGACTTTTGCAAATTTTTGAAGAGAAAAAATGCATTTTAATAGCTGATTTGTTGAAAAAAAAATCTTTTTCCTCCCGTATTACGTATAGTGTAAAAGATGTAAATGTATATATATAATATACTTGGTATAGTGTAGGGAAGAAAAATCTGCACCTAACCGCTTGATATTCAATATTTTATATTTTTAGAGTTTGCCCTGGTAGTAATTCGGGCATATCAGAAGACACATAATTGGCCCTGATGGTAGCTATTATTGGCCCTGGTAGTATCCTCAGAAAGGCTTATTTGCCCTGGTAGTAATTGAGCGCTCAAATGAGGTAAACAAACGATGTACTTCCGTTTACCAACTGAAGCGGCTGAACTGGGTTAAGGATATGGCTGAACTGGGTTACGCAGACGGCTGGACTCGCTTACGCAGACGGCTGAACTCGCTTGCGCAGACGGCTGGACTCGCTGATTGAGCCACTTGAGTAATCTGACTGAGCCACTTGGGTAAGCTGATTGAGCCACTTGGGTAATCTGCTGCATACGCTTGCGTGCAAAAGTATACATAATTGAGCCAAATAGAGCACAACTGGTACTTATCGTACCAAAGTGGACAAGTGGGGCACCGCCGATGTTGTATCTTTGTATCAGCATTCGGGAAGAGACCGGTGCACAACATGATTATTCACAATTTTAAAATTTTATGTATTATGGCAATTAATTACAGTTTAGTAAAGCTTGCGTCAAAATTTGGCGACAAAGCAGGAGTTCCTTTGTTCTACGCCCGTGCTCAGATGAAAGACTCCATTTCGCTCAAGAAGTTTGCGAAGTTGATCTCTATGCAGACCACCGTATCCTATGCGGATGTAACAGCCGTTCTGGTCAGTATGCAGGAGAACATGGTCATCGAGTTGCAGCGAGGCAACCAGATTGATTTCGGCGAGTTGGGCAAGTTCCGCCTCCAGCTTACCTGTGAGGGGGCGGCAACCGCAGCCGAATTTAAGAGCGACATCAACATCAAGGGTGTGAACATCCAGTTTATCCCGGGCAGCGATCTTGCCAACATCTTCGTAGGTATGGAGTTTGAGCAGGTTGCATCACGTGCCGTACAGAAGGCTGCCCTCAAGGCTGAGAAGGAGGGTGCCAAGACCCTCGACATCGAGGAGGCTAAGAAAAAGCCTGCCAAGGACAATACTTCTTCTGGCGGCAGCACCACAGGCGGCAGCACTACTGGCGGTGAAACCACGGGTGGCGAAACCTCTGGCGACCAGACCGGAAACACCGGCGGCAGTGAGAGCGGAGACAGTAACATGGGATAATTAACCTTTTAAAACAGAATAGATTATGACAGAAAAGAACAAGCAGAAATGGAATGAGATTCTCAAGTTTGCAGTAACCGTACTGACAGCTCTCCTCGGGGCGTTGGGCGTTTCGGCAGGTGGACTTTAGAAGGATGCCTATGAGAGATATCGATATGATAGTGGTGCATTGCAGCGGTAGCCGCTGCAATCACCGTTATACGATGAAGATGCTGCGCTACGACCATGTGCATAACAACGGCTGGAGCGACATCGGCTATCATTTCTACATCACGCTGGATGGAGAGGTGCATGCCTGTCGCCCGGTAGAGCGTATGGGCTCTCATGCCATCGGTTACAATGCGCACAGCATAGGCATCTGTTACGAGGGTGGTCTTTCGCCATCGGGCTGCATCAGCGACACCCGCACTCCTAAGCAGAAGGAGGCGATGAAGCATCTGATTCAGGATCTTCACCACCGTTTTCCGGGCATCCGGACCATCTTGGGTCATCGCGATTTGCCTGGCGTTCAGAAAGCCTGTCCGTGTTTTGATGCCACGAAGCTCCAGTACCTTCTGGATGCTTCCTGATTCTCTTCCATTAAGAGGGTTTTTCAAGAGCAGAATCCCTCCGATTTTATTTAACAAGTTAGGGCGCATCCTATCCGGATGCGCCCTTTTCTTTGTCGTCATATTTCTTTCATTTAACATTCAACATTTACCATTAAACACTGAACTTTCGCATGTGGTTCAAGAACGGGCTGAAGGTCCACAAGAGGGTGTGTCATAAATCAACAGCTCGCAAGTCCGTTAGACATTGCATAAGAATCCAGGGTATTGCTGATGGTGCAGATTTTGTTTCTTGCGTAATAAGTTTTTTTGAGAAAAAAGTCTCAAAGTCTCATTGTTTGGTGGAAATGTCCTTTTAAAGTGTTGATATATAGTGATATGTAAAAATGAGACTTCCTAATATCTTTACAAAAAAGTATCATAGAAGTATCATAAAATCGGGAGAAGTATCATGAAATCGGCATTGGGTTGCTGCAAAAGACTATAAAAAGCGTCTATTATTTTAGTCTTTTTGAGTCCGTAGCATCTATTTTTTCAGTTTTTATATCAGTAGTAGTGTCTACCTTTCTAGTTTTAAGAAAGAGTAAACGTCTACGGAATTAGGACAAGTCTCTTTATATATGCTTTTGCCCAGACTTGCCCAAGTCTTTGGGCATTCGTGCCCAACTATGTAGGGCATTGTTGCCCAAGGCTTTGGGCATGGATACCCAACGTTTTGGTCACTCGTACCCATGTACGTGGTCATGGCTACCCATGTACGTGGGTACGAGTAACCACGTACGTGGACATAATTGATGCATTTCGTTCGATATTTCGCTTGTTTTGTATGCTGTTTCGCTTGTTTTGTATGCTGTTTGCCGGTTTTTTATGATACTTCTCCCTATTTTATGATACTTTGATGAGACTTCTCTGGCTATTTTCAGAAAAGTATCATTCTTATAAACACTTATATATCAGATATATAAACTAAAATTTTCCTGAAAAATGAGACTTTGAGACTTTTTTCGAGAAAAACACTTATACGTGTGCGCGTGAGAGCGATGGTAAATCTAAAAAGTACTCATTCTCAGTTACAAAAAATGGGGTGGGGCGTCTTTATTGTATGGACAAAAACGATAAACTGGTAAACTGTTTAAAAAATAAATAATATGATGAACAAACGGAAAATCATGTTCATGATGGCTGGGATGGTTTTGCCAATCCTTGCACCTCAGGCTTCAGCTGCTGCAGAGCACCATGACTGGGAAGACCAGCATGTGCTTTCCATCAACCGGGAACCGGCACGGGCTGCATTCATGCCTTATCAGGCAAAAAAGGGAGATAGCCAGATGTCGCTCAACGGCGAATGGAAGTTCAGATGGACGAAGACGCCGGAGGAACGAATCGTGGATTTCTATCGTACAGACTATAGCTGCAAGGACTGGAAAACGCTCGCAGTACCAGCCAACTGGGAGGTGAACGGATATGGCACACCTATCTATATATCTGCAGGTTATCCCTTTAAAATCAATCCTCCTTATGTGATGACTACACCTAAGAAGGACTGGACTACCTACGAGGAACGCAATCCTACCGGACAGTATAAACGTAGCTTCCAGCTGAAGGCAAACTCGCTGCTGTTCCGGCAGGACCGTCAGACCTTCCTGCGCTTCGAGGGCGTGATGAGCGCCTTCTATGTATGGGTAAACGGCGAGAAGGTGGGTTATTCGCAGGGTTCGATGGAGCCGAGTGAATTTAACGTGACTCCTTATCTGAAGGCAGGCAAAAACGAGATAGCCGTAGAGGTTTACAAGTATAGCGACGGCAGTTATCTGGAAGATCAGGACTTCTGGCGCTTCGGTGGCATCCACCGTGATGTTTGGCTCTATTCCACTCCGAATGTCCGCATCCGTGATTTCGCCGTCCGCACCCTGCCGCAGCTCTCTTCCGCTATATCCTCTCCCTGTGATTTCACCCTGCAGATCAATCCGCAACTGGCGGTGGCAGCAGGTGAGAAGGGAGAAGGTTACCGGCTGATGGCGTGGCTGGAGGATGCTGAAGGTAAAGGCGTAATGCTGAAACTGCCGGGAGCTGACAGACCGGAAGCTTCTCTGCAGGCTTCTGCCGACGAAATTCTCGACCTGAATCATAAGGCAGCCCTGATGAACGAATGGTATCCGCAGCGAGGTGGAAGAAAATTCGAACGCATGGAAGGTGTGGTGGAAAAACCGCATGCCTGGACCGCTGAGACACCTTATTTATATACCCTGAAACTGGCACTTCTCGACAAGCAGGGAAGTGTGGTGGAACAGGTACAGCAGCGCATCGGATTCAGATGGGTTTCGGTAGAAAACGGACAGCTGATGGTGAACGGAAAACCTATCAAACTGCGTGGCGTGAACCGGCACGAGCATGATCCGAAGCTGGCACGAGTGATGACCGAGGAGATGATGCAGCGCGATATCCGGCTGATGAAGCAGGCGAACGTGAATGCCGTCAGAACCAGTCATTATCCGAATGTTTCCCGCTGGTATGAACTGTGCGATAGTGCCGGCATCTATGTGATGGACGAGGCAGATTGCGAGACCCACGGACTCCGTGGTACGCTCACCTCTACTCCCGACTGGAATGCCGCCTTTCTGGACAGAGCCGTGAGAATGGCAGAAAGAGACAAGAACCATCCGAGCATCATCTTCTGGAGCTTGGGCAACGAGAGCGGTTTCGGTGCCAATCATGCAGCCATGGCAGGCTGGCTTCATACCTTCGACCCAACGAGACTGGTGCATTATGAAGGTGCTCAGACGCCTTATCAGCCGGCGAAAGGCTTGAGCGAGAAGAATTTTGATGAGACCGACCCAGCCTGTGTGGATGTCATGAGCCGTTTCTATCCCCGTGTGAAGGCAGAATATCTGAATCCGGGTGTTCCCGAAGGTTCTGACAAGGAGAGAGCGGAGAATGCCCGATGGGAGCATCTGCTGGATATTGCGATGAGAAAGAACGATAATCGTCCTGTGCTTACCAGCGAATATGCCCATTGTATGGGTAATGCGCTGGGTAATTTCAAGGAATATTGGGAGGAAATATACAGTCATCCTCGTATGGCTGGCGGCTTTATCTGGGACTGGGTAGACCAGGGCATCTATGCTCCGGGAACCAACCATGTGCTCTATGGTGGTGATTTCGGTGACAAGCCTAATCTCAAAGCCTTCTGTCTGAACGGGGTGGTCTTCTCCGACCGCTCGGTATCGGCTAAGTATCAGGAGGTAAAGCATACTTATGCACCGGTGTGGATAACTCAGAAAGGGGATGAAATCTGGGTGAAGAATCATCATTCCCATCTCTCGCTGGAGGGCTTCAGCTGCCAGTATCAGGTGACGAAAAATGGTGCTGTCGGTCAGGAAGGAGAGCTGAAAATGCCATCAGTACAGCCGGGTGATAGTGCAAGGTTATGCAGCTTGCACGATTTCAAAACGTATAAAAATACGGATTCCCGATTGAATCTCTCAGTCATTTCCCAGCAGGGTGTAGAGGTAGGAAGGGAGCAGATAGCCCTCAGCGATGACTTGTATGAAACTGGCAGGAAACTGGCTGCGGATGCCATGAAGCGATACAAGTCTTCCCGCCGTTTGGCAACTCTGTCAACTGCCGAGTTGCTGGCACGCAATTTCTCCGTGATTCCTCAGTTCTTCCGTGCGCCAACCGACAACGACAAGAGTTTCGGCAACTGGATAGCGAAGGATTGGAAGAAGACTCATCTCGACAGCACACTTTCCGCTATCCTGCTGAAGGATGGGGAGTATGTATATCATTATGGTGAGGATGGGGCATCAGATAAGGCTGGTTCTTCGGCATCGGCTAAGTCTGGCGGCAATATCCGTCTCCGTTTAGAGGTATCTCCTCAGCAGGACGGCTTTGTCGACGTGAAGGCTACCTATAGTTTTGAGGGCAATCTGCCTGAACTTCCTCGTTTGGGTCTGATGCTGGAGTTGCCAAGAGTGGCTTACGACCAGGTGAAATGGTATGGCAGGGGACCTAGGGAGAATTATCCAGACCGCAAGCAGTCTTGTCCGATAGGATGGTATGAGAGTAGCGTGGAGAATCAGTTTACCCACTATCCCCGTCCGCAGGACAACGGCAATCATGAGGACTGTTCGTATATCGAGCTGACCAATAAAAATGGCAAGAATGCTCTGCAGGTTATCGCTGCCGGCAATACGCCTTTGAGTTTCTCTGCCTTGCCATACAGCGTGGCAGACCTCTATGCCGCCCGTCACGATTTCGAACTGAAGCAGTCAGCTAATCCAAACTTCCGCTATACCTATCTCAGTCTCGATTGTGCCGTTCTGGGCTTGGGTAACAGCAGTTGTGGACCAGGTGTATTGAAGAAATATGCCATCGACAAAACCAAGACTTATACCCTGCATTTCAAGATGAGAATATTGTGAGGCATCAGGTGTTTGGGGATGCCGTTTTGAGGCAAATTAATAACTTGTCGGAAAAGGTGTGTAAAAGCCCTTTTCCGACAATTTTAGCTCTATAATCTGCGAAAGTTGGTGCTTTTTGATATATTTTCGCAGCTTATCGGCGTATTTTCGGAAAAATATCGTATCTTTGCACCATCACTTAAAGAATCATAATATGGCAGAGAAAATCATCGGACGACATTCAGAGAAGGCTCTCCTGGAAAAATATTACAACTCTGGGAAAGCGGAGTTTATCGCTATGTATGGGCGACGCAGAATCGGCAAGACATTCCTGATTCGGCAATACTTCAGAAATCAGTTTTCTTTTGATATGACAGGAGTATTGGAGGGTAACAAGAATGAGCAGATGACTGCTTTCCACATGGCACTCAAAACTTATGGCTACAAAGGAAAGAAGAATAACACTTGGCTAGATGCATTCTTCGCCTTACGTCAACTCTTGGAGGAAAAACTCCAAGATGGCAAACGATGCGTCATATTCATCGACGAACTACCTTGTCTCGATACACCTAGGGCAGGTTTTGTTCATGCCTTGGGACATTTCTGGAACAGTTGGGCAAACTGGCAATCCCAAATCATGCTCATCGTTTGTGGTTCTGCTACGTCATGGATGGTTCGCAATATCATAGACGACCATGGGGGGCTGCACGACAGAGTAACCCATGAGATGCCTCTCCATCCTTTCACCTTAGCGGAAACGGAAGAATACTTCCAGGAAAATGGATTCAGATGGAAACGTTTGAGTCTGCTGCAAGTATATATGGCTGTAGGCGGTGTACCTTATTATATGAGCCTATTTCTGCCAGAAGAAAGCCCTGCCATCGGACTAGACCGTTTGTTCTTTAGCGAGAACGCAGAACTGCAAAAGGAATATCGCCGACTGTTCTACTCTCTCTTTCGCAATGCCCAACCTTACCAGGACATCATCTCTGTCTTGGCTAAGAAGTCGAGCGGCATGACAAGAGAAGAGATAAGCAAAGCCCTCAATGTTGACAACAACGGCAAACTGGGAGACATGCTTACCGACTTGATTTATTGTGATTTTATCCGCAAGTATAATGTAAGGGACAAAAAGATAAAAACGAACTCGGCACTCTACCAACTTGTAGATTTCTATACCATCTTTTACAACACATTTGCCTCAAAAAACAGCACCGAGGAACATTATTGGAGCAGAAATGCCACTTCTTCAGAAGTAAAAAGCTGGTATGGGCTAGCCTACGAGAGAGTCTGCCAAGCACATCTGCCACAAATAAAGCAAGCCCTCGGCATTGCCAGTGTCAAAACAGAGCATTATTCTTGGAAAAGCAAGACCCTGACAGATGGCGCACAAATAGACATCATCATCGACCGTGCCGACAATACCATCAATCTCTGTGAGGTAAAGTATTGTGACCACGAATACCAACTTGACAAGGACGAGTTCTTCAAGATAAATCACAGAGTAGAGGCTTTTGAAGAAGAAACCCAAACAAAGAGTACAATCTTACCTACCATGATTACGACATTCGGACTTGCTAAAGGTATGTATAGCGACCAGATTATCGTTAAGCTAACCATGGATGATTTGTTTGGAAAATAGCAAGGTAAAAAAGCCCAGGTCGCGCTCGGCACGCTTGCCAAAACCTGGACCTGGGTGATACTGAAAGCGTAATTCAAGATGAAATCATCTACTTATCTAGTTACAAAACCGAGGGTTATGAGTCTTTATTGGGGAATAACAAAATGAATATAAACAAATACGGAATAAACAATATGTATCTAAAACAAACGTTTTTAATGATAGCTTTGGGGGCGATGGCGATGACTGCTGCCGCACAGGCTAGTATTGATACACAGCGCCAGTATCTCTCGGGACATGGATGTGATGATATGGTGAACTGGGACTTCTACTGCACAGGTGGTAGAAATGCCGGCAAGTGGACCAAGATTGGGGTGCCTTCCTGCTGGGAACTCCAGGGATTCGGTACTTATCAGTATGGTATGCGATTCTACGGAAAGGCTACTCCAGAAGGTATTGCTGACGAAAAAGGAAAATATAAATATGAGTTTACGCTGCCACAGGAGTGGGAGGGCAAACAGATAGAACTCGTCTTCGAAGCCGTGATGACCGATGCCAAGGTAACCATCAACGGCAGAAAGGCGGGAAACGGTTTGCATCAGGGCGGTTTCTATCGCTTTACTTACGATGTGAGCGACCGCATCTTCTTCGGAAAACATAAGAACAGACTCGAAGTGGAAGTGAGCAAGGAGAGTAGCAACAGTCAGGTGAACATGGCGGAGCGCCGTGCTGACTACTGGAACTTCGGCGGCATCTTCCGTCCTGTATTCATCGTGGCGAAACCTGCGCAGAACATCGACCGTGTGGCAATTGATGCCAAGGGCGATGGCCATTTTATGGCAGACTGCTACCTGAACCGTGCCATCAAGGGGGCGAAGGTGAAGACCGAGATTCTGGATGAGAAAGGAAAGGTGGTGGCATCGAACGTGGCTGATGCCAGAAACAGCGATGAGGCGCATGTCGACTTCCAGGCGAAAGCTCCTAAGCAGTGGACTGCCGAGACTCCACATCTCTATACTGCCGTCTTCACACTCCAGGATGCAGCAGGCAAGACGCTCCACAGAGAACGTCAGAAGTTCGGCTTCCGCACCATCGAATACCGTGCCAGCGATGGCGTTTATATCAATGGTCAGAAGGTCATCTTCAAAGGTGTGAACCGTCACAGTTTCCGTCCTGAGACCGGTAGAACGCTGAGCAAGGCGAAGAATATAGAAGATGTGAAACTCATCAAGAGTATGAATATGAATGCCGTGAGATTGAGTCATTATCCTGCCGATCCGGAGTTTCTGGAGGCATGCGATTCGCTCGGTCTCTATGTGGAATGTGAGTTGAGCGGCTGGCATTGGGCGCATCCTACCATCGTGGGCAAGCAGCTGGTGAAGGAGATGATTACCCGTGATGAGAACCATCCTAGCATCATCTTCTGGAGCAACGGTAACGAGGGTGGTTTCAACTACGAACTGGAGCCAGACTTCGCTCTCTGGGATAAGCAGAAGCGCGTGGTTCTCTATCCTTGGGCTAACCGCAACGGCTTTGAAACCAAGCACTACCGCTCTTATGGCGAGACCCAGGAGTATATGCGACAGAAGGAAATCTTCATGCCTACCGAGTTCCTGCATGGTCTGTATGACGGCGGACACGGAGCAGGACTGAAGGATTACTGGGACATGATGATGGCAAACCCTCGCTGTGCCGGCGGATTCCTCTGGGATCTGATGGACCAGGGTGTGGTGCGTACCGACAAGAATAATTATGTAGACTGTATGGGTAACTTCGGAGCCGATGGTATCGTGGGTCCTCATGCCGAAAAGGAAGGCTCTTACTATACGATTAAAGAGGTATGGTGCCCGGTACAGTTGACTTGGAATGATGTGGAGAAAGGTGAACTCACCTTATCTAATCAGTATAACTTCGTGAATCTGAAGGATTGCCGCTTCTCTTATCGTCTGCTGCAGATGCCAGCAATGGGCAGCACTCAGGTCAAGGTATTGAAGCAGGGCAATCTCTCTTCTCCGGATGTAGCTCCGGGCAAGGAAGCCAAGGTGAAGATACCGATGATGGCGAATGCTGATGCGGTAGAAATCAAGGCTGTGAACCATGAAGGTGAGGAAATCATGACATGGAGCAGGGGAGTGAAGAGTGAAGAACGAAGAGTGAAGAAACAACGTTCGACGGACGAAGTGAAAGTCAATTCAAGTGCTTCAAGTACTTCATCTTCTTCAGCTGCTGCTTATGTTGACCAGGCTGCTGCTGTAGAAGTGAAGGCGGGTGGCAGAACTTATCGCTTTGCCAAGAAAGATGGCAGACTGATGGGCGTACAAGTGAACGGAAAGGCTATCTCGCTGAGCAACGGACCTCGATTCATGGCTGCCAGAAGAAGTGACCGCAGCCTGGATCAGTTCTATAATCACGACGATAAGGAGGCAGAGAAGAAAAAGACACTCTATACCGAGTTTGTTGACCAGGGTGCTTTCGCCGGTTTCGAATGGAAGGAAGCTGAGGCAAAGCTGGTGGCTAGATATCAGCATGGATCGCTCGATGAGGTGGACTGGCAGTTCCTCTCTGACGGTTCGGTGGCTGTAACCTGCCATTACAATTTCGGTGGCGTGGTAGATATGATGGGTATGGCTTTCGACTACCCAGAGACCAAGGTCCGCAGTAAGGCTTGGGTGGGCAATGGTCCTTACCGGGTTTGGCAGAACCGCGAACAGGGTCCGCAATACGGCTACTGGCAGAACGACTATAATGACCCGATTCCAGCCGAAAGCTGGGATTATCCAGAGTTTAAAGGCTACTTTGCCAACGTGAAGTGGATGCAGTTCAAGACCGATGAAGGAAAGATCGGCTTCTCTGGTCTGACTGCCGATGAGCACATGGGCGTTTATACCCCTCGTGATGGTAGAGACGGTCTGCTCTATACCTTGCCACAAACCGGTCTGGCAGTCTTCAAGGTGATACCTTCAGTAAGAAACAAGGTGAATACCACCGACCTCAACGGACCTTCAGCCCAGCCAAAATGGCTGAACGGCAAGGGCAAGGTGGAGTTTACTTTGAACTTTGAGCTTTGAACTTTGAGCTTTGAACTTTGAGCTTTGAGCTTTGAGCTTTGAACTGTTAACTTTTAACTGTTATGAACTGTTATGAATAAGAAAAAACGATATACGGTGATGGCATTGTCGGCGCTTCTGGTAGCGTCGACAATGGCTCATAATGACGAGGCTAAGCCCTGGACCTTCTGGTACTGGATGTATGGCGCCGTTTCCAAGGCTGGTATTCATGCCGATCTGGTCGGTATGAAGAATGTTGGTTTGGGCGGTACCTATCTGATGCCGATTCGTGGTGTCAGCGAACGTCCGGAGTATCAGGGCGAGGCGGCACAGTTGTCACCTAAGTTCTGGGAGATGGTGGATTACTCTTTCCAGCAAGCCGACTCCCTGGACCTTGACATGGGCATCCATATCTGCGACGGTTTCGCCCTGGCAGGCAATCCGTCTATCCTTCCTGCCGAATCTATGCAGAAGGTGGTATGGACCGATACCATTGTGGGTGGCGGCAAGAAGATAGAAGGCATGCAGATGTGGCAACCCGAAAGTTATAAGGACGGGAAGTTGCAGCCTGCCGGAAGCGAGGGCGGATATTATCAGGATATCGCTGCCTTTGCCATCCGATGCAAGGAGAAACCCCAACTCTTCAAACCGGAGAAGATAGAATATACCGAGGCTGTTTCTACCGCCAAGGGCTATTATCTGGCAGCGAAACCTGCCTCTATCACCTATTCGTTTCATAAACCCGTTACGGTGCGCAGCATGCGGGTGGTGCCTAATGGCAATAATATCCAGTCGCAGCGCCTCCTGGTGCAGGCATCTGATGACGGCATCAACTTCAGAGATATCAAGCAACTGGTGCCACCCCGTCAGGGTTGGCAGAACACAATGTGTGATTATACCTTCAGTTTGCCGACTACCACCGCCCGCTATTTCCGATTCTCATGGACTCCGGAAGGTACAGAGCCGGGAGCAGAAGACCTGGATGCAGCCAAATGGAAACCGCTGCTGAAACTGGAGAATATCCTCTTGAGCAACCAGCCGATGATTAACCAGTATGAGGGAAAATCGGGTGCCGTATGGCGTATCGAAACCGATGCGGCAGCTAAGAGCGAGACCGTGGCGATGGCAGATGTACTGCCTTTGAAACTGGAAAATGGAATGGTGATGGGTGTCATGGTGAACGGCAACCTGATGAATAAGTTGCCTAAGGGAACCTGGCGCCTGTTGCGAATGGGACATACCTCAACAGGACAGACCAATGCGACAGCCGGAACCGGTAAGGGACTCGAAGTGGATAAGTTCTCACCGGCAGCCGTCAGGAAGCTTTTCAATTCCTGGTATGCATTGTTCCTGAACCGTCCGCACAGCGATGTGGTGAAGTATCTACACATCGACTCCTGGGAGTGTGGCAGTCAGAACTGGGGCTATCAGTTTGCTGAGGAGTTCAAGGCACGCCGCGGTTACGACCTCATTCCATACCTCCCGATTATGGCAGGTGTTCCGATGGAGTCGGCTTCCAGATACGAACAGGTACTGAAGGATATCCGTCTCACCATCAACGACCTGGTAAACGAGAAGTTCTTCAAGACCTTTACCGATCTGGCTCATGAACAGGATATAGAAGTATCTCACGAGAGTATTGCACCAACCTTCCCTGCCGATGGTCTGCAGCATTATCAGTATGCCGACAATCCAATGGGAGAATACTGGCTCAATTCGCCTACTCACGATAAACCCAACGACATGCTCGATGCCGTGAGCGGTGCACATATTTATAATAAGAACATCGTTCAGGCAGAGGGATTCACCGAGGTTCGTGGTGTATGGAATGAGACGCCAGCCATGCTCAAGCCGATGCTCGACCGCAATCTGGCGCTTGGCATGAACAAGCTCTTCTTCCATGTAACTGCCCATAATCCTTGGATGGACCGCAAGCCGGGTATGACGCTTGATGGCATCGGTCTCTTCTTCCAGCGTGACAATACCTGGTATCCTGAGGCACGTGGTTTTGTGGATTACATCACCCTGTGTCAGAATTATCTGCAGCAGGGCAGACCGGTGGTAGACATCGCCGTGTTTACAGGCGAAGAGATTCCGAGCCGTTCGCTTACTCCGGATAAACTCGTTCCGATGCTTCCGGGTGTGTTTGGTGCAGAACGGGTGGCTAGTGAACAGAAACGTATGACTAATGTAGGCATTCCGATGGAAGAATCGCCGGTGGGCGTAACTCATTCAGCGAATATTCTCGATCTGAAAGATTGGTGCAATGCCCTGCATGGCTACAAATATGATTCGATGAACAAGGATGCCTTGCTGAAATGGAATTTCGAATACAGTCCGAAGGGCAAGTTGCCTGGCAACCAGGACTACCGCATCCTGGTGGTTCCGCAGCCGGCAAATACCCTGTCTGCCGAGGTAAAGGCGAAGATAGAGGAGTTGCGCGAGGAAGGCATTATTATCATCGACAAGCCTTATCAGGCAAAGGACTTCTCTCAGTATGGCATCGAACCGGATGTCGTTCTGCCCGAGAATATGGATTATACTCACCGCTGTGTGTTGGAGGCAACAGGCAGGAAGGACATCTATTTCCTGACCAATCAGGAGGATAAGGAGCGACTGATTACGGCAACCTTCCGTACCAGGACTTCCAAAATCCGCCAGGTTGTGAAATTGAGTCTGCCAGCTTATGGTTCCGCTTTCGTTATTCTCTCGAACAAGGAAGACATGCAGGTTATCAGTCAGACTGGTCATAAACTGGTTGAAGAAGAAGGTGTGGGCTTTACAGAAAACTATCCTTCTGTGCTGGCTGTAGCCGACAAGTGGAAGGTTCATTTCGATGATATCCGCAAAGATACCACCGTAACGCTTCCTTTCGACTGGTCGAAGTCGGCAGATGAGAAGATGAAGTACTACAGCGGTCACGTTACCTTTACCTCTTCTTTTGAATGGGGCGATTCTATTCCGGTTTCTGCAGAAGAGAAAATGGAAGTTCCAGCCGGGAAAACAAAGACGGCTCCTTCTACCGACGGATTCATCAAAATCCAGTTGGGCAAGATTGGTGATGTGGCACGTGTGCTGGTCAACGGCAAGCAATATGGTTATGCCTGGACAGCTCCTTACGAGGTGTATGTTCCGAAGCGCGACCTGAAGAATGGCAGCAACGAAATACAGATTGTTGTAGCCAATACCTGGCACAATGCGCTGCAGGGTGCTGGCGAGGGAAAGGCTCCGTTTAAGGGAATCTGGACCAATGCCAAATATCGCACCAAGAGCAAGGCACTCCTGCCTGCCGGATTACTCTCCACGATTAACATCGTGTATTAGTTTATAGTTGATAGTTAATAGTTGATAGTTTATAGTTGATAGTTAATAGTTGATAGCAAGACTGCTCATTTAACATTCAACACTCAACACTCAACATTTAACATTCAACACTCAACATTCAACACTCAACATTCAACATTCAACACTTAATATAGAACATTGAATAAAATGAAGAAACTGTTATGTTCGGCTCTGCTGCTTGCCATGACTCTGGCAGCGCAGGCAGAAGTGAAACTGCCAAAGATTTTTGGCGATAACATGGTATTGCAGCAACAGTCAGAGTGTAATCTCTGGGGTACTGCTGATGCCAACAAAATAGTGAAGGTTCGTGCTTCCTGGAATGGCAAGACCTATAAGGCGCAAGCCGATGCTCAGGGAAAATGGGCTTTGCAGATAGAGACTCCACAGGCAGGCGGTCCTTATGAAATCAGTCTGAGCGACGGTAAGGAACTCAAACTCCGCGATGTACTGATAGGTGAGGTATGGATCTGTGCCGGTCAGAGTAATATGGAGATGCCGATGAAGGGATTCAAGGCGCAGCCTGTAGAAGGTGCTCCGGAGGAATTGATGCAATGTCACGACCATCAGTTGCGCCTCTTTACCATCAAGCGCAATGCCCGTTTGCAACCCGTAGATTCTGTATCGGGTTCCTGGCAGGAAGCCAACTCGGCGAGCGTAAGGGAGTTTAGTGCCACCGCTTATTATTATGGTAAAATGCTGCGCAAGGCTTTGGAGGTTCCGGTAGGTCTGGTGGTTACTTCCTGGGGCGGTAGTGCCTGCGAGGCATGGATGAACAAGGAATGGGTGAAGAGCGATTGGCTCAAGGCTTTTCCCAAGCTTCATACGCCATGGAACGAGGCTGACGTGAAAAAGTATCAGCAGCGCTGTCCTTCCGCACTCTATAATGGTATGCTTCATCCTATCATCGGTTATACCATGAAGGGCGTTATCTGGTATCAGGGAGAGGATAACTGCAACCGGTATGCTACTTATGCCGACCAGATGCATACCCTGGTAAACGGTTGGCGTAAGGAATGGAAGCAGGGGGACTTTCCTTTCTATTATTGTCAGATTGCACCCTACGATTACAGTCTGATAAAATGGAAGAACAACAGTGCCCTGCTCCGTGAACAGCAGTTGGAGGCAGAGAAGCGCATCAGCAACTGCCGTATGACGGTATTGATGGATGCCGGTCTGGAATATGGCATTCATCCCCGTAAGAAACAGCAGGTTGGTGAGCGTCTGGCTCTGCTTTCTCTTGCCAATACTTACGGTCTGAAGGGATTGCCTGAATTCGCTGTCTACAAGAGTGTTGAGTTCAAGGGCGATACAGCTGTTGTCAGCTTCGACCGCAGCAAGGAGTGGGTTTACTTCAACAATGGTCCTAAGAGCGACAACTTCGAGATTGCCGGCGAAGACCAGGTATTCCACAAGGCACAGGCTTGGATTTCCCGTAACAAGGTGTATGTAAAGAGCGAGGAAGTGAAGAAACCTGTGGCTGTGCGCTATGCGTTCAAAAACTGGGTTGTGGGCGATCTCTTCCACGATGGTCTGCCTGTCAGCTCTTTCCGTACCGACGATTGGGAAGTAAAGTGATAGTTAATAGTTTATAGTTAATAGTTGATAGATGAGATATTACATATTGATGGCTATGATGCTTTTGCTGGGCGCAGGCTCGGCAAAGGCATCGGCTTATGATGATACATCGGTGGCGGGGCTGTTTCCTGTCAGCAACCAGGGACGCGAGGTGTGGAATTTCAATCCCAACTGGCGGTTCCATCTGGGTGATGTGCAGGGCGCAGAACGTGCCGACTATGATGATGCAAGCTGGGAGGTGGTTTCTACCCCTCATAGTGTGAAACTGGAACCTGCTGAGGCTTCGGGCTGCCGCAACTATCAGGGTATAGCCTGGTATCGCAAAACTTTTATCGTGCCGGGCAATCGCTCTGAAATCTATTTCGAGGCGATAATGGGCAAACAGAAGATTTATGTGAACGGCAAACTGGCTAAGGAGCACTTCGGCGGTTACCTGCCTGTTATCGTCAACCTGAAAGAGCAGGGACTGAAGAAGGGCGATAAATGTGTGGTGGCTGTGATGGCTGATAATTCCAATGACAAGAGCTATCCTCCAGGCAAGCCGCAGTATACACTCGACTTTGCTTATCATGGTGGTATCTATCGCGATGTATGGCTTATCAATAAGAAGGAGGTTTCTATCACCAACGTGATTGAAGCCGACCGCCGTGATGCCGGCATCTTCGTTCATTTCTCGGATATTTCTGAGAAGCAGGCGAAGGTGTTTGTTGATGTCGACTTGCAGAATGTGGGCGGAAAGGCACGCAAGGTGAAGGTGGAGCAGAGTCTGCTGGATGCTTCGGGCAAGGTGCTCAAGACCATTTCGCAGAATGTGCTCCTGGCAGCTGGCGATGCACATCAGACCGTCAGACAGATGTTCTCTGTCAGGAATCCGCATCTCTGGTCACCGGAGACACCTTATTTATATAGTGTGGTTACCCGCATCAAGGATGGTAAGCAGGTATTGGACGGCGGAAAGACCAAGTTGGGTATCCGCAGCTTCGAGTTCCGAGGCAAGGAAGGTTTCTGGCTCAACGGCAAGAAATACCGTCAGTTTATCGGTGCCAACCGTCATCAGGATTTTGCTTATGTGGGCAATGCACTTCCCAACAGTCAGCAATGGAGAGATGTGCTCCGTCTGAAGAATGCAGGTTTCAACATCATCCGTACTGCCCACTATCCTCAGGACCCGTCGTTCATGGATGCCTGCGATGAACTCGGAATCTTCATCATCGTGGCTACACCGGGTTGGCAGTATTGGAACAAGGACCCTCAATTTGCCGAGCGTGTGTTCCGGAATACCCGTGAAATCATCCGTCGTGACCGCAACCATCCTTCGGTCCTGATGTGGGAGCCTATCCTGAATGAGACCCGCTATCCTAAGGATTTCGCCCTGAAGTCGCTGCAGTTGACCAAGGATGAGTATCCTTATCCATACCGTCCTGTGGCTGTTGCCGACTGGAATTCGGCAGGTGTCAAGGAAAATTATGATGTGGTTTACGGATGGCCGGATATGGATATGAGCGGCATCAGCCAGTGTGTCTTTACCCGAGAATTTGGTGAGTATGTGGATGACTGGTATGCGCATAACAACCTGAACCGTGCCAGCCGCAGCTGGGGTGAGAAACCGATGCTGACTCAGGCTTATTCTCTGGCGAAGACAACAGAGGAGATGCACACACCGGGACAGTTTATCGGTGGTTGCCAATGGCATCCTTTCGATCATCAGCGCGGTTATCATCCAGATCCTTATTGGGGCGGTATCTATGATGCATTCCGACAGAAGAAGACTGCTTATTATATGTTTGAGTCACAGCGCAGCGACCAGCCATTTGTGCATATCGCTCACGAGATGACCCAGTTCAGCGATGCCGATGTGACGGTATTCTCTAATTGTGACAGCGTTCGTCTTACCACCTATCAGGGTGCTCATACCTATACTTTGCCAGTTCTTCATCCTACGGCAGCCGCCTTTAATGCCCCTGTGGTATTCAAGAATGCCTGGGATTTCTGGGAGGCTCGCGAATACAGTTATAAGAAGAAATCTCCTCAGATGGTAGTGATGGTAGCAGAGGGATACAAGGATGGCAAGGTGGTTTGTACCGACCAGCGCATGCCTTCCCGCCGCAGCACCAAACTCCGTCTTTATGTTGATGAGATGGGCAAACCGCTGGTGGCTGATGGCAGCGACTTTGTGGTTGTGGTAGCCGAAGTGACCGATGATAACGGTCATGTTCGCCGTCTGGCTAAAGAGAATATCCGCTTTACCCTGGAGGGTGAGGGCGAAATCATTGGCGATGCCAGCATTAATGCCAATCCGAGAACTGTAGAATGGGGTAGTGCTCCTATCCTGGTGCGCAGCACGATGAAGCCGGGCAAGATAAAAATTCATGCCGAGGTTCAGTTCCCAGGTACTCATGCTCCTACTCCTGCCGACCTGGAGATAGAAAGCGTAGCTTATCAGGGAACCATGATGATGGGTACAAAGACTGCCAAGTCTGCCACTTCATCATCTGTTCAGAATGCTTCTTCTGCCACTTCTTCTTCTCATGAGTTTACACCCGAGCAGAAGGCAAAGATGCTGAAAGAGGTAGAAGACCAGCAGGCTGATTTCGGTATCAATAATTAATAATGCGTAACCGGAGTGTTCTATGCAGAAGATTCCGTTTACGTAATCGTTATCGTCTTGAAATCTTCAAAAAACAGAAAGTTTATTGGAGTTTTCAAGACTTTTTTGTACTTTTGCATACGTGAAACGATATTTAACCATACTTCTCTGTTCGCTTTATGCCTTGTTGGGTATGGCACAGAACAATATGCAGGTAGCCCATTATTCTACGAAGGAAGGGTTACCTCATGACATCGTATACTGTTCTCTGAAGTCGAAAGACAGTTTCCTGTGGTTTGGAACCTGGTTCGGCTTATCCCGTTTCGACGGTTCCCGTTTTGCCAATTATTCTGATGCTTACATCTCTTCTTCCGACCAGCCGCCCCGTAAGGTAGAATGGTTGGCAGAAGATGGCTTGGGCAATCTCTGGATCAAGACGCTCGACTGGAAACTCAGCGTCTTTTTCAAGCAGACCGAGCGTTTTGAGGATGTCTATGAGGAACTGAAACCTTATGCCCGCAACCTGCAGGTCATCAAGATTCAGGCTGATGGTACCGGCAAGATTCTCCTGCTCACCAAAGATAAAAGCCTGCTTCTTGCCGAAACATTAAAGGATGGAAGCATCCGTATCCAGACGCTGGTAGATGCCCGAAAACATATCAATACGTTCAATTTTCAGTTGCGCCAGGACGTGGTACAGCTGAAGGCTTCACGTGCCAACTATGTAGGAAAGGATTATCAGATCTATTCCGTTCCTGTTACTGCGAAAACCAGGAAGTGGACGCTCGGCATGTGGCAGCAGTATTTCGCCCGTAAATCAAAGGAACATTTTGTTTATCCTACCCCGAACGGATGTGTGTGGCAGTTGGATGAGTCGCATACCGCCCTGGTGTGCCGTAATCCGAAGACCGGATGGGAGCGCCGTTATCCGGTTTCGGGTGTAGGTAAGGTGGTGGAACCTAAGTTCATCGCCACCCCTCATCATGGTTATTTCTATCTTTCCGGTGCTGGCGAAATCATCTATATCAATCCGCAGACGATGGAAGGCGTCAACCTGGCTTTGCTTCCTAAGTTTCAGGATCGTAAGCCAAACAGCCATTTCCTGAACATGAACCTGGATAAGGACGGACTATTGTGGCTCACTTCTGCTGATAATGGTATTTACCGTGTCAGTTTCACCCCCAACCAGTTCCGTGTCATCCCTTTGCCGGATGGTGATAAGAGTGGAGTGAAAGCCATCTGCCAGTTGAAGAATGGTGATGTGCTGGTGGGTGCCCGCAGCAAGAATGTTTATCTGCTGGATATGCAGGGCAGGGTAAAGCAGGTGTTCGATTATGCCCATCATCAAATCGGCAGCATTTATCATGCCATGTATGATGACAGACAGAATCTATGGCTCTCTACCAAGGGAGACGGATTGGTAAAACTGACTCCCGATGCCTCCAGACCAATTGGTTACCGTATCGACCATTACCGTCATGATGCCCGGAATCCATATTCTATCAGCGGCAACAATGTTTATATGACCTATCAGGATTCCCGCAGTCGCATCTGGGTGGCTACGCTGGATGGAGGACTCAATCTACTTGAGGAACAGGGCGGAAAGGTGCGCTTCTATAATAAATATCATGGTATGAAAAACTATCCGGGTTACGGACTCTATATGGATGCCCGCAATCTGGTAGAGGACTGTCGTCAGAGAATGTGGGTAGGAACGATGGACGGACTGATGTCTTTCAAGATAGATTTCAAATCGGTCGGCGACCTGCGTTTCGAGACTTATCGCAATACCGAAATCAATACCCGTGCCAATAGTGATATCTACGGACTTTACAAGGATAGCAACAAGCAGGTGTGGATGTGTACCTTTGGTGGAGGTCTGAGCCGTCTGGATGGTTTTGATGAAGTGACGCATCTTCCTATCCTTACCTCTCTGGGAGCCAAGGAAGGTTTGCATAATGATGTGATTATTTCGATTTTAGAGGATAAGATGGGACGCCTTTGGCTGGTAAATGCCGATGGCTTGTCGTGCTATGAATATAAGTCTGATCGCATCCGCCATTTCGACAATTCCGATGGCTTTCCTGATGTCCAGTTGGAGGAATCTTCAGCGGCTCTGATCCGGAATGGGGAGATATGGCTGGGGTGCAAGGAAGGAATCCTTGCTTATCAGCCGGATCGTATCCATACCACCCGACTGCAATATCCTATATATATAATAGGTGGAGAGGTGAACAACCGCGATATCCGCAGTTACAATCAGCCAGCCATCCTGGAGAAATCGATGGTTTATACCGATCATCTCACCCTGCGTCATTCCCAGTCGATGTTCACTCTGGAGTTTGCAGCCCTGAATTTCTGCAATCCGGAGCGCATCAGCTATCGTTACCGGCTGAAGGGTTACGACCATGACTGGCATTATGCCGGCAAGAACCGTCTGGCTTCCTATACCAATGTGCCGTCGGGAACCTATCAGTTTATCGTAGAGGTAATGGATGCCACCAATCCTGATTCTCACAGCACGAGAGAGCTGACCATCACCATTCTTCCACCTTGGTGGGCTACGTGGTGGGCTTATCTCATCTACATCATTCTGATATCCGTAGCCAGCTACTATGCTTTCCGCTATGCGAAGTATCAGATTCGGCTGAAGAACAATATCTACATCCAGAACCAGCTGGCAGAGTATAAGCGCAAGTTTAATGCCGAACAGCAGGATAAGCAGTTTGCCGACAAGGTGCGCCGGTTTATGGAAGCTAACTTGACTAATGCCGATTTCGAGATAGATATGCTGGCACAGGAATTGGGCATGAGCCGTTCAGCCTTCTTCAAGAAGACGAAGGCTGTGATGGGCTGTTCGCCAAGCGATATGGTGAAGGATTTCAAACTGAGTCATGCCGTAGAATTACTGAAGCATTCCGGCCAGAGTATCACAGATGTAGCCTACAGTTGCGGCTTCACCGATGTGGGCTATTTCGGCAAGTGTTTCCGTAAGAAATATGGCATGTCGCCAAGAGAGTATGTAGCGCAGCAGCAGGAGAGTGAAATAAAAAAATAAAGTTTTTTATAAAAAATCTCAAAAAAGGTGATTACAGCGTGAACCAATGTGCGTCTTTTAGGCAATTGAAACAAACAAATTAAATGTTGACTAATCATTTTTACCTAAAAGGCAAATGAAACAACTGGCTTATCATAGTAGGTTTATATTGGTTCTGTTATTTACGTTGTTGAACACTTTACCAATATGCTCACAGGCGGCAACTCCTAGGTACAGGATAGCTGCTTGCGACTGGATGATGCTGAAACGTCAGAAGCTGGGCGAGTTTAAGCTGGCTCATGAATTAGGAGCAGATGGTGTTGAGGTTGACATGGGCGGATTGGGTAAACGCGTGTTATTTGATAATCAGCTTAGAGAACCACAACAGGCAGAAAAGTTTCAGGCTGCAGCCCGTCAGTATGGCGTAGCTGTTCCTTCTATGGCGATGAGTGGCTTCTTCGCTCAGAGTTTCCTGACTCGTGATAATTATCAAGACCTTTTGAAAGATTGTTTCCTGACGATGAAACTCTTTGGCAGCAAGGTGGCTTTCCTTCCACTCGGAGGTAGCGGAAAAGACTGGCAGCAGGAAGGCTGTGCAGCATACCAGCAGATGGTTTCCCGCCTTCGCACAGCCGGTGAGATGGCAAAGCAGGAGGGTATCACCATCGGTATCAGAACAGGAATGGATGCTAAGTTTGATAAGAAACTGTTGAAGAAAGTAGGCAGCAGTCAGATTAAGGTCTACTACAATTTCCAGGATGCAGCCGATCATCATCGTGATATCTGCAAGGAACTCCGGAAGTTAGGTGCCCAGCGTATCGTCCAGATACATGCCTCCAATACAGATAGCGTAAATCTTCAGGAAGACCCGGAGATCAATCTTCCGAAAATCAGGAAGACGCTTGACAAGATGAAGTGGAGCGGCTGGCTGGTGGTAGAGCGGAGCCGTGATGTAAAGAGAGTAAGAGACGTGAAATACAATTTCGGTAGAAACATCGCTTACTTAAAACAGGTATTTCAAGAAAGGTAACAGTTTCGGGGAATAACTGGCAAACTACTTTTTTATGATTAGGAAAGTATAAATCGTGTTAGAAAATAAATAAATAAAAATATAGTTAAACCTAAAAAAGACAATTATGAAGAAAAATCATTTCATTGCGCGGAAAGGACTCTTCTCTCTGGCACTTGCTGCCGTAGGAGCGATGTTCTTGGGTTCGTGTGCCGTTGATGGTTTTGATGACAAAGAGAAGTTTGACGACGGTGTGTCCGGCGTCAAGCTAGAGTCACCTGAACTTTCGACAAAGACTGTAGCTGCTTCTGATGGTTCAGATAAGTTGCAAGTATCATGGAAGGTAGTCTATGGCGCTGGTGGTTACGAGTGTAAGGCTTATAATGTGGATGATCCTGACAATCCTGTTGAGGTGGCGAGTGATACCATTGATGGTACTTCTTTCCAATTCAAGATAGCCGAAGATACCAACTACAAGATAGCTGTACGTACCTTGGGTAACAAGGCAAAGAACAATACTGAGGCTGATAAGGCAACAGAATTGAAATATAGTACATTGGTTCCAGCTAAGACCATTCCTAATGGTTCTGATATTTCAGAATTCATTGCTGCCAACTTGCAGGAATCTGATAAGGAGCAGGCTTTCGAGTTGGAAGCAGGCGGTACTTATACCTGCAGCAATTCGGTAGATTTCAAGGGTAATAAGATGACGCTTCGCGGTAATAAGAAGGACCATGCTTTGGTTACTATGGGTGAAGGTGCTGCCATCTATACTTCTGCTCAGCTGAAGGTGAAGTTCATCAATTTCGATTGCTCTGCCACAACTCATAAGGGTGGTATCATCGAGATGTCTCCAGAACCACCTGCATCCAGCTCTGCAGAGGCTCAGGGTGTTGGTGCTGGCAAAAATGGTGGTAACCCTGCCGATGTATATATCCTGCAAGATCCAATCATTATTCAGGATTGTGCCTTCAAGAATGTCATCGATGGTCTTTTCTCTGTAGGTCAGTGCTCTTGGGGTATTGCTGATGTACGCGTGATGAACAGTGTGGTTCAGATGCGTAATGACGGAAAGAAAAACTCTAATGGTGCTATCATCTGCGGCTATTCTAATGGCTTCAAGGCTCCTAGTGGTAAACAGTTCTGGTATGGTGGTATCAAGAGCATTACCATCAAGAACTCTACTATCTACAATACTGTTGTAGGCAATGGTAAGAACCGTATGTTCCGTTTCAACAACAGGGATTTGGATCGTGTCTTCCCTACAGCTGCCGGTTCTTGCACCATGATGGATAATACCTTTATCCGTGTATATGACAAGAAGGAGTTCGGTAACAATACCCCTAACAACAATAAGTACGTGATTACTTATGATAACAACATCTTCTACGACTGCTTCCGTTTGCAGAAGTTCATTCAGGGCAACTGTAAATTGGAATATCATCAGAATTTGAATACAATCTGGGGTAAAGCCCAATCTGTTGATGGAACCGATAAGGGTAAGCTGGCTACTGAAGAGGATGCTGGATTTGATGAGGCAGAGACCAAGAAGGAACTCGATTTCACCCAGCCTAACTTCGGGCTTAATTTCAAGGCTACCGGTGCGATTTCAAGTACAATCGGTGATCCACGTTGGAAATAATTTAAACTATCTAATCTCGAAACAAGATGAAACGTAAATATATAAAGACATTGGCCTTTGGTATGGCACTTACCTGTGCTGTGCCTGCAATGGCTCAAAATAAAGTAGTGCAGGGTACTGTACTCGATGACCTCGGTGAACCTGTTATCGGTGCTACCGTAAAGGTCGCAGGTACCAAGACTGCTGTGATTACCGATATGGATGGTAACTATAAGTTGTCAGTTCCTAAGGGCGGCAAGGTTACCGTTTCTTATATTGGTTTTAAGGATGCTACTACCAATGGTGGTACCATCAAGCTGGTTGCTGACGACAAGACTCTTCAGGAGGTAGTAGTCGTAGGTTACGGTACCCAGAAGAAGGCTCACCTGACCGGTTCTGTAGCAAACATCCCAACAGATGAAATCCAGGACCTCGCTAATGGTGGCTTGGCTTCTTCTTTGGGCGGTCTGGTTAATGGTTTGAGCGTAAGTGGTGGTGAGAGCCGTCCAGGTGAGAATGCCCGTATCATGATTCGTGATACCAACTCATTGGGCGAAGTTGGTTCTACAGCCCAGCAGCCTCTCTTCGTTATCGATGGTTATATCTATCCTAATGATGTAAAGGTTGGTAACACTTACCAGAACCTCGGTGCTGAGGCCTTCAACAACCTGGATGCCTCAGAGGTAGAGAGTATCTCTGTATTGAAGGATGCTTCTGCTGCCGTTTATGGTGCCCGTGCTGCCAATGGTGTTATCCTCGTTACTACCAAGAAGGGTAAGATGGGTGCACCTCGCATTTCTTATAGCGGTTCTTTCGGTTTCACCGATGAGGTTTCTCGCCCTAAGATGCTGAATGCTTACCAGTATGGTCGTTTGTACAATGCAGTTATTGCTGCCGATCCAACCAATACTTCTCTCAACAAGACTACTGCGCTTTTCCAGGCAGATGAGTTGGAAGCAATGAAGAGTCTGAACTATGATTTGCTCGATAAGTATTGGGAAACCGGTATGACCCAGAAACACAGCGTGAACGTAAGCGGTGCTACCGATAAGGTGAACTACTTTGCAGGTATCTCTTACTTCGATCAGGATGGTAACCTCGGTAAACTTAACTATAACCGTTGGAACTACCGTGCCGGTGTGGATGTTAAGGTAAGCAAGTGGTTGGGTGCTAACCTGACTGTAAGCGGTGACTATGCTACAAAGGAAAAGCCATTGGTAAAGGTAGGTGGATCTGGCGACGAGAAGGACTACAACCTCCTCTTGACCCGTCCTACTTACATGCCTGAATCAGTAAATGGCTATGATATCCTGGCTTATGGTCCTAGCAATACACAGAAGAACCAGAACCAGCAGTATAACTTTGCTACTTTGCAGAACAATGGCGACTACCGCAAGAACATGAATTCAAACCTGAATATCAGCGGAAGCCTTAATTATGATTTCGGTTGGAGCAAGATTCTGAAGGGATTGAAGTTGCGTTTCTCTTATTCCAAGAGTATCAATACCGATAAGGGTAATGAGTATGGTTCAAACTTCACCCTCTATCAGATGTTGACTCGTTATGGTAGCGGTAACCACCTTTATACTCCTACCAGCGGCGATACTGCAGATTTCGATTACCTGGCAGCGTCTAACTTTAATGGTGTGACAACCGCCAATGGTGACTATCTGGCTCGTACCATGGTTCGTACCGATAACTATCAGATGAACTTTACAGCCCAGTATCAGCGCGATTTCGGTCAGCATCATCTGGGTGGTCTGTTCTCTATTGAGAAGTCTGAGGCTGAGAGTGAGTACTTGCAGGGACAGCGTTTGACCCCATATCCTTTCACTACAGGTCAGTATAACTCTGCAACAGGTGAGATGACTACTATGTTTACCCGTAGTGAGAGCGGTACCCTTTCATATATCGGCCGTATCAACTATGCATACGCCAACAAGTATCTCTTCGAGGCATTGGTTCGTTCTGACGCATCTACCAAGTTTGCTCCAAAGAACTATTGGGGAACATTCCCTGCATTCTCTGCAGGTTGGGTAATCTCTGAAGAGAGCTGGTTCCGCAACAAGGTGAAGGGTGTTGACTTCCTGAAGCTCCGTGCTTCCTGGGGTATGACAGGTCGAGATAATACTGCGGCATGGCAGTGGATGCAGGTTTATGCACAGGATGCTAACCGTGGTACAGTATTCGAGACCGGTAAGGATTCTGGCAACCGTATCACCATCAACAAGAACAACTCTGCCGTAAATTCAGACGTTCATTGGGATAAGGACTACAAGACCAACGTGGGTATTGATGCACAGTTCCTCAACAACCGCCTGGCTGTAACCTTCGATTACTATTATGAGAAGAACCGCGAGATGCTGATGAACATCAAGCAGACCGTCCCTTCTACCGTAGGTACTCAGAGTGCTGCATCCAACATCGGTGAGATGGATTCATGGGGTGGTGAGCTCTCTGTCACATGGAAGGATAAGATTGGTAAGGACTTCAAGTATCGTATCGGTATCAACACTGGCTGGTCTGATAACAAGGTGCTGAATATGGACTGGGTTACAGACTATCTCTACCGTCAGATCACTCCTGGTCACCGTACAGACGTAGGTCTCTGGGGTATGCAATGCATCGGTATGTTCCGCAGCTTCCAGGATATTGAGGAGTACTTCACGAAGTACAACATCTCTACTTATATGGGTATGACCAAAGATCAGGTTCGTCCTGGTATGTTGATGTATAAGGATGTTCGTGGTGCTTACGATTCTGAGACAGGTACTTATGCCGGACCTGATGGTATCGTAGATGTAGACAACGACCAGGTAGAGTTAGGTCACCGCAGCAGCAACCTTTATGGCTTGAGCATGAATTTGGGTGCAGACTGGAAGGGACTTTCTCTGACTGCTCAGATTGGTGCAAGCTGGGGTGGTTATACCACACTTCCTGGTGCAGCATTGAAGCCAACAGGTAATCTGGAGTATTGCAATATGCCTTCATTCTGGAATCCAGACAACATGTTTGCTTACGAGGATGTATATGATGGCTCTGGTAATCTCGTAGTAAAGAAGAATCGTGAGGCTTATTATCCTAACCTGAAGTATACAGAAGTGAATGCTGTTGCGTCTAGTTTCTGGAGAGTAAGTACAGCACGTGTGGCTCTGAACCGCATGACCTTGGCTTATACTTTGCCAAAGAGCTGGTTGGGTAGTATCGGCATCAACAGTTGCCGTATCAATATTACCGGTCAGAACCTCATCAACTTCTATAATCCATATCCAGACAACTTCATGAATCCTATGTCAGGATCATACGGAAGTTATCCTAACCTCCGTAAGTGGACAGTGGGCGTGAACCTCTCATTCTAATGAGATACTTATATAATTCTTAAAAAGAAAAGAACAATGAAAACGACAATAAAATTATTCAGTCTTGGTTTGGTTTCAGCCTTGGCTTTCAGCTCTTGTAGTGACAGCTTCCTGGAGGAAAAGAAGAACTATGACAATGTAAATAAAGACATCTACAACTATTATGAAGGATGTAATGGTCGTGTAAACGATATCTACAGTTGGTGTTTGCCAACAACCAACGATTTGACCTGGAAGTATCCTTCTATGGGTAATGCAGATGAGGCAGGTAAGTCTACTGAGGAATACAGTGGTCTCAGTTCTTTTGTAGATCCACAGGTTGAACTGAGTTCTACCAGTACCACAAATTCGGTTCCTGATTTCTTCATGGGCGACCAGTCTAATATCCAGGCATCTGTATATGGTAGAATCCGTAACGTCAATGATGTCATCCAGGGTATCAGCGGCAGCACTCTTTCTGAGGTACAGAAAAATGAATTGCTCGGTCAGGTATATTTCTTCCGTGCATGGTGCTATTACAACTTGTTCAAGTGGTATGGCGGTGTGCCTTTGGTTAAGGAAACACAGGATCCTTTAGAAAGTTCTTTTACTCCTCGTGCTACATCTAAGGAAACTTACGAGTTTATTCTCGATGACTTGAACAAGGCTGCAGATATGTTGGCTGCCAAGACAGAGAATGGTGCTGGCTGGTCGGAGAAAGGCCGTGTTACATCTGGTACAGCGTTGGCTTTGAAGGGTCGTTTGATGCTTTTGTGGTGTAGCCCTCTCTTCAACCGTACAAACGATGAAAATCGTTGGAAGACTGCTTATGAAACCATGAAGTCTGATTTGGAGCGTATCAACAAGTGTGGTTATCACTTGTATACTGCCGATGGCAATAAGAATGGTTCTACCTTTGCTAAGATGTTTACCGATGGTGGAAATAATCCTGAAGCTGTGTTCGTTACCTTATACAATAATGTAACAGGTGATGGTCTCGATAATCAGAAGAACAACAACTGGGAGCGTCAGATTCGTCCAGCTAATACAGGTGGTAGCGGTAAGAATGCTTCTCAGATGCTGATTAATATGTTCCCAATGTCAGATGGTAAGCTTCCTGAGAGTTGTGATACTTATACCAAGTTGGCTCGTTCTGAGAAAACTTTGGATAGCGAGACTCCATTCTTGAATCGTGACAAGCGTTTCTATCGTACCTTCGCTTTCCCTGGCTTCCGTTGGGCTTACAGTGGTAATGCGTCAGAGCGCGATGCGAACAACCCTTCTGATGGTGCAAACTATGTACTTTGGAACTACGTATGGTATACCAGCATGAATGATGCCGGCAACCCTGAAAGTGGTGATTCTTATGGTGCAGACAACCTGTTGAAGAGCCGTCAGGGTGTATATGTACGCAAGAAGAGTGATGATTTGGATGTCAATTCTTCTCCTCTTTATAAGTACGTAGCTCTTGATACCAAGGGTGCTGCTCCATTCTATTCTGCTGCTCCGTTGATTGAACTCCGTTATGCTGAGGTTCTCCTGAACTTTGCTGAGGTTGCAGCAGGAGCTGGTCATCTCGATGAGGCTGTAGGATATGTTAAGCAGATTCGTGAGCGTGCTGGTTATTCAGCTACAAATTCTGAGGATGATGGTATCACACCTGCTGCTTATACAGATCAGGCTACCTGTATTTCTCAGATTCTCTATGAGCGCCAGATTGAGTTTGCTTACGAGGGTAAGCGTTTCGATGACCTCCGCCGTTGGATGCTTTTCGATGGTGGTGCTGGCAAGGTAGAGGGTGCTCCTTCTACATGGACATTGACCGGTTGGGGTGGCAATACCTGCACATGGCTTGGTTTCAAGGCTTTGAACGGTCAGCGTCGTGAAAATATCCAGTATCGTGTTGCTGATAAGTATGGCGTAGGTGGTACTACCTTCAATTCTGACCCATTGTTGAAGGCTGGTACAGAGCGTCCTAAGGGAGTTGATCTCCGTGAGGATGATTTGAATACTCAGCTCGAGAATTTGTCTACATGGTATAAGGATAACTTGAAGCTGAAGGTACAGAAGGGTGATGGTTACGATTCTAACAAGAATCTCCTCTACATGAACTTCCGTCCTAAGTATTACTTCTTGGGCTTCACTTCTGGTGCTTCAAATGCCAACAAGGCTTTGCCTCAGACCATCGGTTGGGGTGATTACAACAATGGTGGTGCCAACGGTACCTTCGACCCATTGGCTGAGTAATGTCAAAAGAGGAATGACGATATTGTCATAACATAATTTATTAAGGTTGCGGGGTGTGTTCTCTTTATAGTGAATGCACCCCGTTTTCTATTTCTGATATTTTCTGTAGGAGGGTGTATCTAAGTCTGGATAATAGTTGGCGCATAACAGTTGACCACCGCATGCACATCACCTGTTGTGCATGCGCATATCAGTTGCTATGCAAGCGCACAATAGCTGTTGTGCGACCGGAGATACTAACTATCTCAACAACATATCCTATGTTTTCCAACAACTTATTCTATCTTTTCCAACAACATATCAGTAATATTCCAACAAAAAGAGGGTGAATCATTAACTTATGATACACCCTCTCGTTATCTTGAATTCTATTGCCATAATCTTCTTTTTAAAGAGAAACAAAGTGCTGTTAACAGAGTTCCTCTGTCAGGTAATGGGAGGCCAAAGCCTCGATGTCTATCTTGTCTGAAGTTTGAATTTCTTCAATAACTGCGTCTGTGCAATCATCGTTCATGATTACCCCAACAGCTTCACTAGGTGTGAGATTACATTCTTTTGCTATATAACAAGCAATCTGACCTAACACGTATTCGTAATTATACTTATTTTCCATATTCTTAATCTTTTATGAGTTCATTAATCGCCTTTTGGGTACAAAAGCAATATTGTATATAGCTAAGTCCGAATTGAGAAATCTTAGAGACAAAAGTATTCAAATTACTTTCTTCAAGATAAGTTTCTCCATATTGGTGAATATAGTTTTTTATTTCTTGGTCAATAAAAGCATCTGCAACAGGGCCAATAACAATATCAAAGTTATGTTTGAATCTGCTTTCTACTCTGTTCTGGAGAATGAATTTTGCCCATTCCGTAGTGAATCCTTCAAAGATTTTAATTCGAAGTCCTTTCTTCTCACTTAAATTGGGGTAGAACAGAAACGCATTGACTGTGATTTCCCCACCATAAAGGAAAGTGCTACGTTTACCCATCTGCCAAGCCCTTTTCCAATTTGGAGTGAGATAGAAGCCTTTACCAAAATCATTTTTGCCTTTACATATAGAAAGGTCTGGGGTAAGGATTTCTGTATAACTTCCATGTAACAATCTCATGATACAATCATCCTCCCTTCCCTTTTCTTCGTCTTTGCAATATGGTTATTGCAGATATGAGTTAAATCTTGAATGATTTGTTCCCTTGGCATGGTTTGTTCTATTTCCCAGTTTTCCTCAAGAAATCTGATGCCCTGGTTCTTTTGGAGATAGTTGAAAGCCTTCTGTTTGGTAATTCCCTTGTCTTCTGCAAACCAGCAGGCAGCAACTGTGACAAAGATGGTTGCTTTCATCTTTGTTTCTGCTGACGGATACTGGTCGCCAATATAAATATTCAACTTCTCTCCCATAGCTTCCAAGAGGACTGAAGCATCATCTACAGAGATATTGTTTTTGCCGCTTTCTATCTTGCTGATGCTGCTTTTGCCTAGCCCTACATATTTTCCTAGTGCTTCTTGGGACAGTCCTTTTTCCAGTCTGACTTTTTTAACGATACCGCCCAGGAGATTATTTGTATTATCGAATTTCTTTTTCATATCTGTACATTTTTTGTGCAAAGATAGATAAAGTTTCCCAAACGAGCAACTTTTTTAACTTAAAGTAGTGAAAAAAGATAATTGGATAAGAAGTAGTTGTAGCGTATGAATGTACGTTTTCTACCTCATACCTTCGCATGTTTCTTATAAAAAGGTGAGGATTTGTGGGTGCAAAAGCCTAGCTCTTGCGTCTTATGGATAAACAACTATAAAGACAAACTTAAAAGTATTAATTTAAACTAAACAAGGTTATGAAGAAATTTTTTACTTTGATTTCTATGGCACTTGTTGCCATGAGTATTAATGCTCAGACAGAGAGCTGGTATGTTAACAATGAGGATGGTACATTGAAGGCCGACTATGTTGCTAATGCTGATGCCAGTGCGATGTCTGTTGTTAAGTTCTCAACTGCCAACGTGGAGGGTACTCATACCTCAGGCCCTGTTGCCGGCTATAATGACGGCGCACTCGAAAATGGCAAGTTGACGCCAAAAGTTGACAATACTTGGAATGGTATCAAGAGTCAGGCATTGAGCAAGGATGGATCTGTTGCACCTTTCTACTATGTTCAGGGTAAGGGTAATCCTGTAAACCTGGATAAGGTTGAGTTTGAAGAGATTACGACAGATGGTGAACCTACAGGTAACTACCGTGCCAAGTGGGATGCTTCTTACTATACTCCAGATGGAACTGCAGGTCTGCCTAAGAACGGTACATACATTACTCTGACCCCAAAGGTGGCTGGTACTTTGAAGGTTGGCATTTGGACTAATAAGGGTAACCGTGATGTATATGTTGCAAAGGGTAGTGATGCCAAAGCCTTAGCATTTGGTTCTGACGTGAAAATTAGTGGCTATGTACAGGCTACCAATAATGATGTAGCAGAGGATAGCCCTCTTTCTGGTTATATGCTGTATCAGAAAGAAATTGCTACCAAGGGTACCGAGGGTAGTGATGCTTATGTGATTGCTGCCGGTAACCGTCCTGTTTGGGTATATTTGACATTCTCTGCAACTGCTGGCGAAACTTACTATATATTCAATAAGAATACTCAGATTGGTTTCAGCGGTTTTGAGTTCACACCTGGTGAAACCAACGGCATCATCAACATCAATGCCTCAACTTCTGCCAAGAAGTCTGTTCGCTACAATATGAATGGCCAGCAGGTGAATGCTTCTTACAAGGGTCTCGTTATCGAGAATGGCAAGAAGTTCGTTCAGAAGTAATCTGATGTTATTCGGTTAGAAATTCCAAGATAAAAGAAACGATAATAAAAGGGAGCGCATCACTAATGGTTGCGCTCCCTTTTTTGGCATCTCTCAGGATGCTGAGTTATATGAAAAATGCACTTTCTAAGGTGCAGATTGCCTTATTGTATGCAAGTTTTCTTCGAACTGATTACCTTGCCATCCTTCAATGCCTTGATGATATAAACACCTGATGGGAGAGAATCGAGAGTTTACTGCCCATGCGGTGTACTCAGGTTCATTGACCTGTGACTCGGAACGACCTGTCAGATTGAAGTCGATTCTCTGTGCCGATGCTGTCAGTGCTGAGACTAAAGCCATCGAGAACAATACTTGTCTTTTCATGTTTTACCTTAAGTTTGAAAGTTGTTTTATTTCGTTTTTATTGATTCTTCGGGATTAGGTGTTGTTTTGTGTTTCCACATCGCTATTGGGTAATAGCGATGTGGAAAGTACGTTGCAGGGAAGCCACCTGGTCTTTGTCGGTTGCCTTCACCTTGATGTTGATGAGGCAGTCGGCAGCCTTTTTGTTGAGGCTGATGGTGAGGATTCCCTTCTTGTTGAGTTTCATCTTGCCTTCCTCTGGCTGGATGCTGCTCTCCAGGGTGAAGACTGGCTGCTGGTTGTAACCGGCGAAATACTGCTTCAGGTCGATGACCAGCTTGCTGCCTGATGAGGTGATGAAATGTGGTTCTGCAAGCCAGTTGAGATAGCGCTCCAACTGGGTATATTCGCCATCGGTCAACTCGTTGTTGTCGGCTGCTGACGGATTGGTGCCAGCCAGTTTCTCCCACCAGTCTGGCATTCCATCCTGGTCGGTATCCCAGTTGGCAGGGCGACGGTCGGTGAGTGCTTCAAACTCCTTCCAGGCATCGTTGCCGGCATCAAGGTTATCATCTATCAGTCCCTTCTTGCCGGTCTTGGAACCAACATATTTATAGGTTCCGTTCAAGGTTTCTTCTACCATGCGCTGGTCGTGCTGGTCGATGCAAGGCTGGTTGGCTCCCACATCGCTCAAAACGTTCTTGAAGGCAGCGCGGGCACTTTCTACCTTGGCATAGGATGGGAAGAATGGTTTGTCGGTAAATACCTTCCAGTTGACTACCTGTCCGTGAGAGATGGTATATTTGTAGGTTTCGCCTTCCTTGTCGCTGACCAGTTCTCCATGCTTTCCTGCCACAGCTCCTGCATTCTGTTTCATATCGCCCACATAGTTCTGGCGGATATTATCGTGCATGTAGTAAGCCTGACTTCCCTGGCCGGTACCTTCCAACTGGGCATTGAGGATATATTTCATGCTGGTGGCTGGTCCCATCTTGTAATAGTTGCCAACGAAGTTTACTTCGTGGGCTCCTCCGTCGCAGGCACGGTTGCCCCAGTTGTAAACTACATTATTAAAGAGGTCGAGCTTTCCGGCATAATATCCGGCTCCGTCCAGTCCGCCACCCATACTCCAGTTTCTTCCTTCGTTGTTGGCAAGCAGGTTGTGGTGGAACGAGCCTACATTACCACCGATGGTTGCAGCATACCCATGCTTGGCGTTGACATAATTCTGATGACCAGCCTGGTTGAGTGCTTCGGATATGAGGTTGTGCTGGAAAGAGATGTTCTTGCCGTTGCGGCTGGAGAAAGCCTCGTCGATGGTCCAGCCTACCGAACAATGGTCGATGATGGTATTGTCGCAGCCCGCAGCACCCAGTCCGTCGAGGGTAACAGTCTTGCCGTTTTTATCGAGATATTTTCCCAATCGGAGACGGATGAAGCGGAAGATGCCTTCTGATCCGAAACCGAAAGGATGCTCACGGAGAAGGATTCCCTTGCCAGGTGCTGTCTGTCCGGCTACCGTGATGAATGGATCGGAACAAACCAGACGGTCTTTCAGGTCGATGATGCCGGCAACATCGAAGACGATGGTACGAGGTCCCTTAACCTTTGTGATTCCGTATCGGAGAGAGCCTGGCTGCGGATTCTCAGGGTTATCTTCTAAAGAGGTAACATGATAAACCGAACCGCCACGGCCGCCGATGGCAAATCTTCCATATCCCTCGGCACCTGGGAAGGCGAGACGGCGTGGACGGAAGTTCCATACTTCGCCCTCTGAAACCTTGCCATTGGCATCTACCTCGTCTACACGCCAGTAATAATCGTTGGCGCTGCTGAGACCGATGGCTTCGTAAGAAGCATTATTTGTGGTAGCAACCTTCTTCAACTGGTCGGCGCGCTGTCCTATATAAATAAGGTGTTGCTTGGCACCTTCGCCGGCTTGCCAGCGCAGAACAACCTTGCCTCCTTCTGCGTTGACATGAAGATCATCATCGGCAGGGTAAGGGTTGAGAGCGGTGGCTTTCGGGTTGGCTTTGTCGAATACCAAACCATTGATGGTGAGCGTGTTGTTTGCGTTATCCACACCTTGCAGCTGATAGTGGATAACTACAGGCTGGTCGTCGGTTACATCAAATTCAATGTACGACTGGCCGCTCTGCGATGCCTTCATCTCTCTTACGGTCTGCTTGATGTCCTGTGCAAGAATCTCCTGCATCATGCTCTTCTGCTGGATACGCTTCTTGCTTTTCTTAACGGTAGTTATCTGTTCCTTCTCTCTGGAAACCTGGATAGAAGGAATATTGCCGGTAAGACCGTCTACGATGTTGTGATAGGCAAGGAGAGAGTGATGCCCCGGTTTCAGACCTCGGATGGTGATGCGGAGCTGGGCATTATCGCCTTTTGACGGATATACTACGATACCATCGCTGGTGAGTCGGTCGCCCAACTGTATGCCCTGCTTAAACCAGTTGGATTTGATAATCTGGTCTTTTACGGGTGCGTCGAGCGTAATCTCCAGTTCGCCCAGAGCAAACTGGTATGTATTGCCCTGCTTCACACCAACAGGAGTGAAATTGAGGGCAGTAACTTCAGCAGCCTTTCTGCTGGCTATGTTGAAGTCAACCTGCTGCGCCTGGCTTGAAAGCGCCATCAGCGAAGCGGCAACTAAGGGGAAGCATCTTCTGTTCATCATTTTTCAATTTTATGTTTTTTGTTTCTTGTTTCAATAAAATAATAGATAAGTAACTTTCGTTTATATTATATATATAGGTGTAAGACGTTCCTGCGGATGAAATGTCGCCACCTGTTCCCGAAAAAAATGCGTATGTTCATTGAGGACAAAAGAAAGGGAAAGGCGTCTTTAAGATATAATGAACAAACAATATTAAAACAATGCAAAGAAGTAAGAAGATTTTCGCTGCGATGGCATTGACCATCTTGCCAGCAGCAACTTTCGCTCAGTATCCTACTATCACAAAGGAGGCTCAGGCGAAGATTGATTCTATGCAAGCTGCATGGACTGCCCATTCTGATTCTGCTTGGGCTGTGGCTTTCCCTATCGTAAAACAAGAGGCAATGGCAGGACGTCCTTACGTGCCATGGGCTTCACGCCCATACGATTTGCGCCAGGCTAAGATTCCTGCATTCCCTGGTGCTGAGGGTGGCGGTATGTTTACCTTCGGTGGCCGTGGCGGCAAGGTGCTGACTGTGACCAATCTCAATGATGCTGGTCCTGGTTCCTTCCGTTGGGCTTGCGAACAGGGTGGTGCCCGCATCATCGTCTTCAATGTATCGGGAAATATTGTATTGAAGACTCCAATCATCGTCCGTGCTCCTTATATCACCATTGCCGGACAGACAGCTCCAGGTGAGGGCGTCATGATTTCTGGTGAATCTTTCCAGGTTGATACCCATGATGTTATCGTTCGCCACATGCGTTTCCGCCGTGGTAATACCCATGTATGGTATCGTGAGGATTCTTTCGGTGGTAATCCTGTAGGTAACATCATGATTGACCACTGCTCTTGCGAGTTTGGTCTGGATGAGAATATCTCTTTCTACCGCCACATGTTCGATTTGCACGATGGCAAGCCAAAGCGCAAGGTGCCTACGGTGAATGTAACCATCCAGAATACCATCTCTGCCAAGGCACTCGATACTTGGAACCATGCCTTTGGTAGTACAATCGGTGGAGAGAATTCTACCTTCATGCGTAACCTCTGGGCGGATAATACAGGCCGTAATCCTTCTATCGGATGGGGTGGTGTGTTCAACTTCGTGAACAACATCGTTTACAACTGGGTACATCGTACAGCAGATGGTGGTGAGTTCTCAACCATGAGCAACTTCATCAACAACTATTATAAGCCAGGACCTCTTACTCCGAAGGGTGCCATCAGCTACCGTATCGTGAAGAGCGAAAGCCGAAGCAACAAACTCTTCCCTTGGGCTCAGTATGGTCGTATTTATGCTGAAGGAAATATCGTAGAAGGCAACGAGGCTGTAACCAAGGATAACTGGAACGGCGGTATTCAGATTGCCGATAAGGATCTTCCAAATGGAATACCTGCAGATGTTAAGGCGCTGATGCGTTCTAACGAACCATTCGTCATGCCACACATGACCATTATTCCTAAGGACCAGACTTTTGATAAGGTGCTTGAGAGTGTGGGTGCAACCATTCCTTCCCGCGACATCGTGGACCAGCGCATCGTAGAAGAGGTTCGTACCGGTCAGGCTTACTATGTAAAGAAACTGCCTAAGAAGAATCCATATGGTGACTTCTGGGGATTGGCTGACAAGTCGAAGGCTGAAGATGGCAGCTTCAAGTATCGCCGTCTTGACAAGGATTCCTATAAGTTGGGTATCATCACAGATATCTGCCAGGTTGGTGGATTCCCTAAATATAAGAAGGTGAAGCCATACGTAGATACAGATGGCGACGGTATGCCTGATGAGTGGGAGATTGCCAACGGCTTGAATCCTAACGACCCTAGCGATGCCAACAAGGATTGCACGGGTGACGGATATACCAATATCGAGAAGTATATCAACGGTATCAGCACCAAGGAAAAGGTGGATTGGACTGACATGAAGAACAACCACGATACTTTGGCAGAGAAGGGAAAACTTCTGTAAATCAGAAATGAATGCCCGGAGTTGTTTCTTCGGATTCATTTCTTAATGCATGACATGAATATGAAAAAACTTTTGAGAAATAAGTTGTTAGGCGCAGCCTGTCTGCTCTTGCTTCCTTTGGGAGCAGGAGCACAGGTACAGCTCGACAGCGTGGGGCGTGATGCCAAGTATGTGAACAACATCATCGCCCGTTCGCAGAAAATCGTGGATGCGCTGCAACTGACTGATAAAAGCAGCAAGCAGAATGTGCTCCACATCATCTGTAACCGTTATTTCCTGCTGAACGATATCTATGAGAAGTTCGGCAAGAATAAGGCTGAGCGTGATGCGGAACTCTATAAGCACCACTTTGAATTTGCTGCCAATCTGGAAAACTATCTCTCAGAGAAGCAGGTAGAGCAGGTGAAGGATGGTATGACCTTCGGTGTCGTTCCTAAAACCTATCAGGCTCATCTGGAGATGATTCCTTCTCTGAAAGAAAACGAGAAACTCCAAATTCTCAATTGGTTGAAAGAAGCTCGCGAGTTTGCCATTGATGCCGAAAATTCCAAGGCTAAACATGGCTGGTTCGGAAAATACAAGGGACGCATCAATAACTGGCTCACTAAACGGGGTTACGATCTGAAGGCAGAGCGCGAGGGTTGGTATAAGCGTATTGAAGCGGCAAAGAAAAAATAAACAGTTTCCGTAAGGTTATAAAAACTCTGATGAAACAAGAGGTATGAAAAGATTATTTTCTATATGGATATTTACGTTAGTAGGGGTTGTGCAAATCTTTGCGCAACCCTTCGCGTTTGATTTTAGCTACGTGGGCTACCAGCAGAGCGAAAAGGAGATTCCGGATGCGGACGTTGTGGTCTTCGTAAAATGGAAAGAAGGCGACCAAAGCGCTCGCATACAGAAAGCCATCGACTTTGTTTCTGCCCGCAAAATGGATAAGAAGACGGGACTACGAGGGGCTGTCTTGCTCGATAAGGGTGTATTCGAACTCTCACAGCCACTTCGCATCCAGACTTCGGGCGTGGTGCTGAGAGGTACTGACCGCAATCAGACGGTGCTATATAAAAAAGGTGTAGACCGTGGGGCGGTGGTGTATCTGGAAAGCGAAAAGCAGATGCAGACGCTGGGCGAAACTATGAAACTTTCTGCTCCGTGGAAATTGGGAGAGCGGAAGGTGGCGCTGCCTGCCGGCTGCAAGATGGGCGATGAGATCCTGATTGTCCGACCTTCTACCAAGGAATGGATTCAGAAGATGGGCTGTGCTGACTTCGGTGCAGGCAAGGATCTGGGCTATTGGGGCTGGCATCCGGGAGAAATCGATGTGCGCTGGACCCGTAGTGTGGTTTCTGACGGAAAGGGAGGATTGCAGTTGGATGCTCCTTTATCCATGTCGCTCGGTCTGGATGATGCGGAATGCTTCGTTCAGCGCATCGCCGGTAATGACTGGCGCTTGGAGAATGTAGGTGTAGAAAATCTCACGATAGATTCTGAATATGATACTACCAATCCGAAGGATGAAAACCATGCCTGGGAGGGTGTATATATTAATAAGGTGAAAGATGGTTGGGTGAGAATGGTGAATTTCCGCCATCTGGCTGGTTCGGCTGTAGTAACCCAGCGTGATGCTTCCCGTATCACGGTAGAGGATTGCATTTCTCAGGCTCCTGTCTCAGAAATCGGTGGCTACCGTCGTCGCACCTTCCTCTGTATGGGCGAACAATGTCTGTTCCAGCGTTGCTATTCTGAACAGGGCATGCACGATTTTGTGGCTGGTCTCTGTGCAGCGGGTCCTAATGCCTTCGTACAATGTGATGGTTATGAATCGCTGGGTTATAGTGGTGCAGTGGGACCTTGGTGTACAGGATTGCTCTTCGATAATGTGAATATCGATGGCAACGACATCAAGTTCTGCAATCTCGGTCTCGAAGGCTACGGTATCGGATGGAATACAGCCAACAGCCTCGCTTACCAATGTACGGCTGCCGGAATCTTTGCCGACAGCATTCCTGATGGCAGCAACAACCATGTGTTTGCCTGTTGGGCGCAGTTTAACGGCTCTGGTGATTTCCGGCAATGTAACAATCATGCCAAACCATGGAGCCACTTTGCATCTCTTCTGGAGAAACGACTGGGTAGGGATGTCTCTGCCCAATGTCGTGTGCTGGAGAGAGAACGCAACAATGTGAGCAACAATCCTACCTATGATGTGGCACAGAAGATGGTGGAAGAGGCGCGAAGACCTCGCATCACCATGCAGATGTGGATAGCAGACAGCGCCCGGTTCATGGCTTCTGTTTCTCCTGTCAAGGCTATGGATGTGGATAAAATCAAGGAACGTTCTAAGAAAAAGGCGGATCTTGCCCATGCCGGGAAGCCTGTCTTCGCGATAAAGGAGGGTAAGATTATGGTGGCTGATACGCTGTTGAAGGGTGCAAGAATGAATACCCCTTGGTGGAACGGACGTGTTCGTTACTCGGCTTTCCCTAAGATTGCCGATGCCGTGACCCGTTTTGTGCCGGGAATGGAGGGACAGGGCACTACCACCCGTGTGGATAGTGTGGTGGCTCATCTTCGTGATAAGCATGTGGTGCTCTTCAATCAGAACTACGGCTTGTGGTATGACCGCCGCCGTGACGACCACGAACGTGTGCGCCGCCGTGATGGAGATGTCTGGGCTCCGTTCTATGAGCAACCTTTTGCCAGAAGCGGACAGGGCACGGCTTGGGACGGACTGAGTAAGTATGACCTTACAAAGTTGAATCCGTGGTACATCAGCCGCATTAAGGAATTGGCAGAAAAGGGAGCCAAAAATGGTTTGCTGGTTATCAACCAGCACTATTTCCAGCATAATATTCTGGAGGCAGGTGCCCATTGGGTAGATTGTCCATGGCGCCCGGTCAACAATATCAATGGTACGGTGTTCCCTGAACCTGTTCCTTTTGCAGGTGATAAGCGTGTATGGATGGCTGAATACTTCTATAATATAGATAATCCGGTGATGCGCCAGCTGCATAAGCAGTATATCATGAAGATGCTGGATGCCTTTGCTGATGAGCCGAACGTGATTCAGTCGATTGGCGAGGAATATACGGGCCCTTATCATTTTACGAAGTTCTGGTTGCAGACCGTTGCCGAATGGGAGGCTAAGACGGGCAAGCATGTCTGGGTGGCTTTGTCGTGCAACAAGGATGTGCAAGATGCCATCCTCCAGGATCCGGAGTTGAGAAAGGTGGTTGACATGATTCATATCGAACAGTGGTATTATACCCAGAAGGGACTTTATGCTCCTGAAGGAGGCAAGAATCTGGCACCTCGCCAGTATCAGCGTCGCCTTCGTCCGGGCAAGGTTACTTATGATGATGTCTTCAAGAGTGTGAGCGAGTATCGCCAGGTTTATCCTGAGAAGGCTGTCATCTACAGTGGGGCTTCGGCACCTGAGAATGGCAAGGCGGTGATGGATGCCGGCGGTTCCTGCCCGAATGTGAAGTAATATGTAATAAAAGTAGAGAAGATGAAAAGAATGATGATAACAGAATCTGTAAGAAATCTTTTATTGGATTCCGACTTTCTGGAGTCGGTACTCGGTTCTCCTATCGTAGAACCGGATGCCAACTCTGGGAGGCCGGCATCTTCTCGAAAGTTTGAGAAAATGTATCTTCCTGCCGAAATAGAGCAGGCAAAATATGTTCTTCTTCATCTTGACGAGATTTCTGGCTTGTTGTCTGAAACAGATATAGAAGAACTGAAAAATCGCATAAAAAGCCATTTGTACCCTTAAAATGGGAGGAAAAATACACTGAATACCAATTTTTCCCATTCATTTACCTGATTTTTCCTTAGAGTTTGCAGCATTTAGGCTACTTTTGCACCATCAACAAACAAAAGTACACCTAAGATGAAAACAAACTACAATAACATCAGAGAAAGAGAGGAAGCAGCACAGACGTTGCTCGCTGCCTATTGCCAAGGCGACCAGAACGCTTTCATGTCTTTATATGATATGTACGCGGAAATGTTGCTCAATTATGGTCTGTGTATTACATCAGACAAAGAACTTGTAAAAGATTGTGTACAAGATGTGTTTATCAAACTCATCTCTAAAAGCCAGGATTTACAAGTTACAAAGGTAACCTCTTACCTGCTCATTTCTCTCCGCAACAGATTGTTGGATGAGTTTCGCCGCAAGAACTATATGACGGAGACTGCGGTGGAGGATATCCGTATCTCTACAACTGTAGAAGATGTGGAAAACTCTTATATCCTTGATGAAAGTTCGCTCAATAATGTTCGTAAGGTACAGATCCTGATGGATGAGCTGACACCACGCCAGCGCCAGGTGTTTACCTTATATTATATAGAGCAGCGCAAATATGAGGACATCTGCGACATTATGCAGATGAACTATCATAGTGTACGCAACCTAGTACATCGTGGCATGTTGAAGTTGCGTGCAGCCGTAGCAGTATAAACTCTTCTGAAGGAGTTTGAGAGATGTTATTGGTAGACCCAAAATAGAGATTTGCACTTTAGGTTAATGATAATTTAAAATAGGTTTATTATAGTTATAAAAAAAGGCAGGGGACTCCGTGAGGAATCTCCTGCTTGTTTTTTATGCCTCGTTGTTTCGCTTTACCCCAGCAAAGCTTCAGCTATCTTGATGTCGAATGGGGTAGTAATCTTGATGTTCTCACGATTACCCTCTACCATCGCAACCTGGCAGCCGAGACTTTCTACCACCGAAGCATCATCGGTAAACTGTTCCTTGTATTCCTGGTTGAAAGCCTGCTTTGCCAGACCGATGTCGAAGGTTTGGGGAGTCTGCACCACGCGGTAATCGCTGCGTAACACATTCTTTCCGCCTCCGTGCTGGTCAATATAGCGCAGGGTGTCGGTTACGGCATATACAGGGATGGCTGCATATTCTTCGCGAGCCGTCTCGAAACATTCTTCGATCACTTCCTTAGATACGAATGGGCGCACACCATCGTGAATGCCCACTACGCCATCTTCATCATCAGGAATGAGTGCCAGTCCGTTTTTGGATGACTGGAAACGGGTATCGCCACCATTGACTATCTGGTGTTTGATATCAAAATGGTGCTCCTCGCAGAGCTGGTGCCAGTATGCCTGCTGACTCTCCGGCAGAACCAGGATGATGTTCAATGCAGGGTCGTATTCATGAAAACGCTCTATGGTGCGCATCAGGATAGGCTTGCCCGCTACCGGCAAGAACTGTTTGGGAATCTCACTTCCCATGCGGAGGCCCTTGCCTCCGGCTACTATGATTACGTAATCCATTTTTTAAGTGAAGAGTTAAAAGTGAAGAGTGAAGAATTCTAATGCTTGCTCTGCATGAGATGATCATACATCATGCCGTCCTGCAGGGCAGCCACGGTTTCCTTGCTTACGAAATAGCTCAGTATCTTATAAGCGTATGGGAGGGTTGCAGCAGGACCTTCGCCCGTAATCACGTTGCCGTCTTCCTGGAAGAGGGTGGCGGTATATTCGGTGTTCTCGCCGAAATACTGCTCGAAGCCAGGATAACAGGTAGCCTTCTTTCCTTCGAGGATGCCTGTGCTTGCCAGAACCATCGGGGCTGCGCAGATGGCACCGATTCGCTTGCCAGCCTTATGCTGGGCAATGAGCGCCTGGCGCACACCTTCGTGCTCGTTCAGGTTTGTACTTCCTGGCATTCCGCCTGGAATCATCAGCATGTCAGCATCTTCAAAGCTGGCAATATCCTCAAACTTCAGGTCAGCCTTGATGGCTACACCATGCGATGTTTCTACCCATTCAGTACCCGTTACACTTACAGTCTTGATGTCTACACCACCTCTGCGGAGGATGTCAACCGGAGCCAATCCTTCGATTTCCTCGAAGCCATTGGCAAGAAATTCATATACCTTAGCCATAATTTATTTATTTTTTGTCTTGTTATTCAAATAATATGATTACCTTTGCAAAAGTAAGAATAATTATTGAAATAACAAAATAAATGGCACAGCAACATTTAAAATTCGCAATATTTGGTAATGAATACCAGGCTAAGAAGTCGGCTTCGATAGAGAAAATCCTTCTTTATCTTGAAAAGAAGGAGGCTGAAGTTTATGTGGAGAATGCTTATTATGAGTTTCTTACCCGCGACCAGCAGCTCAATGTGAAGGCGGCTGGGGTGTTCGAGGATTACAACTTTGATGTGGATTACGTCATCTCTATGGGTGGTGACGGTACCTTCCTGAAGGCTGCGAGCCGTGTGGGAGCCAAGGGTACACCTATCATCGGTGTGAATATGGGCAGATTGGGCTTCCTTGCTGATGTGCTGCCAAGCGAGATAGAGTCGGCGCTGGACAGTCTTTATGCCGGTGATTGTCTGATAGAGGAGCATGCGGTGATTCAGGTGGAGGCAGAAGGTGGCATTCTTGCCGGCAATCCGTTCGCCCTCAACGATATCGCCGTACTGAAGCGTGATGATGCTTCGATGATTTCCATCCGAACGCAGGTAGATGGCGAATTTCTCGTTACTTATCAGGCTGATGGACTGATTGTTACTACGCCAACAGGTTCTACGGCATACAATCTCTCGAATGGCGGACCTATCATCATTCCGCAGAGTGGCAGCATCTGTCTTACTCCGGTGGCTCCTCACAGTCTGAACATCCGTCCTATCGTCATCAACGATACGGCTGTCATCACGCTCGATATCGAGAGTCGCAGCCACAACTATCTGGTAGCCATCGATGGACGTAGTGAGCGTATGACGGAGGAAACCCGCCTTATTATCCGCAAGGCTCCTCATAGCATCAAGATTGTGAAGCAGCGCAACCAGCGTTATTTCTCTACCTTGAGAGAAAAACTGATGTGGGGGGCTGACCAGCGCGAAAGATAATTAGAATAAGAAAATAAGTAGAATAAGAAAAGAGGTATATCCCGAAGATGAATCTTGGGTATACCTCTTTTTTCTTACCTAAAACAACTAACTAGTAATCTTGTATGTACTAAAACTACCTTTAAAACAAACCTAAACCTAAAAACATAAAATCTTAAAACTATTCTCTATTTTCGTATTCTTATCTGATAATCACTTTCTTTCCCTGATGGATGTAAACACCATTCTTTGTAGGCTTCTTACCCATTTTCATACCGCTAAGTGTATACCATGCATTGTCTGTTGTGGTATTGCTTATGGTTGGGGTTCCCGTGATGCCTGTTGGTGCCCAGATGGCGGTAACATCCTTACAGGTGTATTTGCCATTACTCTGTGTAGTGGTAATCTCATAATACTTGGTGCTGTTGCCGGCATTCAAGTCTACGGTCTGCTTCTTGCCTGTTCCATTTCCCTGATTGAAGATGATGTTTACGATAGCATCCTTGCTTTTGATCTTGAAGTCCATGTAGTACCATTTCTTTCCGTTCAGCGTTTTGGTTGCTGTAACAGCAGTACCTGGCCAGGCTTTTGTAATGGTTTCGCTGGAATTCCATGCGTAGAAATACATGGCTGACCCCCAGTTGGTTACCTGGTCAGCATTGGCATATACAGTGATGGTGTATGGCTCGAATGCCTTGACGGTATAATTGTAGGTACGGATACCTGTTACGGTTCCGTTGCTGAGCAAGCCAACCTTCAAGGTGCAGGTCTCATCTATGTTGATGGTGTTACCTGTAGCCACCTGCTTGCTCTTGGCTGTAGGGTCTGTGCCGTCAGTAGTGTATACCAGTTTGGCATTGCTGTTCTGGCTCACAGCCGTAAGCTTAGCCTTGAATCCTGCCTCGTATTCGCCAGTAGGTATATTGCACCATGCGGTTTCTGCAGATTTTGAAAGATAATAGCGATAGTGGTATCCTTCGAGAATCTGTGCATAATCAGCACCTGGAGTATATGCCTTGGTGTTGTTTCCTACAACAACGATGAGCTTAGCCTTGTCGCCGGTAGTTTCATTGGCGAAGCAATTGGTTTGCGCCATCTTGTTGGTATAATTGCTCATGTTGGTGATGCCTGCAAGTTTGCGGGCTTCAATCATGCTCTTGATTTCCTGTTTGTAGGCTCTCCAGTGTGGCTGGAATACGCAAGGAGTTCCCGGCATGGCGAGCATATAGGCATTGGCAGCAAGTGTATCTCGCATAAGAGGATCCAGCTGCGCATCTTTAGAACGGTATTGCATGTCGTGATTCTCTACGAATGTGATGGCATACTGACGGTAGGTTGCATCATGCATCAGGTTGTAATCGCTCTTCAGTTTCGACCAGTTTGGCGATGAAACAATCTTATTGTCTTTTACGCCTATTGCGTCACGTACATTATAACGGAACTGGAAGTCGAAGGCAGCACTCTTCTTGTTGGTGCTGTTGATCCATTTTTCTGTATTTTCGATACCATCCCAATATTCACCAACAGAGAATTTTACACCTGTTGCATCATTGTAGTCAGCCACGTGGGTACCGCTGAAACCCTTTACCATGTCGTAGCGGAAACCGGTATATCCTATATCCTCTTTCAGGAATTTCAGATATGCCTTGATAATCTTCTGTACGTTCTCGCTCTTATGGTCTATATCGCGGCAGTCGTTGAAATCGTCGCCTTCATCATAGTTCTGGCTGAGGCTTACTCCGTCTTTCTTTGCCTGGGTTGCTGTATTTCCGCCATCATCATTCTTGCAGATGTCGGTAGACAGCATCTGGTATGTCACTCCCTTGTAGGTTTCTGCAGGAAATGTATACCAGCCGTCTGTATTGCGATGGTTGACCACCACATCAGCTATAGCGCCAATGCCGTTGGCTTTGAACTTGGCAATCAGACTTCTGAGTTCAGCCTCTGTTCCGAAAGAAGAATTCTGGTTGAAATAATAATATGGCTTATAGCCCATCACCTGTGTGGATTCGATGCATTTTCCGCTTTGTGGGAGCCATACAAGGTCGATGAATCCTTTCATGTCATCGGCTTGTTTCTCCAGGACGGTCCATTGTGAGTAGTCGTAAGAATCCCATGAGAATCCTTGCAGCATGACGCCACTATAGTTAGCAGGCCAACCTTGTGCAAACATATTGATGCTTGCCAGTAAAGCGATAAGTGTAAGGTATATCTTCTTCATAATTATCATTTTTTGATTGCTATTTTTATGTTTAATTGCAAGTTGTATTGTTATACGTTGGCAAAGTTACGATTAATTTCATTAGCTTGTTCAAAAATTGATGCAAATCAAGCGATTTTCTTGTGCAAACGTTTGCATTCCGGTGCGCTTTTCTTCTATATATAATTAAGGTATATGTAGCTTTAGGAGATAATTATTATTAAAAAACTAGAAAACATTTGGCGGTCTCGTTTTTTATTGCGTAATTTGCGTTGCGTAAAAAGCGCAATGAACGTTTGTATAATGAATGATAACAAGATATGGTAAGATTGAACAATCCTTTTGTGGTATATGGCTATAAGGGCGCAGAGTATTTCTGCGACCGCCAGAAAGAGACGGAGAAAATGATTTCTTCGCTGCATAATGAACGTAACATCACGTTGGTTGCCCCACGCCGTATGGGTAAGACGGGATTAATTCATCATGTATTCCATCAGATGGAGGAGCAATACGCGGAAGTGAAGTGTTTCTATCTCGACATCTTTGCCACCAAGAATCTGGAGCAGATGGTGCAACTGATGGCTTCTGAAATCATCGGAAAGCTGGATACAGTTTCCCAATCAGCCCTCCGAAAGGTACAGGAATTCTTCAGCTGCTGGCGTCCTACTCTGACGATAGATGAATTGACAGGCATTCCTTCTTTTTCTTTAGACTTGAAACCGAGTGAAGGGAAGGAGAGTTTGAAGCGAATCTTTGAGTATTTGAACCAATCGGGAAAGCGATGCTACATTGCCATTGATGAGTTTCAGCAGATATTAAGTTATCCGGAGGATGGGGTTGAGGCGATGATCCGTTCTTATATCCAGTTCTTGCCGAATGTATATTTCGTGTTTTCGGGCAGTCAGCAGCACATGATGCAGGAGATGTTTCTGTCGGCAAACCGTCCTTTCTTCCAGAGTTCGCTGGTGTTGTCTTTGCCTTGCATCGGGGAGCAGGTGTATCGGGAGTTTGCCAATCGCTTGTTGGCATCTCAGCACAGGTCGATAGATGAATCTACCTTTTCTTATATTTATCAGCAGTCTGATCGTGTAACCTGGTATGTGCAGTCGATATTGCATGGCATCTACGAGCATGCTTCTTCCGAGATTACGAAGTCTCTGGTAGATGAGGTGATTCTGGAGCTGATTGAGGAGCAGGCGATGACTTATCAGAACTATTGTGCCTGGCTAACTGAGAACCAGCAGATGCTTTTGGGGGCGATAGCTCGTGAGCATTTGGTATCTTCGCCGTTGAGCCAGCAGTTTATCAGCACTCACCATCTTCCAGCTACGAGCAGCGTGAAAACGGCATTAAAGGCATTGGTAGATAAGCAGCTGGTAAGCAAGACTCCGACTGGCTATCTGGTTAGTGACCGCTTCTTTGCGAAATGGCTGGTGAGAGGAGGAATCATAGCCAACTGAGGAAATGAAAATTACGTCCCGATGCTTGGCTATGGTG
>OLGY01000093.1_pt1 | contig 75386 bp, 56 predicted proteins | sample 1605951 | NCBI WGS metagenome assembly OLGY01 (sample SAMN03283280) | human gut metagenome | biome: human-associated habitat; material: feces | host: Homo sapiens | place: Peru | collected 2012
CGGAACTGTCAACGGTGGTTATCTGGCGGTATACTCTCTGTACCATGGACTCGTGTTCACCGTCCTCGTTGGAGAGGAGCGGAATGAATTGCTTGGAGCGCACTGTGTTGGAAAGCGGCCAGAGGCGCTGACCTGAACCGCCTGACAATAAAATAATATTCATAAAATAATGTTACCTTTCATTTACGCTATCTATAAGACTTTTGCAGACAGTTGAGTCCTCCAATAATTAAGAGTTTCTTCTATCGTCTGCTCTATTGTAATTCTCGGAAGCCAATTTGTGCATTCATTTAACTTTGATATATCAGCCTCAATAATCGGCACATCAACCGGTCTTATCTTGTTGGGATCAACCTCTATTTTTATATCGGCAGGTGAGAATTTGACAATAGTGTTCAGGATATGGCGTATTTCCACTGCCTTCCCGCTTCCGACATTGTATGTCTCCCCCGCCTTGCCATTCTCTATAAGAAGCCCATACGCCCTTACAACGTCCCTGACATCCGTAAAATCACGCATAGCGCTGAGATTTCCTACACGTATGACAGGCTCCTTTATTCCGGCCTCAATCTCTGCAACCTGCTTGCAAAAGTCAGATACAACAAAAAGAGGTGCCTGTCCCGGTCCGATGTGGTTGAAAGCCCTGACAAGCATCAACTCCATATCATATGCCTTGGCATATATGCTGCCAATCATGTTCTGACAGACTTTAGTTGCGGCATATATATTTCCCGGACGCAATGCTGTTTCCTCATTGATAGGTGTCTCACCTTCGGATATATGCCCATACTCCTCCCCCGAACCGATAAACAGCACTCTTGGCTTATAGTACAACTCCCTTATCGCATCGAGTACATTCACGCCTCCGTTAATGTTGACGTCTATTGTCAAAAGCGGATTCTTCCATGACACCGAGACAGAGCTCTGTGCCGCAAGGTGAAAAATACAGTCCGGCAGAATTTTGTACAGTAATTCCGCAATATCCTCTTTTTTCAAAATATCAAGGTCATACACCTCTGCCTTGTCATGGGTAAACTCCGTTCCCGGAAGCTTTGTGGCATATACCTCGTATCCGAACTCGTCATGCAGGCAATCTATAAGATAACTTCCGACGAATCCGGCTGCTCCTATAACCAATGCCTTTTTCATGAAGCATGTCCTTTCGTGTAATACACAATTAATATCTGATTATCTGTTTTTCTCAGAAGCTACAAGCTCAAGGTCATTGTTTACCATGCGGGTGACAAGCTCATCAAAAGAAATATTTCTCTTCCAGCCAAGCTTGCTCTCTGCCTTTTCAGGATTGCCGATGAGAAGCTCAACCTCCGCAGGACGGAAGAAATCCTTATTGACCTTTACTACGACTTTTCCGGTCTTTACATCCTTGGCAACCTCATCAACACCGCTGCCCTCAAATTCTATTTCTATTCCCGCCTTGGAAAAAGCAGTCTTTACGAACTCTCTCACGGTTCTTGTCTCATTTGTTGCAATAACATAATCATCCGGCTGCTCCTGCTGAAGCATTAACCACATTGCATAAACATAGTCCTTAGAATGTCCCCAATCGCGCTTAGAATCCATATTTCCAAGCTCCAAGCAATCCTGCATGCCGTACTTTATTCTTGCGACGGCATCCGTAATCTTACGGGTAACGAACTCCTTACCTCTTCTCTCGCTCTCATGGTTGAATAATATTCCGCTGCAAGCAAACATCCCGTAGCTTTCACGATAGTTCTTGGTAATCCAGTGGCCGTATAACTTAGCTACTCCATAAGGGCTTCTCGGGTAAAAAGGCGTCTTTTCAGTCTGTGGTATCTCCTGAACCATACCGAACATCTCAGATGTGGACGCCTGATAAAATCTTGCCGTAGGACGTACCTTTCTTATTGCCTCAAGCATGTTGGCAACACCCATCGCATCAATCTGACCTGTCGCAAGAGGCTGCTCCCATGAAGTTGCAACAAATGACTGAGCTGCAAGATTGTACACCTCATCAGCCTGTGACGTCTCAAGTGCGTTCATAAGCGATACAATATCCGTCATGTCTGCATATATAAAATGCAGCTTATCCTTGATGTGATCTACATTTCCGTAGTCGACAACCGACTTGCGGCGCATAATACCATATACATTGTAGCCCTTCTCCAAAAGCAGCTCTGCCAAATATGAACCATCCTGTCCGTTAATTCCTGTAATAAGTGCGTTTTTCATTTTTACCTTCCTATTCTTTAAAAAATACCTGATGCCTCTATACTGTGTGTCGGCATACGCGCCGACATGGGTGGAAACTGTGTATAATCACTGTAGTGCATCTTCAGAAATGCCTGAACATCCTGTGGTGCCGATATTTCCATATCACCAAGCTTTATCGCCCTCCCCTTACCAAACCACTCCTGCTTAAACTTCCATGGAACACAATATATAAATCCGTTGGATTCAAAATAATTCTCACATTCTTTGTTTTTGTTCCATTTTCTGACCCATTCATAACAGCCGAATATCCAAGACAACGGAATAATCTTACCTATTGATGATATTACTTTTACAACACGCTGTGTTTTGGCGTCACGATTCCTATAATCATCAGGGTTTATATACGCTCTGTGCCCCATCGCAAGACCATACAGACCTGTTATAACATTGGTCTGAAACTTATGAAAACGCTCGTTGTCCGATGCGTTGTCCAGAACATAAATATCTAACGGCATGTGATTTTGTATATCTTTCCTGCCCTTTCCGTTAATCTTCCTGAATACATTCACAGGGATTTCCTCTTTCATGTACACTATTCTTGTCATGAAGTCGAGGAATGTTCCCTTACCCATCTGATTGTAATTAAGAAAGCGTATATCCTTGCCTTCTCCCCACTCTTCAGCAGTATGTTTAAGTAAAATTTCAAAATCCTTCCGTGGCATAGCAATATCGACATCATCGTCCCACGGTATCAAGTCTCCATGCCTCACAGCCCCTAACAGGCTTCCACATATAAGATAATAGTGCAGATCATACTTCTTACATACCCTGTCAAAATCGCTTAAAAGGATTTTCAGAATGCGATGTGCATTGTCAAGATACTCCTCCGCATCCTTTCCGCACTCTTTCACATCAATCAGCTCCGTGAACATTCCCTCTTTGGTCAAGCCTACTTCTCTGACCAATTCGTTGTTGACGTAAATTTTCATACCTGCACCGAGCGGAAGCAGATGTGCAGGAACATAATAGGTAAATCTCAGCCCACTCTTATATATACCTGAATCCTTGAGATAAATTACATTGGCAGGACCCATCCATGAGCCCTCCCCCTCCGGCGGATATACCCCGTTGGAAGCCTGATAGTTCCACTCGTCTGAATACGGATATTCTATTCTGCTTACAACATACCTATCCTTTTCGTATAATATCCCGGCGTGTTCCGGCACATCGGCACCAATATATCGAAGATTGACACCCAAGTCTCTCTTATCATCGCTCACACCCGCTGCACAAGGATTATACGTCGGACTTATCACTATTTTTATTTCATAACCTTTTTCGTCGTATAACATTTTGTCACCTTTTATATTATAATCATATTAAGTGTTTGCCAAACACCATACATCGCATAAACACGGCATTTTTCTTATTAAAAACAAAATATCTTCTCATGATTTATTGTATAATAGAGTTGCTGGAAAACTATTGATCGCTCCAACTAAATGAGATATACTTACATTGTAACACATAAACATCTTACTTTGACAGAAATTTTTGTAGATTGCCAAAATAAATTTAACAACGACAAATGTCAATTTCTTTCACTTCGCTATGAAACCACCAACCTTTAGTTTTCCCACTCTCACTCCATCACCCGAATACCATACAAACATTAGCTTTATATATAATGGCTCAGTTGATTCCTCTCTTTCTTTTTTCACAATCTTTGATACCTACGGTATTGGAGCATGTACTGAAAATAATTCAAACCATGCATCTTTCAATCAGCAACATACTATAAATTCGGAACCATTACAATTTTTTGGTAGGTGACATTACTTTCTATAACAAGGATTTTATCAAGCTCCATCCTGATATATTGTTGTAGAAAAGAAGTCAAATTCTACGGATGAGAATAAATCTCTCACAGTTATAATCCTTGTGCATCCCCTGCGGACGAATAACTTACATTTATCCCAAGAAAACTCTCCACATTTACCGGGTAAGCTTCTTAATCATGTGATTTTGTTTCGCAATCTCCTATATAATCATATTTTTCTATTACGCACAAACTCTTATCTACTAAATATTATCTTTCTTCTCTATATTAACTTTAGACGCAGCAATATAGCGTGGGCGTCCCTTTATTTCTTCATACATTTTTGCAATATAGACACCCATTATTCCCATATTTATCATACAAATACTTCCGATTAACAATTCTATACATATTACAGTTGTAAAACCTTCCAAAGCTCTTCCAATTATTTTATGTACAATCGACTGTATACCTAATATTATTGCAAACACAAAGAATATTGCACCAAAAAATGTTACAATCTGCATAGGTAATACTGAAAATGATGTAATATTGTTTAATGCATATTTAGTCAAAGATTTGACAGACCACTTTGACTCTCCTTCTTCGCGCTCTCTAACCTCAAACAATATTCTTGTACTTTTAAAACCACACCATGATGATAATGCCCTGAAAAAAGTATTACGTTCAGGCATGCTTTTCAATGCTTCAATAACCTTTCTGTCTATCAATTTAAAATCAGACGCATTTTTCATATCAATATTAGTGATTTTACTCATAATTTTATAAAAAATGCCTACAACAAATTTATGAATAACGCTCTCATTCCCTCTTGAACTCTTTACCCCTTCTACAACTTCATACCCTTCTTCCCACAACTTATACATTTCTAATATTTTCTCAGGTGGATGCTGCAAATCACAATCTATTACAACCGCACAATCACCAATACAATTATCCAATCCTGCAAATATTGCTGCCTCTTTACCGAAATTTCGTGAAAAGCAAATACCTTTAATATTTTTATTTGAATTTGCTTTTCCCATAATTTCCAGCCATGTATTATCTTTTGAGCCATCGTTTATAAATAACAATTCATATTCTATACCTGCGTTAACCATTAACCCTGATATCACATCTGCCGTTTTATTAATAATCTTTTCTTCATTGTACGCTGGTACTATTATCGAAAGCATACTCATTTTTATTCCTCCACCATTAGTGTATAATCTAAACCATTTGTTAAAAATATCTGTTCAGGATAACGCAGTGTCAATCTACGATTATCATCTAAATTCAGTTCTTCTGCCGGTACAAAATAATTATCACAAATTAGTTTTATGTGCATTTCATCTACGTTTAATCCTTCAATATTTATTACAATTTTATACCTGTTCAACGATTTATCAATTAAAATTTCACTCGGTATTATCTTGTCCCCACTTTTACATAAAATATTGAGTTCACCCAAATCATATTCATATGCGCCCTCCAAAACTACATACTTATAATCTTGGCTATCTATCTCTAATTCGGTATTATCATCTCCCAACCAGTCTGTCCAATCTGTTTGCAAAGTGATAAATCTTTTATCTCCTATAATTCGATATATAGTCCATCCACATAACTCATTCTTTATTCCTGAGTATGTAAATCTTTTCTTTGTCATTTCATCACCAGCTACACGTTCTAACATATATTCATCATACGTTTTCTCTATATCTGATACACTGTGTATTGGATTTACTCGACGGCTTGGTACCCAACTATCCCTTATATAATCATAAGCCAATATATAGCTGCCTTCCTCTATCGTAACTTCCCGCTTTAATGCCTCATAACTTTCCACAGTATGTCCAAACAGTTCTAACGTATGCGAATCTATTGCCTCGCCAATATCCTTTATTCCATAAACCTTCAAATTTTTATCAAAAATCTTAAATAATATATTCATTTGATATGGCGGCTCATCAAAAATAGTATTACTGTAAAGGTATATTTTATTTTTTATTTTATTATCAAAAAGGAGATAGTTCATACTCTCTGAAAATATAATACTCGTATCTCTTGTCTGATCAGCTATAATAATTCCATTCCAGCCACCATACAAAAATGCTACTCCTATAACAAGCAAGAAGTACTGCTTACATAAATCTGCCAAAAATATTCCAAGAGACATTGAAAAAAATACAATTGCCGGATATATATAATATATTTGTTTAAACTGCCATAAGCAAATGCCTGCAATATATCCCCATCCTGCCATAGATAAAATTAATGCAATTGTTCTTTTTTTTGCATAATTTTTTTCCTTGAAAAACAAAACTGTATTTCCAACCAATGCTACAGTTCCTACTAGAAATGTATCCCACGAATATTTAAAATAATAAATCAAAGCATCTATGATACTCGATAGTGTTACTGAGTATGTAACATAAGCTGTTGGTGTTATATTATAATAATTGTTTATGCTTGTTTTAACAAACAAATAAATAAACCATGTAAATACTGTAATTCCTAATACTACATAAGATTGTATTTTATTTTCTTTTATTACAAATGCAAAAAATATTACTAACAATAAACTTATTGGTATTAAAATAACAGACGTTTCCTTGCATGTATATGTAAGCAATGAAACAAAAAATAGTATAATATAATACAGCTTTTGGTTCTTTTGCAGCAAAAAAATCTTAATTATCAAATTTATATATAAAAGAAACATGACACATAAAAGTAGTTCCGGTTTCCCTATCGTAAAAATATTTTCCGACATAGAAGTAGCGCATACACATGTAATAGCAGCAACAAACGCCTTTTTTCTGCTTTGTATACATAAAAAAGTATTTCTCCAAGTCAGAATAGTTAAAGCAATAAACAATAAATAATGTACAATCCATTGCCACAAAACATTGTTACCAAAAATGGCCGTAACCAGTGCATTAAAAAACGGATCTAAAGGCCAATATCTTCCAGTTCCTTGTGGTGAATAAAAAATTCCAAAAAGACCATATGCTTTTTTTATTATCATTGATGTGGGTAAATCTAACATGAAATACTGCATACCTGTTATCAAGTATACAAATATTATAATATGTACCAAAACAAACAAAACAATATCCCAATTATCTTTTAATTTTCTAATCATCTATTCTCCTTACCGTTACCATTTAATTTCTAATATCCAAATTAGTTATCCTCGCTATTCACACCCATGCAAATCTCATACTTTTTAATGACCTCATCCACATCGCCGTATGCCTGTGTCACTCCGTCCTGCATCCAAAGCATACAGTTACACAGTTTGCGGAGTGTACTCATATCATGAGATACTATCAAAACGGTGCGGTTCTCGTCATCAATAAGCTCTCTCATTTTCGCCGAGCTCTTTTGTCTGAATCCTGCATCTCCAACACTCAGCACTTCATCAATGAGCATAATATCCGTGTCAAGTACTGCTGTAATAGAGAATGCCAGCTTAGAGTACATACCGCTCGAATACATTCTTACAGGCTTGTCTATGAAGCTGCCAAGCTCGGAGAACTCAATTATTTCATCCATCTTTGACTTCACATAGTCCAGAGAGAAACCGAGCAGCATTCCGGATATTACAATGTTTTCTCTTCCGGAAATATCCGGCTTGAATCCAACACCGATTGACATTAAGGATACCTTGTGTCCCTTTGTATCAATTATTCCTGAGTCAGGTCTGAAAATGCCTCCAATCGCCTTCAACATTGTGGATTTTCCACTACCGTTTCTTCCGATGATGCCTAATATTTCACCCTTCTTTACCGTAAAGGAAACGTCCTTTACAGCGTGCACAACTCCATCCTCCTTGTTATCTTTTCTTCCGAACAAGGTCTGGTGAATTGACATATGCGCAAGATTTCTATAATCTATACATAAATTTTTAACTTCCAATACTGTTTCGTTCATTATATTCTCCTTAAATTATCTTGACATAGGTATTCTCATACTTTCTAATCAACGATACACCTAAAACGCAAAGCACAACTGATATTACAGACCATATTGCCAAAAACAGTCCGTCAGGATTAGACTTATATAACAATGCCTGTCTCATGGCATCAAGAAAAAAAGCTATCGGATTATATTTTAATAACACAACTCCAAGCTGTCCCTTTATCATTGTCTGAAGATTTCCGAATACCCCCGATAAGAAGAACAGCATATTCAAAAGAATTGACACGGCGTATCCCAAATCGTCGATAAATACTCCGAAGTGCAGCAGTATGCTTGCGCATCCGAACGTGAATACCGCGAACATAAGATATACAGGTATAAGCCACAGTAAATGTGCATCAACCGGAACCCTGAATATTATCATCAGCACAACAAGTATAAGTGCTGAAAGTAAGAACTTGAACGCATTCATCAACATATTTGAAATTAAAAGTACATACTTAGGAATATAGACTTTTGTTACAATATCCTTATTGGTTCTTATAAGCTTAATACTGTATGTGATAACACGGTTAAAGAAGTTCCACATTATCAACGCCGAATAGATAAAAATAATAAAATACTGCTCTGTGTTTCCCATCAAATCACTGAATACATAATAGTAAACAAGCATATTTAACAGAGGCTCGAGTACCCACCAAATCCAATTAAGATATGAATTGGCTACCTCTGCCTTCAACTCGGTTTTAGCCATATAAAGCGTAAAAAAACCGTATTCCTTCATTTCCTTAAAAAAACTTTTCATTCTACTTCTCCCAATCTGCATTTTTATACCGTGCACATTCTTCACGATACGGTGCATCAGTATTGTAATAGACATCTGTATGAGGCTTACGCAATGAATCATCCGGATACAGCATATAATTATATCCGTAGAACTTATCGAGACATTCCTTATACAGCACCGGAATTCGTATCCCGACATTCTCGAACCTTCTCAGCTCGTAGTCCTCAAAGCAACGGGCGTTCATACTGACCATACTGCTTTCAGAAATCATTCTGGCACTAATTGATACCTCTGCACATTCAGAATCATTGTATTTTCTGAGTGCTTTATCCAGACTGTCACACAGCGTATTCCATCTGCATACCTTTGATACCGTCTTGTCAAAGAATGATAAATGAAAATCATCCGCATACTGTCTGTCCTTCTTATATACCTTATAATACATCAATTTCTGAATATATCTTATCCTTCTGTACTGATGACTCCACTTCCGACTGTCAGCAATACGATTATCCAGCGGAAATATATCAATCCATACACCATGGTTGCATCTATGCTTATAGTCTCTTTTGAGTACTCCTGTGCTTTCACTGTATCTGAGCTTGGAATATCCTCCGAAAAAAATATCATTATCAGTATACATATTCTGTAAAAATATTGAAGGATCAATTTCCTTTTCCGTCTGAACAATGTGCAGAAAGCGTTCATAGTCGCATCTCGGCATGGCAATATCTATGTCATCATCCCACGGTACATATCCCGCATTTCTGATTGTCCCCAACAGAGTACCATATATCGCAAAATATTGCAAACCATGTTTGCTGCATACGGTATCCACCGCTTTCAAAAGCCTAAGCTGAATGCTTCTCACTTTTTTTATCGTATCATCAACGTATTCCGGCTCAGTTCTCAGACTATAATTCCTAATCTGATAGAAAAAGGTTCGTGCATCCCCGTCAAAGTGATATTCCTTCAAATTTCCACGCAGCCTTATTCTCACATCCGACATTCCGCCTATTTCAAGCGGAATGCAGATTCTTGCGGGTGCCATTATCTCTGCCCAGTAACTGTCATTTACATATATCTCTATCGTCCTTCGCTCTTTTTCATTCGGAAACACGATTTCAAACTCAAATTCCGTCCTGATTGTTTTATCATTTTTATTTTCAATCACGAGCTCGGACTGACCTGCATTACACCATCGCCAATAACCACAGCCGTCCTCTTCATGGGTATAGAACATATTCGGGAATTTTATTACGGCTCCTTCGACGGACGTATTTTCCGAATCTGCCTTCCCCTGCTGCCCCGATTCATCTATAGCTTTCCTCTGTAATCTGAGTATATTTTTATGTATGTCCTCATCCGAAAGAGAAATCCAGCCGTAAAAATGGTCAAGCATCTTATGATTTCGGTTCTTGAATATGAACTTGTCCTCCTCCGACAGACAATAGTTCCATATTTTTTTGAGACCATACCGTACCTTAAATTTTTCCAGTTCAAATTCCAACCCTGCATTTTTCATTGTCAAATCAACATAACGCAGCATTCTGAACACGACATATTTTGCAGGATAATTTTTGACACAAAACTCCTGGTCAAAAAATGCCATCTCTTTCCCGTCATAAAAACAGTTAAACGGTATCATGTCGAGGTATGCTTCACTCAATATTACTCCCCAGTCTGCATCCGAATCATAATACAACATGGCATTGGTCTGTGCATCTGCCGCATCCGATGAACCAATGATACATCTGTACACGTCCTCGATAAGCCCGTCGATAACCTCCTGTCTGTCACTGTGCTTTAACATGAACTGCATCATCGTTCCGTCTTTTATAAACGGCATTGTGATCTTACCATCACTTAGTTCATGCTTTATGACAGGTATTCCTCTTCGCTCAAGCTTTACGGCATTGTCATACAGCATATCAAGTCCGCTTTGCCCCTCATCATATAGCGGCTCCTTTGTCACAAGCTTATCACCGTATATTTTGGTAGCATAAGCCGAATTCCTCTCTCTGTCGGTCGACAATGCAGCATACGTCACCCCACACGTTATTCCCTCCATTTTGCATTCTACAAGAAATGAATTGGCTAACTGAGGAAAAATCTTATTTTCAATGGCCTCCCTCATATATTTGTCAGGTTCGGCTATCATCGTTTCTTTATATGGATAGCATTCAATAATTCTGTCCGTGTGCAGACTGTCCGGTATGCTCTTATCAGTATATATTTCCTGAGGTACAACGTAATCCGGCATCGGGTAGAACCATTCTATACTGGTATATCCCTGTTTTTTAAGTAATGCACCAAGCACCTCCTTCGACACCTTACCCGTATCACTACCCTCCGCAAACGGTTCTCCACCGTATGTCTTACCTGAAAGCGTATTTACCCCAAGCAGATTATCGGCAATAATAAACAGGCTTCCCGATTTCTTCAAATACTGCTTCACACTGTCTAAAACATCACACAGCCTGCCGCCGTAATAAGCCGGCATCACAACAATGTAATCAAACTGCCGTTCAAACCCAAACTTTTCAATATCATCAATATCCATACAGGCCGTACTGAGATTGTCAAACCGTATGTTTCTTTTTCGCGTATATTCAGCACAAGCTTCTTTACGGTCGACAGCGATGACCTGCCTGCATTTTCTGCAATATAGCGAGGTTAATGCACCGTATTCACATCCAAGCTCAAGAAGTACTGCATTTTCATCAAAATCATACCAGTTGAGTAGTCCTTCTCTTATGGGGGCGAAGTTATAAAACACCTTCCATCTGCCATCATCATGCAGCACATCTTCAATATTCTTTTCTTCATCTATATATCTTTTTATATCAACATCCACACAATTATTACAATTTTCAGCCATAACTCACCTGCCTAATTGAGCCTGTCAATGCTCACATCCCTGTTCATCCAATCGTCTTTAAGCCTTACATTAATATCACATTTATTTTCTTTCCCAATATATATTTCAAACAATTTATCAATAAACATCACATTCACGTTATCTGTATGTCCGCACAGATAATCCAACTCGCCAACATAAGCCTTGATATTTCCATGAAGCCTTTCAATATCCGCAAGCTCACTGTCATTTCTTGTCTCCGGCAAAAACACAGGAACACCCGCTTCATCAATATAATCAACTGACGGCTCCGTCGAAGTCAATATACACTCCAACAGGAAGTACTCCCGGTAAAATGCGTACCTCGTATCTCCAATCTCACACTTAGGGAATACCGAATAACAATTTAATTTATTCTTGTCCTCCTCAATCGTATCAAGCTTACACAGATAAAAACCTTTTAATTCCCCTTCCAGCATCTTTCCCAGATATAGCTGGCATGTACCCGATGACACTAAATCGACGAACAGATACCTTCCGTCTTTTATTTCGTTATCTTCTATGTACTTCTTATAATAACTCTTCATTTTTTTGGACATACCCATGATTTCATTTTTATGTCTCATGAGATTGTCATTTAATGAAATATTACTATCATACTCATTATTTTCATTTAGCAGGAATACCTTTGACAAAATATCCTCATCCCTGTATGCAAATCCCAGATTTGCCAGCCATAACATCTTGTGCTCGGTATCTATATCGGTTATTGTGACAGCCTTTCTTGATGTATAAAAATACATTCCGTTTTCTCCGCCGCAAAGCTCATACAATTCTTTGAAAAGGAACCCGTCTCTTGCAGCAAACAATACCTTGTCGAACTTCTCTGTTCTCTGCACATCAAAAAGCCTGCTCAACATTCCAAATACAATCGGTGCCACGAACAGCTCCGACAAACTGTCTATATTATATATATCTAACGCTCCAAACGGACTGTTATAGAGCTTAGCGATAAACATTCCCAATATTGTTCGCTCTGTTATCCCTTCTGCATCCTTCTCCAAAACGGCATACTCCGACTTTCTAAGCTCAGACACGGCACTGTCAATATGCACACAGTCCATTCCGTTCTTCTCGGCACACTCTATATCCGAATATGCGTTATCACCAATATGCAGATATGTACCCTCTGAATATTTTTCTTTATATCTCACAAACAACTCTTCGCATTTTAATGTTCTATACTCACAGGAAACCAAAATATCATCATATTCCGTTATCCCAAGACCATTCAGAACACTCTCTATAAAGCACTGAGGAAGATACATATCGGTTATAAGACAGACTCTTTTACCCTTCTTTTTGAGCTCATGCAATATACTGCACATATTCTCACGCTTAATCAGCACAGCTTTTTCCGTATCAAGCTCCAGCTTCAGAATTACATTCATTAACTCATCAGATATGCCTGTAAGCTCGGCATATTTTCTGTATATCTCATATATATTAGGATTGGGAGTGTCATTTTCAAGAATTGCTCTTCGACGAAATGTGGCAAATCCTTCCGATTTGCCACATACTTTTCTCTCAACAATCTGAAATACATCTTCCGGAAACAGCGTTTTACGCATAATAAGAGTATCAAATATATCAAAGCTTATATTATCATACCGGCTCGCAAGCTCTAATAATTTCTCTGCACTGTTTACCTCATATTTCATAATCTGCCAATTTCCTTCCTATGATATTTTATAATCCGTCAATCTGAAGGTAAAGCTTCTGTCGTCTCCTTCAACACTGAACGGTTCTACTTTGGTTCTGATCTCTATTCTGTGTACGTCGCGGTATTCATTACTCAGCTCTACATAAATCTCATCATTCAGCTTATGATGTAAAACCTTCTCATTATCCACGCATACTTCAACCGACTTATCCTGAGGCTGCACCTCAGTGTTTACTGCAAACGTAACTCCGTATTTTCTGCATCCACTCTTCTTAACACTGAATCCGACACGACTTTCCTTAGACCATCTCCAGTGCTCCGTTCCATTGCTCTCTTCACCATACAGACTATCATCAAAGCCAAAGCCATCTGTCTGCTCTTGTAAATACAGATTGTAAATACAATAAGCCAGCTGTCTGTCGCCGTCAATTTCAGGCACGCAGTTACTTCTGATCTCAAGCTCAGAAACACTGTCAGGAGGCAATTCCACCCAAAAGCTGTCTGTGTCTCCTATATTTCCGCTGTGACACAGCACTTTATCAAGCAATATTTCGTATTTATGCGACATATACTTATCATTAAAGGGCATAAGCATCAGTCTTACGTTGATGGTTTTTACTGTATGCTTACGATTAATCAGTTTAATTCGGCTTGTCTTACTTCCTGACCATCTCCAACAGCTTTCGTTATCCGTCTCAACCCCATAAAAGCTCTCATCAAATACACAATCCTCCGACACAGCTTCAAGCTTCGCATTGTTCATCCTGAAACAGACACTTCTGTCATATTCGGTTAATATAGGTATACCAACCTCAACACTCACCACCGATACCGTCTTAGGACATAACTTCAGCAGAACACCGCACCTCTCATCCGTCTTACCCTTCCATGCAATTCTTCCGTCAACTCTGACAACCACCTTCTGCGATTTTTCGGTATACGAACCCACCACAAATGTAAGCTTGTATATACCCATTGTATCAGTGTTGTTTGAAATATATATTCTTTCATTGTCTGCTGAGCACCAATGCCATGTGCTGTATCCATCTGTTTCCTCATGATAGAAATTACCACCAAAATATATTTCCTGCTCACTCTCTGCCAAGCTCATATTTTTCAGCATAAAACTCAGTTTCCTGTCGCCCTCACTAATCACAGGTGCATCTGTTTTAAGCGAAAGCCTGCTCGTTGTATTTGCCTTCAATTCAATAGGCAGCTTTATACTTCCCGGCATTTTAGCATTGAATACTCTTCCGTTTTCATCACTTATTATTAAATCGTGAACGCAGTTATCAACGCTCTCAGCCTGCATATTTAATTCAACCGTTTTATCCCTCTTATCATTATTAAATATATACAGAGCGGACTCCTTCTTAGTGCACCAGTTGAATTTTTCATCAGTTCCCTCCTCATCCAGGAACTGAGAATCCAAATAGTATGTGCACTCTTTTTCTTCCGCCTTAAAGTTCACTATCTGAAAATATAGATTCCTCTCATTGCCCTGTTTTACATCCGCTACCGGCGTTCCATGGTAGTTAAAATAAATTGCACCGTACTCCTCAGCCTTAACCATCATGCTGAATTCAATATGCCCCGGAACCGTGTATGTTTTTCTGCCTATTCCCGGCAAATCAATATCTATACGATTCTTTTTTGAAACATTCGCTCCCGAAACCTCAAACAATACTCTGTAAACAACATCTTTCTTTCTGGCATTAGCCAATATAATCCTTGCTTTCGGACTCTTTGACCAGAACCAAGCATTTAATCCATCCTCTTCCATCTCATAAAAATCCTCAGGAAGATAAAAATGTTCCTTAATCAGTCGTTTTCCGTAATATCCTTCACCGAAATAGCCCTTGAGATAATCTTTAAAGGCGGTCTGCACATATAATTGATATTTCTCATTTTGTTTTCCGTCAAAGAAAGCTCTCTCCTCAAGAATACTTTTCATGACGCCCAGATTTCCCTGTTTAAAGAAATCTCCCTGTCTATCAGCAAAAAGCAATCGATTTCTGGTAACGTAGTACTGTGTGCTGCAGCTCGTCTCACTCTCTCCGAGGCTGCTACCGCCTACCTTATGCCACAGGCTCGTCGTTGAAATATACTTCATGTTAACATTGGACTTTCTTAAACGGACACAAAAATCCGTATCCTCATAATAGAGATAATACTCTTTTTTGAAATATCCTACAGTCTCAAATATATTCCTGTGTATCAGCATACAGCAGCCTGATATGAACTCCACCATTCTCTCCTCTGTTTCGTCCGCCTTATACAGTGTTTGAAATGTGTTGGCTGTCGTGTAATCGATTTTTCCGCCTGAATACCACACTTCATGTGCATCACGGACACCGCAGTAAGTCAATGCCGTTGTAACAGTATTGTTATCTGCAGCCTTCACCAGCTCACTTACCAGATTAGGCTCAAGAACAGTGTCAATATTAAGAAACAACACATACTCTGTACCGTTGTCCAAGGCCCATTTTGCCCCTATATTGCAGCCCTCGCCAAAACCCACATTTTCATTGAGTGCAATAACTTTTATCTTAGGTTCATTGTCCTTTATCCACGTCAACGAGCTATCCACTGATGCGTTATCAACAAGCACCACATCTATGTTTTCGTATGTCTGACGATGTACACTGTCAAAAAATTCTTCCATATACTGACTGTCATTATAATTAACCAATACAACTGTTACTTTTGAGTTCATCGTTTCACCTTTATTCTACATTAAATATAACATTATCAATAGATATAATCGGACAATCATTTTTCTCTGCAAGCTTTTCCTTAATCTGTTCAAAAATATAATCCACCGTAACGACGATTACATCTACCTGAGGCAGCTCGTCATCGGGACCATATACCTTGAGCACTGAATGTCCTTTACCGCTTACATTGTCTATTGCATATTTAATTTCTATATCAGATGTTCTTGTAAGCTCCTCAAACAATCTGTTTCCTATCTCTCCGATACCGTATATAGCTATCGAATGGTAATTTTCCTTCTCAAAATAAGTCTTTATGTTCTTATTCTGAAGCTTAAGCCAAAGCCATCTGTCAAGCAGTCCGAAATATTTTACGAACTTATCAATTCTTGCATCCTTTTTCTCTATTATACTGAGATACTTGTCCACCTGTCCGCTTCTTGCGGTGCTGTCCTTAAGTTCATAGCCTAATGTCTCCATCTTTTCTAACGGGAAGTAACATTTTTCGTTCTCCTCATCAGTCCTTACCACCGCAGCTCGTATTGCATCTCCAAGCTCTGTAGACACCGACTTGATAAGATTCTCGCAAAACTCTATCGGACATATTCTTCCTGCAAGCTCTCTTGCAAATGTCTCTGAAACATTATAGTAAGGTGCATATAATTTCTGGAAAATATCAAACTTTTCCTCGTTAGAACGCTGCTCAACGCTCTCTGACACACCGCCGTTTCGATATGTTACAATGTCTGTTTCAACCTCCACATATTTATAACATCCCAGAATCATTCTGAGAACAAGGTCATAATCGGCAGAGCTCTTATACTCCTCATTAAACATTCCAACTTTAACAAGTGCATCCTTTCTCGTGAACATTGTCTGATGGCAAAACGGCATCTGTGCAACAAAGCTTCCTATCTCAGGTCTCCTGATTGTATCACACACACCATTTTCTTTAAGTATTCTATTGGATGCAAATGAAAAATCCGCATTACTGTTCTCAAGAGAAAATACCGATTCACCGATAGCATCTGCATTGTGGAAATAATCATCTGTATTCAAAAAGACTATATACTTACCGTTTGCCCTCTTTATTCCCTTATTCATAGCCTCATACATGCCGGAATCCGGTTCACTGTAATACTTCAGCCACCCTAATTCCTGATATTTGTCAAGGAGATTCGTTGTTCCATCCGTAGAAGCTCCATCCATAACAAGGTGTTCAACATTAGGGTATCTCTGGCTTCTCACGGATGCGATACACTGCTCAAACATTTCCTGTCTACCGTCTTTAACTGCGTTTCTTACTACGGTTACAACTGTTACAAGAGGCTTCTCGTCCACCTCCTCAATCCACTTGAGGATGTCCTTCTTCTTGTTCTGCCATTCATTATACCCATTTACAATATAATTATATGCATTCTTCTGAATCCTGCTCACATCGTCGACTGTAATCGGTTTTACATCCTCAAGATTGTACAAAATACCATTTTCACCATCTTTGATATACTCATTCATTGTAGGATAATCAGGAGCCACAACACATCTGCCCATAGCCATCGCTTCAAGGAAGCTCATTCCTATTCCCTCATACTGTCTCGGCGCAATATAGAATGCCGACTCCTGCATGATATTACGCATCTCATCTGCCGTATCAAACCACTCAGAGTAAGTAATCTTCTTTTCCGTCTCTTCATCAGGCTTTATAAATGACTGCATCGGATCTAACGCCTTGTGAAGATGGATATGGTCTATCTTTATATTCTCAAACAGCTTATTTACAACATTGATATTAATCTTTTCCATTCTCTGCCAATAGAATATTGAATTGCTGTCACCCTCATTATGTATCTTGGCAGGCTCAGGAAAATACTGAACATAATATGACTTATATCCTCTCTTTATCAGCATCTCGTGCAGAGTGCGGCTGAAATTAATTATCTTAAAGTGTCTGTATTCATGCCAAGGATCGACCGGATTCGTAATAACAGAATCATACATAGGAAAAAATACACCCTGCTTAAATCTAAAATTTCTTGTAAGGAAATCCTCTGTTAACTGTATCTGAAATACCAACAGGACATCGAACTCCTGCTCGCGTGCCTCCTCTATTCCAACATACTCCTTCTTGTAGGGATCATAGGATACATAGCTTACTTCATAATTTTCCTCAAACATTTCCATCAAGAACTTGGTCGACTTGGTTTTTAAATGATAATTGTGACCTACATATAATAACTTTTTCATAACAGCTCACTCTGCCTCTCTTCTATCTTATTGTTTTATACCACTCTAATAAATCTTTATAAAGTATCTCACCATAGATATGCTTTGCTATATTATTGTGCTTATTCAGTTCTCTCTGAACATACGAATAGCTATAGACAGGAACCTGCTGCTCCACAAACATTGCAACATGCTCAACATTTGAAAAATCAACACAATTTACAAAATTATTAAAGAACAAAAGTCCATCTATTCCGCGCTCATTCACTATTCTCTTAACATTTTCTATATCATCATCGGCAAAATTTTTGTTATGTTCAAACCACTCCACCCTATTCTCGAATTTATCCTGCATATATTTACAGTCGTCTCTTCCCAGAATCACAAGCTGAATATCCGAATTTTCCTTCAATAACTGTTCAAATACACCATCTATTATCCATGAAGCCGTGGACTGAAAAACAAGCATTTTTCTCAGATTTCCAAGAGTGGAAAAAGGTATGTTCTGCTCCACCGTATCCATCACTTCCCGATTAAGGAAATCGGAAAATTCTGCTATTCTCTCTCTTTTTGTATCCATTTATCTTCCCCCCATTGCATTGTATATGGCAATCGTCTCTTTAGCTGCCTTTTCATACGAGAATTTTCCCGCCTGCGCTGCCGCCATACTCTCCAACTCTTTTCTGTACGAATCGTTGTATACTACCTGCTCAAAAGCAGCCTCTATGGAATCCGTCTTATATGGATTACAATAGCATACGGCACTCCCGCCAACCTCAGGCATTGACGTGGTGTCGGATGATATAACTGCCTTGCCTGCCATCAGTGCTTCCAATATAGGCAGCCCAAATCCCTCATAGAAAGAGACATAGGCAACCGCTAAGGCATACTTATACAGCACGGAAAGCTCCTCATCAGTGACAAAGCCCGTCAATATTATGCTCTCTCTGTAATCATCAAGCCCATTTATATAGCTCTCAAATTCCTTATCCCAGCCTATTCCTCCAACCAGTACAAGCTTTAAGTCTGATTTCTCATGCGCCTTTTTGAATGCGATAAAGCCGTTGAGCAACCCCCTTAAATTCTTTCTCGGCTCAATAGTACTTACAGACATCACATATTCGCCTTCAATATTGAACTTATTGAGAAGTTCCTTATTGTCATGCTGAAAATCAAGCGTGTGTAAAAGTCCCGGATACACCGGCTTTACTTTCTCCGGTGCTACATTAAAATATTTTACCACGTCACTCTTAGTATATTCCGAATTGGTTATAACCAAATCCGCCATTGCTACCGTTCTTCTCACCTGAGTATCAAAATAATCGTGCAATGTATGCCACTCCGGATGGATAAGCGGTATAAGATCATGAATGGTGATAATCTTCTTGCACTTGTACTGCATAAGGTCAAATGTATTCCAATAGGAATGTATTAAATCTATATCTTTGCAATAACACATGAAATCATATCTCTCACACTCTGCCTCATATCCGCCCCATTTAATGTTGGATACCGGCTTATACTCGCCCTCAAAATATGTATCATCCGTGAAGAAATAATTATTGTCCTTATCCTGCTTGAGTGTCTCAATTATAGTTCCTTTTGTCAGGTTTCTTACACCTGTAGTATTCTTTTCTCTTGTCGGATACAATAAACCTATGTTCATACTCATTTTTACCTCTATTTATTTATTTGAGCCTGTATGGCCTGCTTTATCTTCGTAGAACTTGTTGTCTGTGTGTACGGGAAGAAAATAACATCCGAACCTCTTTCATTCAGCAGTCTCTTTTCCTCCATCCACACAGGATTTCCGGAATAATCGTCGCCTGAAAAGAAAGCATCATAATGATATTTATCCCACGCATCAATCTTTCCTATTGTCTCAAAAGTGACAGGTACAGCTTCATCCACATAACGGCAGGCTGCGACCATCTGTATTCTCTCCTCAAACGGAATATACGGAGGATTCTTTTTAAAATGCACAACCAACTCATCCGTAAGGACTCCGACTATAAGATATTCCGAAGCCTCCTTAGCCCTTCTGAATAAATTTACATGACCTATGTGGAATAAGTCATAAACGCCTGCGCAATAACCTACTTTATACTTCATATCAACGCCTCTTTCCTTATACATTTTTAGTTTTGTTCTGCAGTGTTATATATAATACTTTCCAGTGATATTATTTCTGTTTCATGCACATATTTTTTTAGTTTCTTTTCTATATCAGGATACTCATTTACGGCAGTAACAATAATTGCATCCACCTTTTGTCCGTTCTTTATATCCTTTATCACGGGCACATCAAAATACATATTGTCGGCAGCCTTGTCTATTCCATAAAGTACATTTATATCTGTATTCTTCAATTCATTATATATCAAGTTTCCCAAGACTCCCATGCCGTATATGGCAACATCTTTGTATCCTGACTTTTTTATATATTCTTCTACACGAAGACCATTCTGTTTATTCGACAGCCATTGCTCCAATATAAAGAAAAAAGAAAAATATTTATCTTTTTCCTTTATCATCCTTTTTGTACTTTTCATTGTCAAATATCCAAACATCCAATAAATTCTGTATCTCAGACCAAATTGTTCCCTTACTATCTGCTCATGCTCACGCAACATTTCAAGACATGTCGTCGGTCTTGAACTTGTCCCGCCTACCTCAAACCTTGCTACACATACAGGTATATCCACAACACTTATCTTTTTCCGTACACATTTTGCAAACCATTTAAAATCCGCACCTATTTTATATTTTAAATCAAACAGGTTATCGGCAAATGTACTTCTTCCGGCTATGATTGCCTGATGGTTCGGCATCTTTCCGTCAAAGACATCATATAAGAGTTTTTTATGTGTTCTCCTGAAAATTCTGTTGCTTCTTACTTTTCCACCCGGATATACTGCCTTAGATGTCCCGTAATATATACAATCTTTATCAATACATATATTTGATAAATTTTTTAAAACATCGCTTTTATCAAAAATGTCTCCCGCATTCATGAAGATAATAAACCGCCCTTTGCTCAATGAGATTCCCTTATTCATCGCATCGTATAAGCCATTATCTTTTTCGCTGACTATCTTTACATTTTCTCTTACACTGTAATTTTTTAAAAATTCATAAGTCCCATCTGTTGAAGCTCCATCAACGATTATCAATTCGTAGTTGTTTCCTGACTGATTAAGAATACTGTTAACCGTATACTCAAGCTTTTCCTTCACATTAAAGCATACAGTTATTACAGAAAACATTATTCCATTATCTTCAATCATTTTCATTGACTCTCCGTTTTCTCTGCTGCCCCTTGTATTCATCGTGGTTCATGTATACATATTCCGCAAACTCAAAATCAATAGGATTATCAATATCAGTGGCTTCAATTTCATCAATTCCCCATATAAGCGGACTTTTGCCTACAACATTCATACATTCAATCATTTTTTGCCGTTCAATTATATTAAGTGCAAAATTAAGTGCGTATATATCCGGAAGATCCTGACTCCTCGGCTGTTTTCCAAGATTATAGTTGATTGGCTTACCATCCTTAAACATAAACTCTTTTATCAAGTGTGCAGAATTGAGTGAATCGTAATCTTCGGAGCTAATCATATATGTATCTATTGCTTTCTCTATTGTATAATCTTTCAGCAGCGGATTTGTTACATTTGCATATACAACAATATCTCCGCTGAAATTCTCCGCCATGTTTTTATATACCTCAGACATTGACACACTGTTAGATGCAAAATATTCATCTCGTTTCACCACTTCACATCCGGCTTTTTTGGCAATTTCAAGCATTAAATCGTCATTTGAATTGACAACTACCCCATCGAGAAGCTTTATATTCAATAATTGATTGAGTTTAATTTCCAATAGGCTGCTACCTGCAAATGGTCGTGTATTTTTGTTCTGAACACGCTGTGAGCCTGAACGAACTGCAACTAAAGCTTTAATCTTCATAAAATTCCCCTTTCGCTCTTGTTTTATCATTTATACTGCAAGTCTTTCCGCCAACCGCAGACCCTTCTCTACGACCAAATCTGAATTATAATGTGAATGTTCTCCCCATCTTCCGAGACCGTATACATCTCTGCTTTGAGCAAATTGCAGTAAATTACCTATTATATTCGTTTTATTAATTGTATTTAACGGATACGCATACTCGTTGACATAGGAAAAATTACCACTGTTTTTTGCGCGTTCTTTCCTTGTCTCTGTCCAATATCCCCTGCTTCCTGTACAAAAATTATGACGAACCAGAATTCTGTGATAAGGTACACTTTTATCAGGTATATATATCCATTGAGCATCTGTTTCCAAATTATTCGGAACATAACTTGTAACTATCGCGCTATGCTTTAACTGCTTGATTGAATTAACCATTTCCGAAGGCATACCCTTAAATCCACTCAAGGATGACCACGGAATTGTAGTAATTATTTTTTCTGCCTGAATTTCCCTGCCGTCTGCAAACTCTACAATCTTTTCATCAAAATCAATACTCTTTGCCTCAATGCCGTATAATATTTTTCCCTTTACGGCTTGTGCCATTCTAAGCCATAGTTCTCCATATCCATACTTTGTCGGATAATAGAATTGTGCATGTCCGGGTTGTTTTCCGTACGATTTCTTTTCGAGACATGAACGTATTGTTTCCTCAAAACTTACAGACGGTAATTTGTCAAGCCAATAAATTCCCAAATCGTCCAAATCATCGGAAAACATTTTCTCATTATACGGAAGCATATAGTCCTCTGCTATTCTGTCTCCGAGTTTCCATCTTATCCATTCTTTAAAATATAAAGGACGCTCTTCGCCAATATTACTTCCGGCTTTTGCTATGGATACCAGATACTCAACCTGTTTGTCCATATCAAGCTGCCATATATTGGCTTCTAAAGGATGCTCAATGTACTTTCCCTGTAAATCAATAACACTTTTTCTGTCATATAGTTTCCACTCATCCTGAGGCATAAATTGAAACAGAAATTCAGTCACTCTCGGACACCGTACGTCAAGGAAATGTCCTCCCCCTATGTCAAACGGAGCACCATCCACAATAACCGATCTGCATAGCCCTCCTGCCTCATTTTCTTTTTCAGCAACAATAAAATTGCTTTCTCCCATCTGCATTAGTCTGTTTGCCACGGTCAGACCTGCCGGTCCGGCTCCCAAAATTAAATACTTCACCTTTATCATAACTACTCTCTGTTCAAAACTTTCTCTAGTTTTTTTCTTGGAAATACTTCCAGCTTTCCTCCGCGAGTTACATTACAAATCGTAATTCCCTTTTTTTGTGCATATTCCCTTGCACTTTCGTAACCCAAATTCATAATTCCTATCTCAGGTATATGTTCCAAATTGAAATTATTATCATCCATATATTGAGCATGATTCTTTACACTTTTATTTTCAATTATTTCCCCATTTATATTTTTTTCTTTTGAATAATTATGATCAATTCCGAGAAGATATATTTCCTTATAGCCCATATATGCAGCAAGTTGAAGCATTGTGTATGTTATACTATAGCTCGTGAATACTTCCTTTGAACAATCCTCCGAAAAACTCGGATGTCCTGCCGACAGATCATTAACTGTTTTAAAATAGAATACATTTCTCATGTCCGCATCATCCCGGTATTCAAACATTTTTCTTCTTGTACTTGTAAATGCTGCCTCACTTTCTGCCACAACCGCTTTATACGACTCCTTGGTCGGAAACGCAGTCCTTATTACATATGGATCGTCTGCAAAATAATACTTTGGACGCCATGTGGTTTTTTCATATAATTGAAAAATTTTATTTGCTGCCATAGCATCTTCATTCTTAATCAAATTCAAATCGTCAAGTGTCAGGCTCGGTCCGTTACCTATGATAAAACATCTTCTGCCTTCATGCAGATTTTTAAATTTTTCCAGCTTTTTCAAATATTCAGAAGGATTAACAAGCCTAAATGCTATTTCATCAAACAGATTAATATTGTCATTCCAATATATATTGTCATTATTTATACCGCAATTAACAAGCTGGTTAACTATGTTTTCATAAAACAATGTAGCAATTATATACTTACAATTATCGTTTTTAATTATATTTCCCGCAGACATGACAGGCTTGTCATTTAGCGTCTGAGTGCTCAGTTCTTCATTATTATCCAAATATCCTTCCCAGTTTACTCCCCTTCCATTGAAAAACCTGCCCAAAAAATCGCCATATGTTCCCGCGCAAAAAATGAACAGCTTATTATTTTCTCCCATTTTTCTAAAAAATAAAGCCAATTCATCTGGTTCAAGTTTCCCAATATTCATTATTTTCCCCTCTCTACTGCATCAATTTAATTAATCTGATATTTTTCTGTAATCTGCTTTAATATATGTGCTATCGCACTTGTATAATGTTTTTCAAGATAAGCCCTATACTTATGTAAATCAACATCCCCCGATATTGCCTCATTCATTTTATTCTCAAAATCTTCGTAATTTTGAACGCACTTACATATACTATCCATCTCATACCAATCGGTATCGGCATTTTTAGGAAATCTTGCAATAATATGGCATTGCGATGCCACTTCTTCTAAAAATCTTGGTGTCACCTGATTCCATCCATTAGCATCCGGTCTTGTACCATCCATTCCCGGTGTGGTGTACAACGCTGCTTTAGAACTGCGCAACAGTTCTATATATTGTTCCCTTGAATCCCCAACGCTAATCAATTCCCCTGTCGATGACATATAATACTCAAAATGTCCATTAACATATCTTCGTCTTACAATCTTCAAATTGGGATACTTTTTTTCATACTTCTCAACATATTCCATTAACAAAGGGTTAGTTCTGCCTGCAATTACAAGATCATATTTTTTTTCGTAAACTTCATCAGTCCTATACTCATCAGAAAGCGAAAGCGGAAAATGTTCTATATAAAACGGTAGTTCTTTATCCTTGAGATACTCATATACCTCCTTATTGGATATAAGTACAAGTCTGTTATTTCTGTACGCATTTACAAACTCTGGGAATTCACTCTCACTCAAAAAATAATCAATTATACACGGAATATATCTCTTGTTGTTATAAATTCCATCCTGTTTTTTGGTACTGGCATCAAACATTAACATATTTTTTTCATGCCGTCTGTTGAAAACATTATATAATCTAAAAATGGGAATTCCTGTTTTTTTATATATCTTACGGCACTTTTCATCAAAAGCGAATTCAAACTTGCTTCTTTCAATTACTTCACAATTCAATTCTTTTGCCAATATATCTTCCCATTCAAATATAATGTCAAAGCAATGCCTTTTCTTATTTGCGACATCTTTCATTACAACTCTTTTTGATAGTATTTTCATAGCTTAATATCACTCACCGGATGCACCTTTCTCTGCTCCTCCGGCGGCAGTTCCATATAATTTCCGAACTTAAATGACAGATATGCCTTATAATCCTCTATTCCCGGAAATACGACATTTTCAAATTCAATATCTGCCGAATTTTCGTACCACTTTCTGAGATACCCGTATTCCTTGTTCGGTGTCGGAAACGTAAGTATTCTAACCCATTCCGTCTTTCTGCGATCCGACCACTTTATAAATCTGTTGAAGCTGTTTTTAAGTGTCCGCTCCGGCACCTTGCTCATAAGAGTAAATATAAATCGCTTAAATGCACTCTTATCAGCTATTCTTCCTACCTCTGACCAAAAGAACTTACGATACACAAAGCACTCAAAATTATGTATACTCCTGAAAACATAATTGTCAGGAACATAATCCAGCGGAAATACGTCTATGAACACACCCTGAAAATATGGCATATGCTCCTGATATTCCCTCAAAAACAGCGTATTTTTCATTCTGAGCTTTCCGTAGCCCCAACGATATCCTCTGGTATTTCTATGATCCTGAAATTCAAACCTTGTCTTATCAAGCTCAGTCTTACATGCCTTACGAAACTTCTCATATTCCGACCTTAAAAGTGCAACATCCGCATCATCATCCCATGGTATAAATCCACCGTGCCTCACTGCACCTAATAATGTTCCGGCAATTATATTATAATGGATATCACACTTTTTACATATTCTATCAACTTCTTTAAGAAGCTCCAGCTCTGTTAGCTGCAGCTGTCTAAGCTGTTCATCAGTTAAATGGATCATATCATACCTCTGCATCTCTACTCGTTTACTATTTTTTTAGCAATATCAGGATAATTGGTTATCAGAGAATTAACTCCCATACGATTAAGTCTCCTCATATTCTCCTCATCATTGACAGTCCATACATTAATCTGTATATTTTTCTCTCTGCATCTGCGCATCTCGTCCTCAAGTGTAGTGCACAGCACGGACGGATTCAGTGAATATACACCGTTCATTACCGCATAATCAGCCACCTGTGATAACTGCTCTGCGTAAAGAAAAGCAATTCTCGCCTCTGAATCATATTCTCTCACCTTCATAGCCGAACAATGATTAAATGATGAGTACAGTATTCTGTCCTGCCATCCCATGCAATGAACAAGCTCAACCACCTTTTTCTCAATTCCCGGGTAGAAAATAACTCCTGTTTTTAATTCTATATTGACAGTCATTCCCGTATTATTGAGGAGCTCCAACACCTCTCTCAGCGTAGGGATTTTACAGCTTGGCGTATACTCCGGGTGCATCTTATTAAAGTTAAACTGTCTTAACTCCTCCAAAGTATAATCAACCACACGCCCATGTCCGTCACTCACTCTGTCAATGTATTCATCGTGAACGACTACAAGCTCGCCATCCTTAGTAAGCTGAACATCAAGCTCGACACCGTCAGCCCCCATATCTGCTGCCAGCTTAAATGCCTCAAGTGTGTTCTCCGGAGCGTAACCGCTCGCTCCGCTATGTGCCCATACCTTCACCTTAGGCTTCACGGTTCTGTCCATCCCGGCTCCGAAGCGTATAAAATCAAGTCTTTTCTTTTCCGGTGTCACAACAAGCACATCCCATAGCTCCTGTGTCACATCCCCAAGCTTGCGCATATATCGCGTTGACCCCTCCGGCTTTTTATCAGGAAAATACTCTACCTTACTGCACCCGATTGAGACTATCGGAAAGCTGCGCTCGTTATACACATAGTCAGCATGAGTGTGTCCGTGTATATACCCAAGAATTTCCTTTCCCTCCTGCCTATGATATGCCTCAAGTATATCCATGAGTCTGTCGCCGTTTCTAATCTCGGATGCCCAATAGTCCAACTGTGCCAATGGTGCATCATGACTTATTATCAGAACCTTATATCCTGAAGGTGTAGCTGCAAGTGTCTCCTTAACCCACTTGAGTTCTTCATCGGAAAAACCATATCTCAATGCCTGTCTGTAATCAAACGAAGTCAGCACAAGCATTCTCATTCCCACATTATCAAAATCTGTATAGTAATATCCGTTTACACCCTCTCTGCGCACATAGGAATCATTGAATCTCCCATATATGCCATACTGCTCTTCAGTGGTAAGCCACTCAGGGTTTCCTTTAAAATAATTGGTATCATGATTTCCTATTGTAAGATATACCTTATCGTTTATTTGACGCATATCATTAATACAATAATTGGCGATTCTGCGGCACATACCCTTATCAAGCATACCATCCTGCAAATCGCCTAAATGAATAATCCCATCAAACCCAATTTTTTCATTGACAGCCTTAATATTTTTCATTGTAGTCTGCCATGTACCATTCACGGTATAATGCGAGTCAGAAAGAAGGCAAAACACAAGTGCTTTCCCTTCGTTGACCTTTTTCATAACCGCATCAGCCGTAACCTTGATTTCCTCCTCAAAATATGAAGGCGTCCTGTCTTTGTCCGATAAACTCTCAAAGTTGCTGCGATACTCCACTATACGGTTAATCTGTTGAGCATCCTCCTCGGAACACGGCTGACCGCCTATATGCTTAATACACAATCTGAACCAGCAGTCATCCTCAAAAACATAATCCTGCTGCGAAAAACCATCGTCTGAAAAATTCCCCTTATAGCTGCTCCAATTCTGCTCTTGCTCGTACATATATGTGTACATATATTCTTCAGGAATCTCATCCCCATAAGTAGCAACTGCCATGGCAAACGCGCCATTTTTTATCTCCAGCTTATCCCACTTATGTGCCCTGTAGAATAATTTTGTCGACATATACAAAGGTTCGCCGTTTACTATTCTTCCCGTTTGTGCGTCCGGCTTACAGCCGGTGCTTACTTCAAGGTAATTTAACATATTTTGTACCATCCACCATTTACTGTTTTGAGCTGTCACGGTCAACGCGTCTCTTTGCGAGAAACTGCTCCATCACACCTGCAATCGCTATTGATTCCTTTTCCGTAAACTTATACGATCTTCCCTGATGTCCCTGTATCATATATGCGAAATCGCTTATCTCATATCTCAATCCCTGTCCAAGGAATTTGAAGAAGTATCTGTCCTTCTTAGACGGATCCTCATATCTTACCTCAAAATATTGTGTAAGCCACCAAGGGGACTCAGCGATAATATATCCCTTGGTACCTGATATCAAAAGCTGTCCCTCTGATTTAACTCCGACACCGCTCTTAGAAAGTGCCATTCCGTTCTCATATACAAATGATGCCTTTGTGTATAAATCTATTCCGTTTTCATCCTTAATGCTGTCAAACCTTACCTCCTTATAATCGGTTCCCATAAGCTTCATAATAGGAAGCAGCGTGTGGCTTCCAAACTCGGTAAATCCTCCGCCATATTCGGTATCGGTTCTCTCTCTCATTTCAGGACTTGTCAATCTTGTAAAGCATGCCTCTACATCACATATTTTTCCTATCACACCACTCTTTGCAAGCCCAACAAGCTGTACAAAGCCCGGGCAGTATGCCGTCTTGATCGCCTCCAGCAGAACCACATTGTGCTGTCTTGCCAAATCAAAAAGTTCCTCTGCCTCTGCCTTCTTGAACGCAAGCGGTTTCTCGCACAACACGTGTTTTCCGTTCTCAATAGCTCTTTTTGCATAATCATAATGAGTCTGATGCGGCGATGCAATGTATACTGCGTCCACCTCTGTCATCAAATCGTTAAAATTATCCGTTGCCATATCAAGCTCGAACTTTTGTCCGAACTCTTTAGCACTTTCAAGATTAGGATTGAAAACGCTGTTAACCATAACGCCACTTACATACTTCGCTTCAGGTACAAATCTCACGGCAATTCGCCCTGTTCCTATGACTCCTATCCTTATAATAGGATGTCTGTCATTCCGTACCTGTGTCGAAGATATATTCTTCGTTCGCTCCAGATATACCACTTCGCAAAACTGCTTCATGTAATCGAATGCCCCCGTCCAGTCGGAACCAACGGTGAACACATCAACATTATACTTCTGGACATCCTCGACCTTCTGCCCCGGATGATCCTCTACAATAATCTCATCCGCAAATCCTGTCTGCCTTACGTTTTCAATTCTCTTGTCAAGCGAATCAATAATATTAAGTTTACCTCTGGCCTCATCATATTGTTCCGTGGTTACACCGACAATCAAGTAATCGCCCAGTGCTTTCGCTCTCTTTAACAGATTATAATGTCCCTCATGAAACAAATCAAAAGAGCCATATGTAATAACTTTTCTCATACCCTTCGCTACCTCATCAAATAATGTGTTCAAATTAAATCAAATCATCCGTTTCTGCTTTCTAACCTTATTCATCTCCTGTTTCTCCTTGAACGTCAGCTGTCTCTTCACTTTCAATTTCACTGACAATGTTTTCTTCCGTTGTGCTTTCTGTCGTCTCCTCTTCGAGAGCACTCTCCTGTGATGTTTCTTCCTCAGGAGCACTTTCTTCCTTTGTTTCCTCCTCGATTACATCCGTAATCTTTTCAACCGATTTTTTACTCACATTACCCTGAGAAGAAACCTTCACACTGCCTACGGGCAATCCGTATCTGTCGCATAACACTTTGAATTCATCACTCAATGTAAACTGCTGATAAATATACTCTCTGGAATATCCAGCTTCAAGAACAGAACTCCAGCCTGCCACCTCACCGTCCGTCGGTTCACGGTCTAAGAGTGCCATGTAAAGCATCTTAATATAGCTTGCATTGTCAGCATTTCTACTAGTATATTCATCACTGAATACAAAATAGTATGCTATCTCTGCACAACCCTGTCCGCTATTTTTCATTCCATCATGCCAACTTCTTCTTTCTACATTGCTGCACTCTCTTCTGAGCACCTTGATATACAGCTCTGAGATAAACTTTGCGATGCTGTCTGAATACTTCTCATCATCACTTACATATACTGTTCCTTTCGCAAGCTGACGCTGACTGCATTTTTCCACAAATTCCTCACTTGATACAAACTGTGAGAATATGTACTTTCTTGAGTAACAACCATCAAGTCCGAAACACCACAGCTCAATTTCGCTTTCGGATGCCTCTCTGTTCAGCACTGCCTTATACAGCATTGATACATATTCTGCATTGCCGGCTTTCTTATTTGAATACTCTGTACCGAAAATCAATTCATATAATATCTCCGACCAGCCTGTTCCATTATTCAATTTAGCATAATAATATTTTCTTTCACTGTCATTGCATTCTCTTCCAAGTACATCATTATACAACTGAACGATATAAAGATTTCTTGAATCAACATACTTGTCATTGTAATCAATGCTTATATTTCCTGCATTAAATCCATACTGCTCACATCTCTGAATGTATTCCTGACTGGATACAAACTGCGAGAAAATATATTTACGGGAATATCCGTCGTTCAATATATTTACCCAAATATTAATCTCATTGTCAGACGCCTCCCTGTTCAGCAATGCCTTGTAAAGCATTCTTATGTATTCGGGATTATCCGTGTTTTTATTGGTATACTCATCGCTAAATGTAAATGCCATTGCAATTTCCGCACAGCCTATGTTCTGAGCAGTAATAGCATTATAATTGTTAGCAATCTCATCGTTTGAACATTCTCTGCCCAATATGTCCCTGTACGCTCTGACAATGAACCATACTGTGTTATTCTCATATTCCTCGTTCTCGGTAAGTGTAATACTTCCGGAAGTAATACCGTAATTATTGCACTTAGTCTCAAACTCCTTTGAGGAAACAAACTGCTGATATACATATTTTCTTGAATAATATTCATTCAAAGGCTTAAGCCATATATTAATTTCATCCTTGGATGGTGTTCTCTCAAACAGTGCCGAGTACAGCATCTTAATATAAGCTTCATTGCTCGTATTCTTTACAGTATACTCTTCACTTGATATGAATGACCATATTGCATCCGCGGCTGTCAATGTATTATTGCAAAGAGCCTCTGCCCATATACTGCTTTCATCGTAACTGCAATCTCTTCCGAGAATAACCTTGTATAAATTCTTAACGTAATTTCTGACTTTCTCTTCTTTTCCGCCCGGCATATTCTTATACACCGGAATCTTGAATACAAATGCCTCATCAAGCAGCCCTGCGCTCTCATAAGCCTTCTTGGTATTCCTTCCCTCGTTCGATGGAGCTGCAAGGTTCTGCATATACTGATGCCAATATCTTCCATCGTACTGACCGTCAACATCGAACTTCTGAAGATAGAGCGTGTCCTGTCCTCTTAAGATATATCTGTTTGCAAGCTTCTGTGAACCTCCGATGAGTGCTGCATATCTGTTATTCCATCCCTCAGACTTAGCCTCATTGAGTCCATTTCTCACAATTTCCTCGTGAGTCTTGCCCGATGCCTGAATATTATAGTAGTTGTAATATCCCACATATCCCGGGTACACGCCTGATATAAGATCAGACGTTCCCTGTGTTCCCTGTTCCTGCTTAACTCTCGTGGCAAGATGTACAGGGCTCACTCTGATGCTCTTACCTATGTCAAAAAATGCCTGTGCATAAGTAAGTCCCATCTCCTCATAGTTGGTCTGGGCATCACTCTGTATGTATCCCGACATGAATGTATTCTGCAATACCTTCTGTACCGTAGCAATACCCTGTGTTCCGTCATTATATGTAAGCTTTTCGAACTGGAATATGTAGTCCTCAGTAAGCCAGTTTCGCGGATCAAGATAATACTCGACTGCCTCCTGTGTTGCACAAGCCCAGCCATCACCATAGTTTCTTCCGACGAATTTACTGTCAAAGTATGTAGGTACAAGGCTTCTGTAGTCAGGATTCATCTCGTTGGCTACAACCGTGCTCCAATCAAGCCCTGTTTCCATCACCTCAAAAGTCCAATTAGGATGCTTCTCCTTGAGTGCATAAAGAGCACTCTTATATGAATCAGGAAACTTTTCAATATCCTCATAGGTTGTCTTCGCTTTTGCATCAAAAGCATTAGACGCTCCAATTGTAATTCCCATAATTGCAAGTACACTTACCAATGCTATTACTATTTTTTTCGCACGCACTTTAGTTCTGCCTCCCGATCGTACTTTTATAACACCTTAATTCTAAGTACACTTTCCATTCTAATGTTATAACCTATTTTACCAATAAAGACAACACTTTAGGTCTTGCTCCCGCCTCATAGATAAATCCAAGTCCAAGTCTTATAATTTCCGGAAGATAATATTTCTTATCCACAATCTTTATAAATCCCTGTTCCTCCAGCCTTGCAATTTCCTCTCCTGTAAGCTCAAGCTTGTCAAGTGTTAATGGTAATGTTTTAGGATTCATCTTCGTAAACTTATCAAGAATATCGTATATCCCCTTCATTTCCGTTTTGATATCAGTCATTTTATCTCTCGAGCAAAACTTAATAGCCTGTCTGATACTTATCGGCATTATAATTCGATCCAAATATGTTATCTTGACTTCCTGATAATCGTTCGTAGAATACATGAGAAAACGTACAATGTCTCTCGCCTGTAATTGTCCATCAAATCCTGACAAAGCTGCAAGAACCCAGCGATCAGAAATTGCTTCTTTGGAATTTTCCTTTCCCAGCTTGTTGCCCCATAATTTCTTAAGCTTGTCAACTATAACCGGTTTTGTGGCATTCAGTATATCAACTCCTTCGGACAGCCTGCTATCTGCCCTGTTTACAAGCCACAACACAAGCCTTAGCGCTTCCGTCTGTGTCCAGTTAAGCTCATACTTCTGATATTGTCCTCTGAACTGTTCATAATTAATGGTAATTGCCTCTGTTGTGTAATCACGTCGCACTAACACTATAATCCCTATATTCCCAAAATGCAGTTCACCCAGTTCATTAATCACATCCTGACACAGAGTCTTAATCATCGTCTTCCAGTTCGTCTGTCCCCTTAACTGAGCCTGTGAGCTCATGTCCTCAAGTCCATCAACAACATATACTATTTTTTTCTTTTTCAGCTCAAGCTCTTCATCCAGGTCATCTAAGGAATTATATTTTCCATCAAATGGCGCCAGTATGACTTCTTTCCATTTTTCAACCCACCCGGATATCTTATCCGCTTCTCCTTTTTCCAGGAATTCTGTTATTCGGGAGTAATTTTCTCTTACATATCTTGTTCCAATCTTGATATCAAGTTCAACAGCGGCATTCATTACGCACTCTTTTCTCATTTGCGGATATAAGTTAGAATTTTCCGATTCGGCAAGAGGCAGTATCAATGTGTTTTCCTGCATATAGCCGGCATTGGCATCCCCCGTCTTACTAAGGAACTTTCCCCACGTCTTTGCAGCGAGGAACTGCTTATACATAAATGTCTTTCCTGCGCCCTTAGCTCCCATAACAACCACTCGCGGTATTCTTATCGAAAAGCTTCTTGCAATCTCCTTTATTGATGAAGTAATCAGCATGTTACTGCTGACAGCACCTTCCGCAGTTACCTCGCTTTTCGCTATATCATTAATATTCTTTAATATGTCTCTTATTGTGTTCTCATCAAATTCAGATACACTATTATCATCAGATACATACAATTCTTCTGCAATTGCCTTCATGCTCTTAGACAGTTCACTGTCTTTAAGCTTCATGCACAGTTCATCAAGACCGCCTATGTGGATAAATCTGTCCTCAAACAAAAACTCTTTCACATAATCAGTCCGAAGTAATGTATTCTCATCACCTTTTCCGTTCTCAAGCATTCTTTCAGTACTCAGGAGCAATTCGTCCTCTATGTCCTCTATTTCCACCTTTTTCATTTCTCTCGGTATCATCGTAAGAAGAATCTTAGAATACGGAAAATCCGCATCTGTCTTAGCATATACTGCATTAAGGATTGTTCTGATTCCATATATAGACTGCATAGATGTCGATGTGACATAGTATTTTTCAACTCTTGAGTCAAACAGAAATGGGGCAGACAGCTCTGTTACTCCTGCACGGAGATCTGCAAACACCATATCAACCTTAAGCTTTTCAGCCAGTTTTGCTATTATTTCTGTTATAACAAATTTATTGTCATTACCATATAATATTGTTCCGGGATTGGAGGTAAGTTCCATAACCTGCCTTATATCTCTATACACAGGAAGAAAGAAGTGTTCCTGATACACTTCATCTGTCTCTATCCTGATCATGGTTTCACTCATCATATCTGCCAGCTTATCAAGCACGCTGTCATCAATTGTTTCATAGTGAATAACATCCAGCAAATCGAGATAGCTTACAGGTGCTGTAACATTAGAATTCTCATTCATCCATGTCAATCCAGGTGCTTCTATGTCAGAATCTATTACAAGAAACCTCTTATCCGGATACATCTGTGAGCATTCTCTAAGCAGACCGACAAGAGACAGTGTTCTTCCAACACCACCCTTATATGAATGAAATGCTAATATCTTTACATTACCCGGCAGTTTTTCCATTGCAGGAGTCAATTTTCCATTATATAATTCAGACTCTTTAAATAATGGTGCTCTCTTGATTTCATCTCTGCAGACACACTCATCTTCTTCTATCTCTTCGTAATATATCTTAAGCCTGCCTCCTGTAAGTTCAACTAATATTTCTTCAGAACCAGGCAGATAATTCTTTTTAAAAGTGTTTCTAAGATACTCTTCACTGCTCTTTTTGTCAAAGCTCTTGTCTAAATAAAAGATCTCAACTGAATCGCTGTAAACCGATATACGGTTCCATCCGGCAGGCCACTTATCATATTCACTTTCCAATATAGTCTCAACATCATGCCATGAAAATAACATCCGGTATTCCCCTTTCATTATATACGCACAATCAACCACTCAACTATTTTTCGTAAAGTCTCCTCTGCCTCTTCGCATTCCTTTTCATCCGCAACCTTGGCACCATATCTCCATAATTCGTTGAATTGTTTTGATTTAATTTCTCTGCCACCATATAAACGTATAGTTTGTAAGCTATCTAAATGCTGTATATCTGCCATCCTCAGCATATTCTTTATGTCATGACCGCAACTCCCTTTATTGTTAGCCTTACAGTATGCATCAAGTTCAAGATATGTATTTTTTCCTATTTTGCTTAAAATACAGCTCTTAAGTCCACATTCTGCAGAGTAAAACAGCAATAATCTTCTGCTGTTAACATTTTCAATGCCCTCTGTCTCCTTATACATACGATAATGTCTTCTGCAGCTGTCACTGAATTCTTTTCTTGTTATATCAATTTTACCCTTGGGCATATTGTATCCCCCTCTGCCTTAATGTACTTCTATGCTCCCCTTATTACCATATCAATCTTCGTTCCGTAAGCAATGCTTTTTTTGCCGGAGAAATCGTGGTCAAAATTTGAAATTTTGACCACGATAAAAGCTACATTGTGACGCCTGCGGCACAAATAGCATGTGTGAAAAATAAGCTATCAAGCTTATTTTCCACATTAATCCCTGCTGAATATATCCCTCGTATACACCTTATCCTTGACTCCCGACAATGTCTCGGCAAGTCTGTTGGCAACTATGACATCTGATATCTTTGAGAATTCCTCAAAATTGTTTTCAATGCGCATACCCATATATTCCGCCGTCTTTACGGTAGGCTCGTACACGACAATGTCAACGCCTGCCTTTTTAAGTCTCTCGATAACTCCGAAAATCGCCGACTGTCTGAAATTGTCGGAGCCTGTCTTCATGGTGAGGCGGTACACACCCACTGTCTGAGGCTTCCTGTTAAGTATCTCGGAAGCTATGTAATCCATTCTTGTGCTGTTAGAATCAACGATAGCATCAATAAGGCTGTTAGGAATGCCCTTGTAGTTAGCCTTGAGCTGCTTGGTGTCCTTCGGCAGACAGTATCCGCCATATCCAAAGGAAGGATTGTTGTAATGTGTCCCGATGCGAGGGTCAAGTCCTATTCCGTCTATTATCTGCTTGGCATTGAGCCCCTTTGCGGATGCGTATGTATCAAGCTCGTTAAAATATGCCACCCGCATCGCAAGATATGTGTTGGCAAAAAGCTTGATAGCCTCAGCCTCCGTCGAATCTGTATATAATACAGGTATGTCTTCCTTTTTGGCTCCCTGCATGAGAAGCTTTGCAAAGACTTCTGCCCTCTCCGACTGCTCGCCGACAACTATTCTTGATGGGTAGAGATTATCATAGAGTGCCCTTCCCTCTCTTAAAAACTCAGGTGAGAACATAATGTTATCAATGCCATATCTCTTCTTGATATCTGCCGTGAAGCCTACGGGAATTGTCGACTTAATTACCATGACAGCCTCCGTTCCCGAATCCTTAACAGCCTTTATAACGCTCTCAACCGAGCTTGTGTCAAAGTAATTCTTATCCTCATCGTAATTGGTCGGTGTTGCTATTATTATATAATCCGCATCCATATACGCTGCCACCGCATTGGTTGTGGCCGTGAGGTCAAGCTTCTCATGTGCAAGATACTCCTCAAGCTCCTTATCCGCTATCGGTGATTTTTTATCGTTAATAAGTTTTACCTTTGCTTCTACAATATCACATGCCGTAACATGATTATGCTGTGCAAGAAGCACGGCATTGGACAATCCTACATAACCTGTTCCTACTACTACTATATTCATACTAATACTTCCAATCTGATTTGTTAATTCTAAATTTACCTATATCTATATAATTCTAATCTATTTTCCCACTAATATCAACATTTTTCTTCTTTACAAGGCGTGTCAGAAGCTTATCAGCCAGATAGGCAAGCACTGCAACCACCGGAACACCGAGGAACATGCCGACTACGCCGCCGATGCTTCCGCCGACCGTGATGGCAAAGATTATCCAGAGCGGGCGGAGTCCAACGGTCTCACCGAGGATTCGCGGTCCGAGGTAGAGTCCGTCGAACTGCTGGATTACAATGATTAATACCGTAAATATAATTGCCTGAATCGGGTCGACCATGAGAATCAGAACAATTCCCGGCACGGCTCCGATGAACGGTCCAAAGTAAGGAATCATGTTGGTGATTCCGACAATGAGGCTGACAATCGGAGTGAACGGAAGCCTGAGTATTGTCATGAGGAAGAAGCATATCCATCCTATTATAAATGAGTCGACCGTCTTACCGAGCACGAACTGGCTGAATATATGGTAGCACTCGCGGAGCGTCTCCATTATAACATCGCCTGCCTTCTCGGAGGCAACGCTGTAGAGCACTCTCTTGAAGCCTCTTGCGAGAAGCTTCTTGTCAGAGACCATATAGACACTGACGATGAAGGCAATGAGGACATTCAGAAGTCCCTTAACCACGGATATTGATGTGGTAAATATCATCGGCACTACGTCAGTGACAACTCTCTTGGAAAATTCCATGAGCTGAGGTGTTATGTTGTTTAGAAATTCATTTACTATGTCGTAATCAAAATCCGGGTGGTCTGTCTCGAACTTCATGAGACCTTCGTTAATCTTGGTAATCCACCCCGGCACCTGATTCACAATCTCAGTGATGCTGGTTCCTATCTGTGGAAGCAGATACACAAACATAAGCACAACGAGTGCAACAACAAGCAGATATGAAAGAAGAAGCGAAAGAAACTTGCGGGGTTTCTCGTGCTTTTTTAACGGCTTAATCTTTCCAAAGAGCTTGTCAAACAGCTTGACCAGCGGATTTATGAGAAATGCGATAAATGCACCCCACAGAAACGGTGACAGCACTGAGAGTGCCGACTTGGCATGCCGTACAACATTGTCCCAGTCTATTACCGTCTTTACTATAAGTACACTTGCAAGCACAACAATTATGGCGTACAGGCATACCGTAAGATATTTCCGGTTCCATGTAAACTTCTTATGCCAGGCATTATTCACGGCATTATTCCCCACACTGTTGTCATTTCCGCCGTTAGTAATCTTCTTTTCACTGTCTTCGTTCATAGAACCCATGCTTTAACCTCCGCTGCAACACCTTTTTTTGAAATTTTACACTTTTATGTATGGTTTTAGTATACACTCATAAAAAAACATACGCAACCCCGATTCCAATTTTTCCTTTATTTTCAAGGCTTTGCGGGCTTTTTTAACCCCCCGCAAAAATTTTTTTAAAAAAATATTAAAAAAAGCTTGCATTTTTTTCTGAGATATGTATAATAATATTTGTGCCGCGGATGAGACACAAAAAAATAAATAAAGTGAGCGCGATTAGCTCAGTTGGTAGAGCACCTGACTCTTAATCAGGGTGTCCAGGGTTCGAACCCCTGATCGCGCACTAAAGGTACCAGTTTTGCGGATGACCGCGGGGTTGGTGCTTTTTTTATGCGATGGGAAGCTTTCTTCCCTATTTATTACAGAACAACGCCACAAGAGAATTACTTTTGCATAACTCTCTTATGGCAGATATTTAAATGAGGTTCATAACGTGATGCATATGTACATATATATATTTATTGCAGCCCTTGTACTTTTTATCTCCGGGCTGCTCTCTTTTTTCAATAAGAAACGGCGACTTGCCGACTTAGTCCGTGACCGATACAGTGCCGCTCCGCTCCTCACTCCGACCGAAGCTGCCTTCTATCCCACACTTGAGTCCATTGCCGCACGTCACGACTATCTTCTATATATAAAGGTGCGTCTCGCCGACATCGCGCGCACCGCACGGGCCGACGACTACAACACATACATGAAGTATTTCGGCAAGGTAAAGGCAAAGCACGTCGATTTTGTCCTATGCGACCGCGACTTTTTCCCTCGCGTCGTTGTCGAGCTTGACGACAAATCCCACGAAAACAAGCGCAACTACGAGAATGACCTCCTAAAAGATGCCGTGCTTGAGAGCATTGGCATCCCCGTGGTGCGCATTCCCGTGGCTGACAGCTACAACCGCAGAGCGATTGAGCGCAAAATATTCCGGTATGATTAGGAAGTTCGCCCCATTTGCCTCAGGGAACGGTATGAAATGGCTCTCAGGGTCAACAGCAAGCCACTCATTAATGGCCTCTGATTCATGCTCATAGTCCTCCTTTATATTCACGCTTGAGCGCGGTTCCTCAAAATACGAGAACAGAATATCCCCATAAAGTGCGATTGACTGGTACTTATCCCCACGGAGCAGACCTTCATTCACAATGGCAACGTGATGATATACATATTCAAACAGCTTGTCCTCACGCAGCTTCGCAATTCTTCCGCGCCTGTGCTCCGGATGTCTGTCCTGCTGCCACTGCTCCACGCTCTCCGGCACATTATGGTAATAAATGTGAAACATCTTCATCCACTTCACCTTACCGCCATCCGCAGGCCAGTTCTCAAGCATCGGTGCAAGCGGTGACATAAAGCTGTCAACCGCTGTCTCTTCTGCATCCGCGTCGTCTTTTATTTCCTCATAATACAAAAAAAGCATATTCTCATAGTGATACAATGCCACCGTCAGCATTTTCCCCTCGTCTATAAGCTGCTGTGCATTGCTCCTGCAGTTCTCCACTGCTGCTGTTATATCTGCACATCCTTGTGTAAGCTGTGCACGGTAATGGTTTCTGATTATCATGATGCGGCCTCCTTTACAACTACATCTTTAAGAAAAAGAATAAATATTTTTCCTAATTTATGTATATTATACACATTTTATCCCATAATATCCATTTATTTATATGATATCAGGGTCAAAAGGTCAGAAATCTGAAGCATTCCGGTATCATTGGGGGCAAAATACCTTTTGACCCCAACTTCATTTATATTCTATTTTTTAATTGACAATCCTAATCGTTTGTAGTATTTTAAAAACAAATTTGTTGATATATCAACAAATATTTAATTTAAAGGAGTTTCCCATGTTCAATCGTTTCGAGCAATTCACAACTGCCATATCACAGATATACAAGAGCGTGCAGAAAATCAAGACCAACGAGGTCAACTCCTACGGTCTGAAGGCTAACCATGTCATGATTTTATTCCAGCTTAAAAAGCACGAGGACGGACTCACACCGTCACAGCTGCGTGGGCTGTGCGATGTCGATAAGGCAGCCATAAGCCGAGCCGTCAAGGAACTCACAAGCCAGGGCTTTATACGCAATGCTGACTCCGACGGCAGAAAATACCGCGTACCGATTGTCCTGACCGATGAAGGCGAACAGGCAGCTCTGCACGTTGAGGAAGCAATCAAACGCGCCGTAGAAATCGGAGGTGCAGGACTCACCGACAGGCAACGCGCCGAGTTCTACCATTCGCTTCTCCTCATCGCACGCAACCTCGAGGGCTACACCGAGTGTTGATGCCGTAATCTAAATAAGAAAAAGAAAGGTCTACACATGAATATATTTAAGAAGGCATACTGCCGCACATTTCAGACTGTATTTAAAATTGCCATTCCTCTTCTTCCATACCGCTCGCCCAAGCTTTTACACGGAATGGACGAGCTTGTTGGCAAATTAAAGGAAAAGAAGCTCTCCTCTGTTCTTCTCGTGACCGATGCCGGCATCAGGAAGCTCGGTCTCACGGCTCATCTTGAGGAGCTTCTATCGCAGGCAGGCATCTCCTGCACCGTATATGATGGCACTGTAGCCAATCCGACCACAGACAACGTCTCAGAAGCTCTTGCTTTATATAAGGAAAATAACTGTCAGGCTCTTATAGGCTTCGGAGGTGGTTCATCCATGGACTGTGCAAAAGCAGTCGGAGCATGCATCGCCCGTCCCAGGACTCCGCTCATGAAGATGAAGGGCATCTTAAAGGTCATCCGGCCGCTCCCGCCTCTTTTTGCTGTTCCCACAACCGCGGGTACAGGCAGCGAGACAACCCTTGCCGCGGTTATAACAGACGCCGATACGAGAGTTAAATATCCGATTAATGATTTTCCGCTTATTCCGAAATATGCAGTGCTTGACCCGGAAGTCACGCGCTCACTCCCGCCTTTTATAACAGCTTCAACAGGTCTTGATGCGCTCACACACGCTGTCGAGGCATACATCGGGCGTTCTACCACCAAAAAGACAAGAACTGCTGCCGTGAAAGCTGTCGACCTGATTTTTCACAATCTGCGTGAAGCATATCACGATGGCAATAATATGACTGCACGCCGCAATATGCTGCATGCTTCCTACTATGCCGGAGTCGCATTTACAATATCCTATGTCGGCTACGTCCACGCCGTGGCTCATTCTCTCGGAGGAAAATATAACATTCCGCACGGTCTTGCCAACGCTGTCCTGCTGCCGATTGTTCTGCGCGATTACGCCTCATCAATTCAAGGAAAGCTTCACGACCTTGCAAATGCAGCCGGCTTATCCGACGAGAACGACACTGACTGTGTTGCCGCAGAAAAGTTCATATGTGCCATAGAGGACATGCTTGATGAGTTCTCACTTGGCCGCACACTCCCCGGAATAAAGACGGAGGACATTCCCAAGCTTGCGCGCCACGCCGACGCCGAAGGCAATCCGCTCTACCCTGTTCCGGTGCTCATGAACGCGAAGGAACTCGAACATTTCTATACTGCGGTGCAGGAATAATGCAAACCCCCACTGCCTGAATCGCTTCAATACTTTAACACGGAGGAATTATGGATAAAACAGAAATCACCAATCTTATAGAAGCCCAGCGCATTTTTTTTGCCACGGGCAGTACCTTGAACGCCGATTACAGGATAGCGGCTCTCAGGAAATTAAAAAACTGCATTAAGGCTCACGAGCAGGATATTATGAATGCCCTGAGAACAGACCTCGGCAAAGGCCCACAGGAGAGCTACATGTGTGAGACCGGACTTACTCTGAGTGAAATAAGCTACATGCTGTCACACACAAGACGTTTTATGCGTGAGAAGACCGTCGCCACACCGCTTGCACAGTTCGCCTCAAGAAGCTATGTCAAGCCGTCGCCTTACGGAACAGTGCTTATAATGAGCCCCTGGAATTATCCTTTTCTTCTCACAATGGAGCCTCTTGTCGACGCACTTGCTGCCGGCAACACAGCCATCATAAAGCCAAGTGCCTACTCACCTGCCACAAGCGAGGTTATCAGCAGAATAGTCGGTGAGTGCTTTAATCCGGAATATGTGGCAGTGGTTACGGGCGGCCGTGCCGAGAACACCTGCCTGCTGGATGCCGATTTTGACTATATCTTTTTTACAGGAAGCAAGACCGTCGGAAAAGAGGTCATGCGTCACGCGGCTGAACATCTTACACCTGTTACATTGGAGCTTGGCGGAAAGAGCCCCTGCATTGTCGCTCCCGATGCCGACCTGAAGCTCGCCGCCCGCCGGATTGTCTTTGGCAAATACCTCAACTGCGGTCAGACCTGCGTAGCCCCTGACTATGTTCTGTGCCACAGCTCAGTGTATGAAAAATTTATTGAGTATGTAAAAGCTGAAATTATAAGACAGTTTTCAGATAAGCCTCTGGAAAATCCTGAATACGGAAAAATAATCAACGAGAAGCATTTTAACCGCATTCTCGGTCTCATCGACAGAGACAAGCTTGTCTTCGGAGGTGCCTCAGATGCGGATGCTCTTCGTATTGAGCCCGTTGTCATGCGCGATATCACCGAAGATGACGCCGTGATGAAGGAGGAGATATTCGGACCTGTCATGCCGGTTCTCTCCTATGATGATACAGAAGGCATGATTGCCCGCATCAACAGCCATGACCACCCGCTTGCGCTCTATGTATTTTCGGGAAATAAAGCTTTTATCAAAAAAATAACATCCTCCATAAGCTTCGGCGGAGGATGTGTGAATGACACGATAATACACCTTGCCACCTCCAACATGGGCTTTGGCGGCGTAGGCGGAAGCGGCATGGGCTCATATCACGGTCGTGACGGCTTCAATACCTTCTCACACCGCAAGAGCATCGTTGACAAAAAGACATGGCTCGACCTTCCGATGCGCTATCAGCCTTACAGCGGGTTCATGGACAGGATGATAAGGATGTTTCTCAAATAGAAATTCATAACTTTATGCTTAAGTTATTAAATATTATACTATAAACAATGGTTTTTGTATTGTTTTTATGATAAAATACCATTGCTGCCATCCCCAGACAGGCAAAGGAAGGGGGTGTGTACCCAATGGAGCAATTTACGTCCATAGTAGTCTCTATTATGACAAGCGTAATCGCGTATTACATTTGTAAATGGTTGGATGGAGACAAAAAAGATAGGTAGCCGGCCTGAGGTTTAAGCCACCTCGCTCAAACGGAATAGAAAACCCTCAAAGGGACCCAGCCTTTGAGGGTTTTCGTTTTGTATCCAATGGAACAATTATTGTCATTCATATAATAGCATATAGAATGATATGATTCAAGTATATGTTTTAAATTTTTTTATATACCTCTCACCCGCACTTTTTCTTTTTCCCGCATCCTAATGCGTCCGCGAGTTCGTCGAGTGACTTCTTGAATTGGCAGAGATGCTTGTTAAGCTTTTTGTGAGTATACGCAAAGCATCTCAATCTGCACTCGTATCCCTTACCCATCCGTATATTCTCCCATCGTCATTTCTTCTATAATATTATAATATGATATCAGGGTCAAAAGGTCAGAAGTCCGATGCAAGCTTGCTTGCGTGAGGATTTTTGACATTGTGACCCGCCAAAAATATGAGTAAGAAGCCATTTTTCATAGAAAAATGTGCGAATTACGAATGTTTTTGAGAATTGTGGGAGCACGCAGTGCGGAGCAATTCGATATCATTGAGGTCAAAACATGTGCTATAATCTTAACGTGCATAAATATAATACGTTATACACTCGTACATTAAATTAGCATGTTTTGACCTCAACATCATATTATATAATGTATTAACAAATCATAATAATGTGCATTTATCTTTCAAGTATGAACTTGTTAATCGGCGTTCCCATACCCGAGAATCTCTCCTCGTACTCGGTCATAATGTTGCCCTCATTCATTTTCGCATCGTTATGAAGATCATAGGTTATTGCAGCTATCTTCCAGCCCGCAGGTTCAACCTCCTCAACCGAGAAATCAAACAGTACTCTGTTGTCAGTCTTGAACTCAAGGGTTCCGTCTTTTTTCAAAATCTCATTATATCGTGCAAGAAACTGTCTCGATGTAAGACGTCTCTTCGCATGCCTGTCCTTCGGCCAAGGATCGGAGAAGTTGAGATATACGCGGTCGACCTCGCCCTTGCCAAACACGTCCGTGATTTCCTCGGCATCCATTCTTATAAAAATAATATTCGGAAGCTGTACCTCCTCCTGCTTCTCAAGCGCGCGGATAAGCACGCTGGAATACTTCTCGATTCCGACATAATTTATGTCAGGATTCTCTGCGGCAAGCTGCATGATAAATCTGCCCTTGCCCATGCCAACCTCTATACGGATTGGATTGTCATTGCCGAACAGCTCATTCCATCTGCCCTTGTATTCCTTCGGCTCATTTACAACATATTCACTCTCAACCATCGCCTCTCTGGCACCGGGTACATTTCTAAGTCTCATTTTCTTTCTCCTTTTTTCGCCGTTTATCCTCTCCCGAACTCCCTCACCGTCTCAATATACATCTGAGGCAATCCCACATCATAGGACTTTCCCTTGATGCGGCAGCCCATCATTCCGGATGCGGCACGGACTTCCTCAAGTGCATCCGTAAGCTGTATCTCACCACGGCTCTCAATACCTAAGCGTATGTTCTTCTCAAGCACCTTGTAGACATCCTCCGTCAAAATGTACTGACCGAACACTGCAAAATAACTGCTGCCGCCCTTACACCTGACTGCAAGATTCTCTTCTGCATAATCCACAGTCGGCTTCTCAACAATCTTATCGAGGTGCATTCCATCCTCGCCCGTATCTTCCCACACTCCATGCATAATTCCGTAGTGAACAACCTGATTTTTCGGTATTTCATGCATCGAAACCACAGGAAGTCCGTATGCCTCGTAGCACCTTATAAGCTGGCTTGAGCATGTCTCGCCAATCAGCGACTCATATATCATATCACCAAGAAGAAGCAGTACAGGTTCGCCGTCAGCGAAGTCCCTGCTCTGGTACACGGCATGGCCGAAGCCGCGTCGCTCATCCTGATATACATAGCTTATCATTTTTCCTATTTTTACAAGCTTATCCTCATATCTTTGCTTATCCTCAGGAAGCTTATCATAATTCTCCTTGGACATCGGTGCAAAAAACTCTTCATACAGATGCCGCTCCTCCCTGCCGATAATCAGACACACTTCCTCTATTCCGGACTGAACAAGCTGCTCTAGCAGCACCATAATCACAGGCTTGAACAGTCCGTCCTTATCGAGTACCGGAAGAAAATCCTTCTTGACTGCCTTCGTCGCCGGGTATAGTCTTGTGCCAAAGCCTGCAACCGGAATCACAGCCTTTCTCACCGTCTGCTTAGGCTTAAGCGTGAGCGGGAAAGCTTCCATTCCTCTTACATTATTAAGATAGTTTATAACTTCACTCTGACATGCTGCATCCTTTGCGAGAAGCTGCACCGTTCCGTCTCCCTGTGAACCTACACCCTTAGCACCGTATATCCACTTGTCGAGATTTTCATCATTAAGCACTGAATGGAGCACCGGCGAAGCAAGCTCCTTAGGACTCGCAGGTGCCACCTTTTTATCAAAATTTTCCTGAACCTCACGCATAAGCGCACCAAGTCCCTCGGCATTCCCTTCCGTCAAAAGCTCTGATGCACGCTCAATATATTCTCTGTTGTCGGCACCTAACGCCTCATGTACAGCCCTCTCCCTGTCGTTCTCCGCGAAAGGATAACATTTGTTGAGGTCGGACAGAATCTTTATCGTATCCTTGCCCGCCTTCAAATCAGCTACAACCCAATAGAATGTGCCTCCAAGCGTAATCGGTTCAACATCCACCTCATTGCTGTCAAATGTCATATGTACGGGCTTCACGCCAAAGGCACATGCCTGGTCAAGCCTTCCGCATCTTGACGGTGTACGCTGCTCTCCTATGAACGCAATGTTCATCTCTCCGAGCGTGTTAAGCTTGAGCTTATATATCCTGTTGAAGCCTCTCGCCGTCAGCACGCATATCGCTGCACTCGACGAGAGCCCGCTCTTCATCGGAAGCGTTCTTCTTGTAATATGAATCCTGAGTCCTCCAACGCTGTAGTGCTCATTAATATAGGAAGCAACTCCTGCGACATAGGAAAAATATCCGCCCTCACAGGCAGTTCTTCTGAGCACCTGCGTGTCCATATCGCACGCAAAAGTCTCCTCCCCAAGGTCGCTCTCTATGATAAATCTGTCCGCAGCCTCAACTGTGGCATATATTCCCTCCTCAATTCCCGTGACAATCGCCTCACCCGGGATAATTGCAGAGTTAATGTTGCGATGAAGCCCCGCCCAGTCGCTGTGCTCGCCGAACAGGCAGAGACGGCCAGGGACAAAAAGCTCTATTTTTTCTGACATAAGAACCTCTTTTCTATTAATCACAATGCATCAAAAATCGTATTTTATTATAACTTCATATCGTATTACATCTATGCTCCATTGCTCCGTTGTACGAAGCAAGATGTTCTAAGAACTATAATTTACATTTCAATACCTGCCGCCACCGATGCCAATCGCTCATCCTTGGGCGTGGCATCTAAATCGACATCCTTGTCGATTTTGGCTTGGCTGACAACATAGTTCCAAGAACATCTACGCTTCTCCCAAAGTCGCACCTGACCATAGATGTAATACAATATGAACATTTTAAGATATGTCGCGATTTTTGATGCATCCGCATCTATTCTACAAGTAACTACAGTTTAGCAGAGAAAACATAATCTTGCAATTTTTTTATGGAAAGTTTGAACGAGATGTAATACAATCATAATTAAGCTTTAAAATCATTGATGTCTGTGCACAATTATATGGGATCATTTTGATTCATGTGCCAAAACACATTTTCTCAATCCTGATATGTATGTCATGTTATATTTATACATATCACGACTTTTGGGAGAAGCTTAGTTATTCTTATGACTCCGGAAGCAATACAGCCACAGACGGCAAGGATGCCGGCTGAGTTGCAAACAGCCATGGATGGCTGATTTTGCAACGTTGGCGAAAACATAGAATAATTTCAGAGAGTCATTAGAATAACTTGCTTCGTACAACGGAGCTGATATGTATAAATATAACAAGACATACTTGCAGAAAAGAAAATAATCTGATTAATGTAACATAGGAGTTATACATGAAACTTTCCCGCCATCTGCGCACTTTAATCGCACACACTTTATGTCTCTGCCTGCTCTCGGGCTTTATCCTTGGCAGCACCATTGTGGCTGAGGCCGCCTCAATCGGCTCTGCCGGCAGCGGCGGTGCAGCTTACCCTGTTCCGCCGGAAATTGAATCCGGCAACTGCATTCTCATAGATGCCGATACAGGCATCGTATTGTATGAGAAAAACAGTGATGAAAAATGTTATCCTGCCAGCGTAACCAAGCTTATGACTGCACTTCTCGTCGTCGAGAACTGCAATCTCAATGATACACTTACGGTGAGTGCCAACGCTGTCTCAAGCGTCAAGTACGGCGATGCCTCTGCAGGTCTGAAAAAGGATGAGGAATTCACCGTGGAGCAGGCGCTCAACATCATGCTCATCAAATCCGCCAATGATATGGCTTACGCTCTCGGAGAACATGTCGGAGGCTCGATTGCCAATTTTGCCAACATGATGAACAAAAGAGCTGAAGAGCTCGGCTGCACCGGCACACATTTTTCCAATGCAAGCGGTCTGACTGACATTAACCACTATACCACAGCCCGCGACATGGCACTTATATGCCGCGCCGTCATCAACTCTCCGACAATAATGAATGCGATATCATACACTAAGTCCTACTCGGTACCGCCGACGAACAAGACAGCCGACACGCGTTATTACAGGCTATCCCACAGTATGGTCACCGGAAAATATCTGTATGAATATTGTCTTGGCGGCAAGACCGGATACACGGACGCTGCCGGACACACACTCGCAACCTTTGCCGGGAAAGACGGTCTCAGGCTTATATGTGTTGTGTTCAACTCCACCGATGAGCAGAGATACATCGACACAACGGCACTTTTTGAATATGCTTTTAACAATTTTCACAGAATGAACATTGCCCAGAATGAAGATACCTTCAGCTTCAATCAGGGACTCGGGCTCTCCGCCTTCGGTGTGAACGGCAAGGCGTTAAGCGGAGGTTCCAATATAACCTTATCCGTACCTGACAGCGATTACGTTCTTGTTCCTCACGGCTTAAGCTTTTCGGAGCTGACAAAGGAGATTGTGTTCAACAACAATGTGCCTTCCGATGATGATAATGAAGAAAACTCCTCCGCTGAGAGTACTTCCGGTGCAGCCGGCGACACAACCTTTGCCGAAATCGACTACTACTATGACGGGCACCTGCTCGGACATACCAACCTTATTTTTTCAGAAAGGCTTTCCGATGATGCCTCATCGGATTCCGCATCGGTTACAGGGCTTCCATATCTTATTGATACTGATGACAGCAGCACCGATATGTCCTCTCTCCTTGAGGAAGGACACTTTTTCACGGTAAATATATGGCTGTGCGTGATTGTACTGTGTGTAATTATCCTTGCCTTAATAATACTCGTAAACGTAAAAAAGAATCGCCACAACCTGCGATTCTCTTAACACTAACTTTTCTTTTTCTGTCTCTTATCACGGCGGCGCTTTCTGACCTCAGACTGCCGCTGCCGTATTTCTTCAGCTCCTGCCTCATCCGTTATCTTTAGAACCCTCGACGCATAGAATCTGCCATCCTCATCCTCGCGAACCCTGAATCTTCCCTTGATATAGCCGTGCTGTCTGCATTCGGCAAGACAGTAGTGCATCTTCGAGTTCATCGTAAACCAGCGGATTTTCTTTCTTGCCGTGCCTCCGCACAGATAACATCTCGTAGCGAGAAGACGCGCGTTGTTTACAAGCTCCTCCTTGGTGTCGTATCCCTTGGTAATATATTTCTCATAGGTTCCGTAATTTACCTTTATCTCCTCCTTGACCGTCTTAGGAGTTCTGTAGGTGTCTATTGAATAATATGCACTTACTTTTTTCATATCAATCAGAGCCATCACCTTAGCAGTATACTCCGCATCGCTTATTGCCCTGTGAAAATCTATGTCCTTCTCAATTCCAAGCATGTCAACCGCCGTCTCAAGCGCACGCCTTGACTTGCCATCTTCCCTGTCTATCGAGAACAGCTTCTGAACATCATAATAAAACAAAGGGTAAGAAAACGGATTGGATATATCAAAATATCTCATATTGCGCTGAAGCTCCACCAAATCCGAGGTTCCCCATGTGCATACACGATATTCGCCATCCTTCTCACACCAGCCAATGAACTCACCCACCGCATCTGCAAATGTCTTTCCGGCATTAAGTGATTCCATCGACACATGTGTGAGCCCCTTTGCTATATAGTGAAGCTCCTTATATACCTGCGGCTTGATATAACACGAATAGCTGTCAAGCCGATTCATATCCTCATCAAGCTTCACAGCACCTATCTCAAATATTTCGAAGGGAAGTTTTTCCACTTCATCCTCCTTGCCGCTTGGACATTGGTTCCATTCCAGATCCAGCACTATATATATCATAAATAATCACCATTTCATATTATATAAAAAAACACAGCCTCTATCAATATTTTTTTATATGAACCGGTTAATTTATTTCTTTACCAAATATTAGTTTTCCCAGATTGCTTCACCTCGCCAAACATAGTATAATGAAAATATTATGAAATTATTCAATATATTGTCATTAATAGTCTCAAGGAGCTTTACATGAATATTAACCTAAAGAAAAAAAGTATTAAAATCACCTTGATAGCTCTGACTTTTGTTATATTATTCTTTTCTTCCATCGTATACTGTACCAATAGAATAAGCAAAGAGATGGAGAGGCAGCTTGAGAGCAATCTCACCGATGTTGCCAATCAGAATGCTCTTGCGATACGAAATCAGCTTAACAACAACTATCTGCTTCTGCAGAGTCTCATCACCGAGCTTAAAGAAATGCCTGGCGACATACGCGACAATGTTATGCTGCTCAAGGGCTTTGCAAAATCTCACAACCTCAAGCGTATAGGATATTGTACTCCTGACGGAACCATATACAACACCGATGAGGTCGAAGTCAATCTGTCCTATCGCGATTTTTTTAAGCGTGGTATGGAAGGCAAATCCACAATCACGGGGGTACTTTCCGATGCGCTCTCAGCGAAACCCGAGAATGTCATTATCTTCTCATGTCCGGTATACGATGATGCAAGCGGTGATGTGAACGGTGTCTTCTGTCTTGTATACGATGCCGAAGTGTTCAATGCAAGCCTTCAGGTCGAGTGCTTCGATGGTCAGGGAAGCAGCTTTGCCATCAATGAGGACGGCGATATCTCCATCGCCATGGGATATGACTCCGTTCAGCTCTTCTGTAATCTATACACGGATATTCTCGCTCCAAACAAAAAGAATGACGGCGTTGTCTCCTCAATAAAGCAGCTCATCCACGCTGATACCGGAGGCTTCGGCAGATTCTATATTGATGATATTGAATACTATTACTATTGTCTTCCAATATCCCTTGCCAATGATGAAATAAAGTGGAATATATTTACAATGGTTCCGACAAGCTATCTGCTTGAGCGTTTTAAACCTGTACAGAATACTCTTTACCTTATGATTGTGTTCAGCATACTCCTCTTTACCGCTGCTCTTACAGCTTATCTGCTTACCTTCAGATCACAGCGGCTGGCGGTTCAGAAGCTTGCCTTCATTGACCCGATTACCGACGGTGCCAACTACGCGCTGTTCAGGCATCAGCTTTCAAAGCTGCGTACGCGCCGCGGTTACATAATTTCGATGGATATACAGCACTTTTCCAACATCAGCATCACAGCAGGAGGAGCCGCATCCGATGAGATGATAAAAAAGACTTGGGAGCTTGTCACAAAATCAATTAAGAATAATGAACTTGCAGCCCGTGTCAGGGATGATTATTTTGTTCTGTTTCTTGAAATGTCGGATGCCTCGACCATCGCATTGCGGCTTGAGCAGCTCTCCTCCGGAATCCACGATATTGCAATATCCTATCAGGTTCCGGGCATACGGGCATGCTTCGGTCTGTTCCCTATGGACAACACGGTATCAATCGATGATGCCTACAACAAAGCAAAAATCGGTCGTGATTTTGCCAAGGATCACCACGATAAATGCTATGCCTTTTACAATGAAATTGATCACGAAGAGCTTATGAAAAACCAGCAGCTTGAGGAGAGGTTCGATTATGCCATCGCCAACAGGCAGTTCGAGCTGTGGTATCAGCCTAAATACTCCACCATTACACGCGAGCCTGTAGGCTGTGAGGCTCTTGTGCGCTGGCGCGAGAGTGACGGAAGTCTCATTCCTCCCGGCCGCTTCATACCTCTCTTCGAGCACGATGGCTATATATCACGGCTTGACGAGTATGTATTCCGAGAGGCATGCAGACAGCAAAAATACTGGCTGGACAATGGCTTTAACACTTGCCCTGTATCCATCAATGTAAGCCGTGCCACCCTATACAGCAACAACGTAGTTGAAAAATACCTCGGAATACTTAACGAGTACCATGTGCCCGCCGAATACATACAGCTTGAGGTTCTTGAAAGTGCAATCTCCGGCAAGGCTGACATTGCCAAGCTTCTTGAGAACTTCCGTGCGAACGGTATTCACATTCTCATGGATGACTTCGGAACCGGATATTCATCACTTGCAACGCTTAATATGCACTGCTTCGACACCCTGAAGCTCGACAAGAGCCTCATCGACTGTATCGGCGAGAAGGACGGAGAAACCCTTCTTCACTATGTAATCAAGATGGGACGTCACCTCGGACTCCACATAACAGCCGAGGGCGTTGAGTACGAATCACAGCTTGACTACCTCACGAAACAGAAATGTGATGATATTCAGGGCTACTTCTTCTCGAAGCCTCTTCCCCTCAGAGATTACGAGAAGCTCATATTATAAAATTTGCATTAATTTCTGCCCCGGCGCCTTGACAATCGAATCTCCCTAATTTATAATCCGTTCGATTAGTGAATAATTTATCCCTATATTTTATTACAGATTTTTAACGGAGATTATGGAGATGATTAAATTTAAAAAATTATGCCGCAGCTCCATGAGCGGAAGAAATAACAAAGGCTTCAGCTTAGTTGAGCTTCTGGTTGCGGTTGCGATTATGGTAGTTCTCGTTGGTGTTATGGTTCCTACCTTGATTTCCCACATCCACAAGGCGAGGGTCGCTGTCGACTGGGCGAATCTCAGGTCCTACTACGACGAAATACAGGCTGACTTCATCTTAACCGGCGAGTATAATCCGAAGGTCACAATGGTTGACAGCAATATTGAAGGAACATATGAATTAAGGGAATTTGAGTTTTTAGACGGAAAAAAGGTCAAAATGAAGGACGGTTATTTTGCCGTGACTAAGAGCACCACAGGAAATGGATATCAGATATGCTACTATTGTAATCAGTGTCTTTCCGGCTGGGGCAGGCACAGCACGACCTGTATCCTTACGCTCGGCACTTAATACACTTCATAAATGGAGACTGACATGAAAAAACATGACAACAGCCTGTTTAAAATCGGAGAAATCGTAGATATTCTCGGGGTGACAAGAAAGACGATACTGGTATATGAGGAGATGGGTCTGCTCAAGCCCGCCGTCAAGGATGAAAAGAGCGGCTACCGCTATTATACCGCGGACAATATGACGCAGATACGCTCTATCCGCTCCCTGCAGAGCCTGGGGCTCTCACTCACGGAAATCAAGGAATACTATTACGACACAACCAATCTCGACCACCATCTGGAGCGCCTTATGGATTTGAGAGCAGCACTCGACCGCAATATCCAGCTTCTCCAGGTCCGCTCCGCAAAGCCGGGTGACCTCAGCATACACCAGACACGCATTCCTCGTCAGGTGTGCTTTTGCCGCACCTACCACTGCACGGATACGACCGATGCTGCCAACCGGCTGCGCGATACCTATATCGCCGCTGCCAGAACAGGAAAGATGTCCATGGTTGCACGAATGTTTACCATGCGTACCGACACACCCGATAACGGACATGAGCTGATGTGCTGCATTCCGATGCAGGATGATTTCGCAGGAGAGGAGCGTGTTGAATTCGCAGAGACACCTGTTCTGTGCATCTATTACCGTGGGGCATACGAGGGAATCGGAGCTGCAATCGCCGTCCTGAACGATTATGTTGAGGAAAACCACATCCGGACCACGGGACCATACCGCAGTATCTATCTTGAGGGACCGCCAAGCCGCGGAACGCATACCTCTGACTACATCACACAGATTGTTGTGCCGGTTTAAACCCGGCATCATTGTATTAAAGAAAAAGGAGCCACAAATCACTTTTACGATTCGTGGCTCCTTTGAGCTTAAACTGCCATTCTACAGCTTAGCTTTCTTCTTTCTATTCGTATAAAATACTCCCACCCCCACAACCATAAAGGCACAGCCAAGCGCCACAATACAGCGGCTTCTCCACATATCACCGTCGTTTCCGGTGCCCGGCGACTCAACGCGGTTGATAACCGAATCGGCAAGCACTATCGTGTAATCCGATGCATGCGTAAAGGTGAGTGCTACACTTCCGTCATTTCCAACCTTACCGAAGCTTACGAACTCAAGCTTATTGCCGGCAGGGTTGTAGTAGAAAAGATTTGCATATTTGCCCGCATTCTCTGCCTTCATGTTAAGTGTTAGTGTAGCGGTAAATCCGAACTCGCCGTTGTATGCCAGAGTAAGGTTAACCGAGTAGTGCTCCCCCGCAACGCTGTTAACTACATCGACAGGAATTGTCTTTCCTGCCTCTCCGCCAAGTGTAACGCCAAGATTAATCTCCCCCTTAACCTCGGTCACATCCTTGCCGCTTACAGTCCATGAGATTCCGTTTCCCATGTCGAACAGAACCTTCACATCCCTGCCCTTCAGATGCTCGAACACTCCTGAAGGAACCGTTGTTGCTCCGTTCATTTCAACCGTCACCGTGTCGCCGTCCTTTGCGCTGTCTATCTGTGAGGTGACAGCCTCCCAGCCTGACTTGCTGCTGTCATTGGAGTTATCATTGTTATTGTTACTGTCATTGGTATTGTCATTGCTGTCATTCTTATCGTCATCGGAATTATCAGCTTTGTCCGCTTCTGCGCGTGTTATGCTTATTACAACGCTCTCCACTTCGTAATTGCCCTTATCGCTTCCGTTGTAAACCGCAGTTGCGTTCACGGCTTCACCTACGTTAAGCGGCATATCTGCATCCTGCCATACCCAGCTTGAAGAAAGGGAAATCTTACCAACCTTATCTGTCTGGTTGGACACCTTCATTGTCCTGTCAGGCATATTCGGTGCCGCAGGTGCCTTGTTCACGGTAATCTCCGTTGTGCCTTTTGCCTCTGCATATTTATCGCTGTCGTTCGGCGTGAATATCCATTCAGCGTTATAGGTACCTGCCTTATCAGGCTTAGCATCAGGATTTACCCATTCAAATGTTCCATCAACTTTCCTCCCCGTATCATCCTCCATCGCCCCCGAAAGAGTTATGTCGCTTAACTTCCCTCCGTATGTGAGTGATGTACTGCTAAGTATCGGTGCACCGGTTGGAACCGGCATTATCGACTTTGAAAAGATATTGAATAATAATGCAAATTCATGATTTGTCGTGGTGACATTTACAAAAAAATAACCAATCGTACCATTATCGGCTATATCAGACTCTTTTAGCGGGACGGTGATCACTCCGTTCTCAATCTTTGCATCATTAATGCTGCTGCCATCCACCATCTCCACGATTTCTCCCATACTGTATGTAATATCTCCATACTCCTGCGGAGCCGTCAATTCAGGCAGATAGTCTGCAAGATTAATTGTAAAAGAATCATCCACAAATAATTCGTAACCTATTGACGCTGTATAATGAACCTTGTCTATTGAGGCACCGCTATCTGTCCCCAATATCGTAAACTCTTTTTCTGTGGTATGTTTACCCTCCTCGAAGGTAAAGTTCTTGTTTAACAGTGTGAACTTTAAAATAATATCCTTATTTTCTCCTGCTTCAGGTGAAATATAATAAGCCTCAACTGTATAGTCCGTTCCTCTTTCTAACTCTATAGTTTTTTTGTCGTATGTACTAAAGCCGGCTCTGTCTAACAGCTCTACCGGTATATCTGTCGTACCGTCGTATGATTTTTCTATATTTTCAAGTAGTACAACAACATCTTTAAATGCACACGGCCTGACCGTATATTCAACAGAATTTGTGCCCGTATAGTTGCCCTGTCCTTCGACGGTAAGGCGATATGTACCGACATATTTCACCCTGCCCCCTTTGGTAATGGTATAATCAACATTCTCATACAGCCCTTTGCCCTTATATACCAATACGGGTACTACCATCAATTCAACACCTCTGTCTTTATCGCTGTTCAGTGGAAAATAATACAAATTATCCTCACCCGATATAAAAAGCCTCGCATCTTTTAAATCTGCCCGCTCCACCGTTACAGTCACACTTCCGGTAAGCATATAAGAATCACAGGTCGCCTCACACTTGAAAGTATATTGACCTGCGTTTTTGTAATCGTCGACAGTCAATGTAAACTCTCTCTGTCCTGTCAGGCAGTTCCTTATCATCCATGTACCATTTGTAGGTGACCGTCGCCGCGCTGTCTGTCGTGTCTGCCACCGCACCTATCGTAAGGTCATCACCGTAGACAATATCTCCTGCGTATACATCCAGACTCTTAATCGGTTCGTCCGCCCTGACCTTCACCTCTGACAAATCGGTGATGAACAACATCATAAGCGCCGCAAGGAGCAATGCCAAGCCCCGCTTCACTTTCTTAGTACATCCAAACATCATCATATCACCATGTCCTTTCCCGTCCTTGGCAAAATCAGCGTCCGCTTCCTTTGCACACGCGATTCTGCCTGTAGGTACACATACATAATTGCTATGTTAATTATAAACCGTACCTCAGGGGACGAGTCAAGTGGGGATATACTTTTATTTGAAATTATTTGGTATTCCTTTGCTGCCTTCTGCAGTTCTCACATATCCACCGCCTCGAACCTTCTGACACTCGCCCTGCAGGACATTACGGCAGTCAAAGCATACACAATCACGGCGACGGCTAAAATCGCCCACATTTTTACATCCGACATCGCATTCGTATTATTGAGAAACTCAAGTCCCGGGATGTGATGCAGTGTCTCGGCAAGCGTTATAAGAAGAAATCCGGCAACAGAAAAGAACAGGAACGGTCTGCCATACTTGTATGCAGTCTTAAAAAAACCTCCGACAAACAGGCAGTTAAACAGTGCAAACACAAGGAGATTTCCCGCCAGGTAGAACTGATTTGCATTCATCATCGCATTATTCACATACGGAGCCGCGTCCGCCATCACCGTCATGCGGATAAGCGTGAATACCATCATAAATGCAAAGGCAATCATCTGAATCATCACGGTGAAGCCGTACTTTGCTTTTACGGTATCCGTCTTTTTTATCGGAAGCAGTACCGTGTACAGAATGTCGTTGTTTGCACAGGCATTCTGAAAGGACTGAAACAGCCCAAAGCAGACAAAAAATGCCCCCACAAGTATCGGATAACCCGGAATCATCGCCATAGCCACAAACAATATAAAAATAAATGAAATCGGAGAAGCCGCAAGCTTAATCTCCTTACGCATCAATTCTCTCATGAAGTGCCTCCTTCTCAAAATGAATCATAATCTCCTCAAGGTTCTCCCCGATTCCCTGCTCCTTACACTGCCGTATGTAATCATCCATGCGTCCGGAATATTCCAATTTCCCCTTACGGATGTATGTGATTGCATCCGCACATTTGTCCAAGTCGGAGGTGATATGAGTTGAAAACAGGATTGCCACGCCATCCCTCGCAAGATACTTGAATATCTCCAACAGTTCATCCCTCGACACAGGGTCAAGTCCGCTGGTCGGCTCATCAAGAATAAGCAGCTTCGCACCGTGCGACAACGCTATCGCAAGATTTAGCTTTACCCTCATTCCCTCGGATAGCTGCGCCGGAGTCTTATCTTCATCAAGCTCAAATATATCCATATATTTGCGGTAAAGTATGTCATCCCATCCCTTGTAGAACTTTTTTGTAACGCTCACAATGTCGCGGATTTTTTTCTTTTTATAGTAGTCCACGGCACCTCCGGCATATCCTGTCTGCTCCTTGATTTCAGCCTCATTCTCCCTGAAATTTTTTCCGAAATACATGATTTCACCGTCGGAGATATGAATCAGATTCAAAACCGACTTAATCGTTGTTGTCTTTCCGGCACCGTTACGTCCGATTAACCCCATAATCATTCCGCTCCCGATTTCAAACGAAATATCCTCCAATGTGAATTTCCCATACTCTTTTTTCAGATGCTTTACAGACAATACCGTACTCATTTATTTTTTCCCTCCCCAGCCATATTTAACATACTCAAAAGCCCGGTTTCCTTTATGATGGCAATTCCCTGCCCCTCATCTCCGAGAACAATAAGGTTATCTCCCGGCTGAATGTCAAAAATCTTTCTTGCCCGCGCCGGAATCACAATCTGTCCCTTGTCACCGACCTTGACCATTCCGAACATGTGCTTGCCCTTCGGCGGAACCCCAAGCCCTTCATTCTCCGCCGGATTATAGTTGACCAGGTCATCAAGCGATACGCCGAATACATCCGCTATCGCCATTGCCTTGTCAATGTCAGGGACAGACTCCCCCGTCTCATACTTTGAGAGCGTCTGTCTGCTGATGCCGACCCTTTCCGCAAGCTCCTCCTGCGACATATTTTTGAGTTTCCGCAATGCAATCAAATTCTCACAAAGCATAATCTTCCATCTCTCCCTTTATTCTTATATTTCTTTAGGATTCAGGTGTCAAAACACGCGGAGCTGATTTTTATGTGTATATCCTGTTATATTTATGCATATCAGCTCCGTTGTACGAAGCAAGTTGTTCTAACGACTCTGAGAAAATATTTCTGCTTCCGCCATCGTTGCAAAATCAGCCATCCATGGCTGTTTGCAACTCAGCCGGCATCCATGCCGTCTGTGGCTGTACGATGAACAGAGTCCTAAGAACAACTAGGCTTCTTCCCAAAGTCGTGATATGCATAAATATAACAGGATATACATATTAAGGTTGTGAACGCATGTTTTGACACCTGAATCCTATTATATTTCTCACCTTTGCTACTTTTCTTAACATTATAATAAAAAAAAGAACAGCAGATGTCCACCTGCTATTCTTTACATTATTGCGTATATTTTGTTAAATATTGTTGCATCATCATTGTTCCATATACATTCTGCTGCCGAGGTACTTTTATACTTTATTCAAAAAGTGCACTCGATTAGGATACAGCTCACTGAATACTTCCACCGCCGCCCTCTGAAGAGGCTCAAACTCCTTGTCCATTCTAAGAATATGCGGAGCTTCATAAGCGAATTTGCTCACCTGCTCTGCGAGCTTTCCGGCGATGCTTTCCTCTGACAGTTGTCCCATTCCGAAAATTACGGAAGTAAATCCCCGCCCGCCGGCACTTATTTCCATATACCTTCTGCAGGTGTTTTTCAGCTCCGACATAATTATCTCCTGCTCCATCCCGCTTCTTTTCCTGAATTCATACAGCTTAAGCCCCATAAGTGCTTCTATGGCAAGCTTTTTCTTCCTGCCTCCCGGATCCAGCCTGTCGCTGTCAGCAATATACTTCAAATTCATCAGATATCCGACAAACGCATCACTTTTAGGCTTTCCCTTGCCGTATCTGGCTGTCCAGAGCTGATGGCGGAGCTGCCCATCCTCACTCTGCGTATCACGGCTGTTCTCTTCAAGTATCCTCTGTCTCTTTACAGGATCCGGCTCCGCATAATAGCTGTTCAACCATTCTTCCATCTCTGATTTCCTTTCTCTTAATTCGTAACCGATGCTTCATAACCCTTACTTAAAAAACTCATCGACATTTTCTGCCGTAACCTTATGATATGGCAGAAAAATATACCGCTCATTTTCAAAATCATAATCCGTCAAGGCTTTTCCCTGAAACAGATTCAATGCAATACCGGAAATCAGCATTGCCTGTCCTTCCTTGTCATTATATACCGTGCCTTGAATAGAGCCATCTTTAACAGCTTCAAGAGCACTGTCAAGCCCATCGATTCCGAGAATGACAGGACGGCTGTCCTGTGGATACTCCAATGCATCGTATGCTGCAACTGCCCCCAGTGCCATCTCGTCATTATTAGAAAGCACAAGTTCAATCTCCGCACCATACCGGTTAATAAGCTGTGTCATTTTATTTTCAGCCTGACCACGGTTCCAGTTAGCGAATTGATAGCTGAGCTTCTCAAGGATTATGCCCTCCTTCTGAATAGTGCTTACCACACTGTCGGTTCTCATAATGGCATCCTGATGACCGGCTTCCCCTTCAAGCAGGACATATTGAATCTTACCGTCGCTGTTGCGGTCTGCCGCATAATCCCCACATATAACCTCTGCTGCGATTTCTCCCTGCAGCATACCGGATTGCGCTGCGTCTCCTCCGACATAGTACAGCTTATCCCATTGCATTATATCCTCATATACCGGCTCACGATTAAAGAAAATAACAGGTATATTCTGCTGCTTTGCCATTTTAATTATATTTGAAGGCTCCGTCCGGTCAACCAGATCGATAATCAGTATGTCACAGCCGGCATCAATCACCTCTCCAACAACCTTGTCCTGAATATCCTGATCATTTTTGCCATCACGAACCGTCATTGTTATCTTAAAAGAATCCGACTCATGTTTTTCAAAATTTTCCTTCATACATTCCGTCAACGCATTGATAAATGGGTCATCCTGCGTGTACAGCACAACACCAACCCTCATAATATTCCTGTTTACACCATTATCCTTGTGACAGCCCGTCGTACACAGTAAAAGACATAATATAAAAAACTTTATTATCCGCTTATTGTTCACTCTAATCTCCATTTCCCATTCATACCGGTCTCAATCATAGGTATAGAGGAACCTCTGTACATCTTCACGGAAAATATCTTCCTTGTGAATCAGCCTATAATCAACCACATGATCCTGAATGGTATATAAATGCTTGTTCAACGCGTGGGAAATTTCCAAAATGCTTTTATATCCCATGCTGTAGCCATCAACCAAAATAAGCCCGTCAATTACGGAATCATCCAGATAATACACACACTTCATGCTGTTTCCTATTCCATAGAGCTTCGTCCCGGTTCCTTCTTTTCCTGCATACATTGCTGCTGCCTGCTCCAGTGCATTCGTGTCGAGCACAATCAGATAATCCACAGGCTTTTGCTGTCTGAGCTCTTCAGTAATTGACATACCATGAGCCACACCTATATCATAGGCTATCTCACAGCTTGTGTCTGACAGTGCATCAAGCAGTCCCTGCCTGCAATCCACGGCATATTCCGTCCCGGCAAGCCCGCTTACAATTCCCACACTCATTCCGTCAACACTATTTCTGCTTATCAGATCCTCTCCCAGCGCGTAGCCAATGGAATAATTATCAGGCATGATAACCGGAAGCACTGAGTTCTTTGATTGTCTTTTCTGTCCGGCATTCCCCAGAACATCATTGGCAACCAGTATAACCGGCTTCTGTGTACGCAGCTCCTTTAGCACCGTCTCTGTATCATTCCCCGGTGCCGCCTGAATGATAAAAGCATCCACCTGATTATCAAGCTGCTCATATATCAGACCTCTCTCATCCTGTGCATTCTCAATCTCATCCGTATTACAGATAATAAGATGTATATTCTGTATTCTTGCCGCCTGCTTGACACCGTTGAAAAATGAATCCCATTTTTCATCACCTGATTTTTCAACGATAACCGCTACCCGCTTCTGAGGTCTTTCGTCCGCAAAAATCTGTCGTACACACAGCAGCAGCAATATGGCAAGGCATATTTCAGACAACAGAAATGTAGTTTTAGGTTTTGTCATAGTCACCCTCATTTCCGGGCTTTTTAACCCCATTCTCCAAAAGCTCACAATTTTCTTCGGTATACGGAACCGCCGGCAGATGAATTGTTACCGTAGTTCCCTCATCCGGTTCGCTCTCAACAATAAGATCGTACTTCACACCGAACATCAGTTGAATACGCGTGTGTACATTAATCAGCCCTACTCCGCAGCCGTGCTTTGGCACCTTCCGATTATCCGACAAAATGTTTCTCACATCCTCACGCCTCATTCCCATTCCGTTGTCTGATACCGCCAGATATATGTCATTGTCGTTCTTCCAGCCCCTGACCAAGATTCTTGGATTATCGTCAGCATCCATATTTCCCACACCATAGTATATAGCATTTTCAAGAATCGGCTGCATAATAAGCTTGACCGTGCAGAACTGATAGATTTCCTCCGAGACATCATACTCCGTCACAAAGCGCTCCTTATAGCGGTACTTCTGTATATTCATATAGTTTTTGCAATGCTTCAGCTCATCTTCAATACTGATAATTGTCTTTCCGTTTGACAGGCTTATACGAAAAATCTTGGCAAGCTCCGAAATCATGAACACCGCATCCTTATTTTTGTTGCCTTCAATCATCCAGGTAATCGACTCCAAAGTATTATAAAGAAAATGCGGATTAATCTGGCTTTGCAGTGCCGCCAGCTCACTCCTCCTGCGCTTATTCTGCTGGGCAACAATTTCCGTCATCAGATGTTCAATCTCCTCATAGGACTTCTGGACAGAGTTTCCCAAATGCCTGATTTCGTATGAACCCCCTATATAAATATCCGGCTTTTCACCGGCCTCATATGCCGTCACAGATGCGTCCAGCTTGATAATAGGGCTGGAAATCTTCCTCGAGACAATCCTGTTGACCACAAGCAGCATCATGATAAGCATGATAACAATAATTACCATGTACATACGGAACTGCTTCACACTGTCCGTCCTGACATCCTCAAGAACAACTCCCACCAGCTTCCAGCCGGTATAAGAAATAGTGCTTACAATAACCGTACGTTTTCCGCCGTCAGGACTGAGCTGATTCCGGTATACACCATCCTCGCTGCCACATGGAATACCCAAATCCTCACAGAACATACCATTGCTGATTTCATTCAAATATGGGTGGTAAATGAGGTTTCCATCTCCGTCACATATATAATAATAATGTTCCCTGCTCTTATAATTAATACGGCTGAACAGTTTCTCAATAAAGGAATACTTCATATCCACCAGCAATATTCCATTTTCCGGGCGGTCTCCGGATATAAAATCGACCGCCTGGCTTAAGGAAATAACCCGGTAATATCGTTTTGCATCATCCTGAAACAAATTCTGTATATGCGGTGCGGAAAAATGTATATTGGCAACCTTTTCTGTTGCACGCTGAAACCATGACTGCCTGACAACATCAATGCCCTCCTTCTGAAGAGTAACCGGCTCTGCCACTATCAGCTTTCCTTCCATATCATAAAGCGCAATGCTCTGTATTTTGTCCTTATCCGCTTCATAAATCAGGCTGAGCTGCTGGTTAAACTCAGGATCGGAAACATCAAACACCTGTATAATATTATAATTTACGGTATTGGTAATCTGTCTCATGCTCTTGAGGTATTGCTCAATTGAGTTGACCATAGTATCCATCATGTTCTGTGTACTGCTGACATCATTATGCCGCATTGCGATTTCATACCGGTTATAGAGCAGCAGACCAATGGATATTGAAATGATTACCGTCATCAGTGACAGCACCGTCATGATAACAGATTGTATATCCAGCACTTTTCTTTTCTTTTTTATCATACCTGTTTTCCTATATGCTCCATACGATATTTAGACGGAGACATCCCGTATCTTCGCTTAAAGACATAGCTGAAATAGTTGGCGTCTTCGTAACCTACATGCTCTGCAATTTCATAGCTTTTCTCATCTGTTTCCAGCAGCAGCCGTACAGCCTGCTGCATTCTGTAATCCGTCAGATATGTTATAAACGAACTGCCTGATTCCTTTTTAAACATTGATGAAAAGTAGGAATTTGATACTCCAAGCTTAGAGCACACCGTATCCAATGACAAGTCCGTCTCCGAATAACAGTCACGAACTATGTTTTTTGCCTCTTCAATCAGATAACACAATGAGGATTTCCTGGCATTTTTAAGTTCCTCCGAAATCGACAATGATACTCTTACAAGCCAGTCCGACAATGCACTTTCATCCATTCTGGTAATCTCTTCATAATCTGTTTTAATATTTCCTGCATGGTCCTCAAATTTCATATGATTATTTCCGCAGAAGCGGTACAGATTTCCCACAATCTCCATGACGGTAAAATTATGCTGCGCAATTGTTTTGGCACTATCTTTAAGCTTCTTTACCAGCAGCCGGACCGCATGCTCAACATCCTCGCGCACACCAATGCGTATTGCCTTGAATACGGCATTCATATCAATATCATCAAGCTGCATTGAAATATCCTGCCCCTTCGGCGTTATATCCTCAATATTGATAGAGCGGCCGGCTCCATAAATTACCCGATAAGAAAGTGCCTCTCTCGCACCCTCATAGGAGAGCTTTACAGACAGCAGCTCCCCATATACCTTGCCGATTCCTACGGTTACAACTGCCCCTAAAAAGCGCTCTGCCCATCTGCAGAACCGGTCGCAGTCATCCGTAAGCCTCTTAATGCTGTCCTCACTCTCAAGATTAAAAATCAGGACAATGTTCCCAAGATATGTAAAATATCTGTAATCCCATCTGGCTCTCAGTCTCTCCTGAACCTCACGCTGCACCGACATGGAAAGCAGCAGCGGGGACATGCCATCCGGAACATGATTCTGCGATGTGTGCATGACTGCACAGCAGAAATAAGGTCCCGGCAGCGAAATCTTATAATCACTCAGAAATTTGCTGACCTCGCCTTCAAGAATACGTCCCTCAATAAGCGAACAGAAAAAGTTAACACGCAGCGCAGGAAGGGAATCTGCATAATACTGCTCCAGCTTGATAACATTAAGCTTCTCTTCTCTTTCCTTATCGAGAACACTTTTCAGGCGGCTCAGACACTCTGAAAGCTCATTGGCATTGACAGGCTTTAAAATGTATTCATCAATCTCAAGATGAACCGCTTCCTTGGCATATTCGAATTCATCAAAGCCGGTCAGAATCAGAATACGCACTCCCGGATTTTCCTGCTTCATATAGCGTGCCAGCTCCAGTCCGTTCATATACGGCATTTTAATATCCGTAATTACCACATCGGGCTGTACCTTTTCTGATATTTCAAGTGCCTTAACGCCATTCTGAGCCTTCCCTGTTACCTCAAATCCAAGCTCCTCCCAATTGATTCTCTCCTCAATCATATTGGCAACTTCTTCCTCATCATCTACAAGAAGCACTTTATACTTAAGCATATATATCCTCCATGTTCGATAAGCTTTCTTTCTGCATTTACAAAAATGGCACGAATTACCCAATAACCGATTCGTGCCATTTTTTCTTTATTATACTCTTTTTTCCACCAAAATCCTACTATATCACAGTTTTTCTCTACTTTTTCTTAACATACTTAAGACAGTCAAGCGTAACGGCTACCAGAATGATAATACCCTCAAATATAAACTGCAGGTTAGTATCAATGCCCAGAATCGTAAGTGAGTAGGTAAGTGCCGTAAAAATCATCACTCCTGTCACAACGCCTGAAATCTTACCTATACCACCTGTAAATGATACTCCTCCAACAACACAGGCGGCGATGGCGTCCATATCCCAGCCCTGTCCGTAAGCGGCACTACCGGAACCAACCATACGGTTACACTCCAGCCATGAACCAAATCCGTAAAGTATACCCGCCATAACGAAGGCTCCCATTGTAACTGCAAATACGGAAATACCCGATACTGCTGCCGCCTCCGGATTACCTCCGACCGCATACAGATTCTTTCCGAAGGTTGTCTTGTTCCAGATAAACCATACAACCACAACCGCAACAACCGCCCAGAGAATGATTGTCGGGAATCTTCCTATTTTAGGAATGAACATTGCCGGAATCGAGGACTCAATTGCTCCGAAGGACACGCCCTTGGTAGCATAGGTTACAAGTCCGAAAATAATAAGCATGTTTGCCATTGTCGAGATGAATGGATGCATCTTAAATTTTGCCATGAAGAAACCCGCACCGGAAGCAAATGCCGTTGTCAGAAGCACGCACACAACCAGTGCAAGAATCGCCCTCATAGGTATCGGAATACCCGTGAAATCAAATATATGACCGAATACTCCACCTGTATTAACACCCTTATGCATGATTATTGTCGCCGTTACCATACCCATGCCGACCATTCTTCCTACGGAAAGGTCTGTACCGGTTAAAAGAATCAGACCTGCAACACCAAGTGCAAGAAATACTCGCGGTGATGCCTGCTGAAGAATATTCAGGATGTTCGCCATAGTGAACAGTTGTGTATTCTTTACAATCGGAGTAATAAAGCAGAGAGCAATAAATATTAATATAATTACAATATAAAGACCATTTTTATAAAGGAACTGTGAGGTATTAAATGTATATTTATAATTTTCCAGCTTCTGCTTACGTCTCTGCGCGTAAGTAAACTTCGACATACGGAGCAGATCAATCAGATGATATTCATGCACAAATGCCTCATGCTTTCTGTCCTTTATTTCCTGAAGCTTGGATTCATGCACCATCTGCGCATCATACAGACGGTTCTTATATACATATTTTTCATCCTTGATTTCCTGTCTTTCCGTAAGCTCCGAAAGTGTTTTCGTATGCTCTTCCTTAAGTCTTTCGCGTATTCCTTCATACTCGGCATCCTCTGCTTTTTTTGCAGCCGCACAGCTCTCAACCACTTTTTTATAATAATCATTTTTATAGTGGGCGCCAAGATACGCCTCTGCATCCGCAATCAGCCCGGAGACCTTGTCCTTATTCTTTTCCTCAATCTCCTTTGCCTTATTAAGCTGTTCCTTATCCTTGCGGATTATCTCCTGCCGCTCCTGTTTTGTATAATTTTTATCCTCCTTTGTCAGTGCTATATGTGTTTTCAACGCCTGAACCCGGTCGGAACCATCTACACGCAGGGCATCTATCTGCTCCTGTATTTTGCCGATATATTCGTCTATCGGTGCTAAAAGCTTAGCTTCATCTTCTATAGAAAGACATCTGATATCATTTGCCATAGCTCTCGTACTCCTCTCTGTTACAAATACTTTGCACTAAGTCTAAGCAGCTCTTCCTGATTCGTTTCCCTGGTATTAACAATCCCCGCAAGATGTCCGTTGGACATTACTCCGATTCGATTGGTAATTCCAAGAATCTCAGGCATCTCAGATGAGACAACAATAATTGTCTTTCCCCGCTTTGCCATCTCTATAATCAGTTCATAAATCTCATACTTGGCGCCGACATCAATACCTCTTGTCGGGTCATCCATCATGAATATATTAGGTGAGCGTTCCAGCCACCTTCCGAATATTACCTTTTGCTGATTTCCTCCGGAAAGATTTGAAATCATATCCTCCGGTCCCATGCACTTTGTATGCATGATTCGTATTTCCTCCGCCGTCGCCCTCACCATGTCATCCTTAGAAAGAGCCGCTCCCGATTTGTACTGCTTCATATTGGCAATTGTAGTATTAAAGGTAATATCTGATTTCAAGAACAGTCCATCTGCCTTACGCTCCTCTGTAATCAGCGCAAAGCCGTGGTTCATTGCATCCCTGGAGGAGCGGAAATTCATCAGCTTATTGTTGTAGTAGACACGTCCCGCTGCTCTTGTACGGATACCGAATATTGTCTCAAGAAGCTCTGTACGTCCTGCACCGACCAGACCGTAAAGTCCGAAAATCTCTCCCTTTTTCACGTCAAAGGTAATATCCTGAAGCTTCGGTGCATATTTTGTGGATAAGTGTTCTACCTTAAAGACCACCTCTCCCGGCGTATTATCCACCTTAGGGAAACGATTATCCAGCGACCTTCCTACCATAGCTGAAATCAGCTCATTCATGTCGGTGTCCTTGCTGTTCTTCGTCATTACCAGCGCACCGTCCCTGAGAACAGATATCTGATCACATATCTCAAAAACCTCATCCATTTTATGGGAAATATATATCAACGAGATACCCTGCTCCCGTAGCTGCCGCATTATCTTAAAGAGCTTTTCAACCTCCGGTGCCGTGAGGGAGGATGTCGGCTCATCCAATACAATAACCTTAGAATTATATGAAATAGCCTTGGCAATTTCACACATCTGCCTCTTTGATACAGACATCTTTTTCATCGGCTGTGAAAGATCTACTGTTATTCCAAGCTTACGGAACAGCTCCGCAGCCTCTTTTTTCATTTTTCCTTCATCTATTACTCCCAAAGCGTTCTTGGGATAGCGCCCGAGAAACAGATTATCAATCACATTTCTCTCCAGACACTGATTCAATTCCTGATGAACCATTGCAACGCCATTTTCCAAAGCATCCTTAGGTCCGGCGAAGTTAATTTCCTTTCCATCAAGAATTATTGTGCCCTCGTCTTTTTGATATGTTCCAAAAAGACATTTCATCATTGTCGACTTGCCGGCACCATTCTCGCCCATCAGACCCATTATCGAGCCTTTCTTTACATCCAGATTAATATGCTTCAAAACCTTATTTCTTCCGAATGACTTGCTCATGCCGCGGATCGACAAAATAATATCCTTCTTGTCTTCTGCCATATCACCACTCCTCTTTTAGAAAAGGGGGTGTCAGGTTACCCTGACACCTCCAAAGCCTTTGCTGACATATCTCAATCATTCTACTGCTGAAGGAGAGATGTATAAGATGTTGCATTATCTGTTTTAACCATATTTATTGCGAATGCATCATACTCACCCGGGTTGCCGAGACGGTTAGTAATATTAGACTCTGTCTGTCCGTCACCGCCGATGTAATCAACCTTAAGGTTCATAAGATCATCGTAGTTCTGAAGAAGCGGCTGGTAGGTTGAGCTTAAGAAGTTATCTGATGCATTGTAAATATTTAACCATACCTTCTTCTCAGGGCTCTTAGCCGAATCAAGCTTATGTGCTACCTTGCTGTATACCTTGGTGGAGTCAGTGAAATCCTGATAGTTAGCTGACGTAACCGCGATGTTCAATGCATAATAGGATCTCTCAGCCTCGCTGTATCTGTAGTCAACGCCCTCATCAAGCTTGTTGCCCGCCTCATCGGCAACGCCGATACCTGTATTCACATCCACACCATCAAGAGCGTTTCTGAGAACTCTCAATGTGAGATAAGCCTGGACATCTGCATGCTGTGAAATTGTTCCGCCATATCCTTCAGCAATCGCAGCAACCGCATCGCTGTTGGCATCATATCCAAATGTAGGTACCTTATTGTCCTTTGCCCATGCGTTAAACATTGACATTCCCATACCATCATTATTAGATACGACAACATCAATCTGATCTCCAAAGGAAGCTGACCATGTTCCGATTGCATTACCTGCTGTAGCTGCATCCCATGTAGCACCTGCCGAGTTCTTCATCTCCTGTGATGCAAGCTCACGAACGGTATAGGTCTTTCCGTCTATCTCAATTGTCGCATCCTTTACGATGGAGGAAGAGCCGTCTGCATTCGTTCCTATAGGCGACGGGTCAACCGCTCCTGCCTTATCAACTCCTGTTCCAAGTGCCGAACGAACACCGCGGGTACGTGCAATGGAATCGTTATGTCCGATATCACCGATTGCAAGTATATAACCAATCACGCCGTCACCGTTACGGTCGATGGTTGCCGCATTAGCCTTGATGTAATCAAGTACCATCTGTCCCTGAAGCTCTGCACCCTGATTGGCATCAAATCCAACGTAGTAGGTCTTGTCATTAAATTTGAGTGCATCCATGTCAAGCTCTCCCGTTGAGCTGTTGGATGGCTGGCGGTTAAACCACACCAGTGGCTTCTTGCTGTTCTCTACATTGCTGCCCGGTGTTGAACTACATGCCGTAAGTGCTGTTGTTGTCATTGCTGCTACTAAAAGCAGTGGTAAAATTTTGTTTTTTCTCATAGCTTAATTCCTCCTTGTGAAGTATGTTCGTTTATTAAGTGTCTTTATTATATTTCACACGCAAAGATATATATATAGAAAATTTTTATATCAACCATGAATTTTTTGTGCATTTTTGATAATATAACATTGATTTTAAGATTTTCTTTCATGTAAGCTTTAGGTATTCTGCATATTTTTGTAACTTTTATATGTGTTCATATATGCAGTATGCCAACAAACACCGTCCTGTCTCAGCCACCGCATTTATTACTGTTACAAGCGCATTATTCTTCATGCCGGAGGACTTAATACAAAAAGCTGCGGCAATGAAGATATTGTACCGACCCCAAAAAGTTAGACCTAAAAATCTAACGATTGGAGGTCGGTATTTTTATGGCTAAATATTCTTTTGAATTTAAAAAGAAAGTAGTTAATTCGTACTTAAATGGTGAAGGGAGTTTTAAAATCATAGCTGAAAAATATAAGATTCCTGCTTGGTCTAATGTAAAAAAGTGGGTTCGAAATTATGAAAAATTGGGTGATGAGGGATTATTCCGTTCTCGAAAATCTGAATCGTACACTTTTGAATATAAGCTTTATGTGGTAGAGTTATATTTATCAAGTGAAATCTCATATCAGGATTTAGCTCTGCAAGAAGGTATTATCAATCCCAGTTCGATTACGAATTGGGTGAATCGCTTTCGGGCAGCCGGGCCTGATGCATTGAGACCACATAAGAAAGGTCGAAAGAAAACATTGGATAAATCAGGTAAGAAGCCGAAAATAGTACCGTCAGAAGAGTCTTTCGTTGACACAAGCGCTGAGCATATAAAAGAACTGGAAGATGAACTCCTGAAGTTAAGAATAGAGAATGCTTTTTTAAAAGAACTGAGGAGACTGCGTTTAGAGGACGAAGCAAAAATGAGAGAACGGCAAGAATCATCAGCAGCCTCCGAAGACAGTTCAGATTAAAAGACCTTCTCTCATATACCGGAATGCCCAAAGCCACATATATGTATTGGCAAAAGCGTTTTGATAGAGAAAATCCGGATCGGGAAATTGAGGAAAAGATACTTGAGATTCGTGGAGAGCATAAGGATTACGGATATCGTAGGGTTCTCGGGGAGCTTCATAATCAGGGATATTTCATCAACAAAAAGAAAGTTCAACGTATTGTTCAAAAGCTTGGATTACAGGTAACGTCCTACACTTGTAAAAGCAGAAAGTATAGTTCTTATAGAGGCAAGGTTGGTACTGTTGCTCCGAACAGGATTCACAGACGCTTTAGCACACATGTACCTCATCAGAAAATCACTACAGATACCAGTGAGTTCAAATACTATGAAGTTGATGAGAAAGGTCGTATGACCATGCATAAGCTTTACCTTGATCCGTTTATGGATATGTGTAATGGTGAAATACTTAGTTATGGGATAGATCAGAGACCTTCTGCCAAGAATGTAATGGATGCTTTAGATAAAGCAATTGAAATAACTGCAGACTGTCCATACAGAAGAACTTTTCACTCAGATCAGGGATGGGCTTACCAGATGAAGGCATACTCCCATAGACTAAAAGAAGAACGAATATTTCAAAGTATGTCCAGAAAAGGAAACTGCCTGGATAATTCTGTAATGGAAAACTTCTTTGGACTGCTCAAACAGGAAATTTACTACGGTGTTGTTTATTACAGCTACGAGGAATTAAAATCAGAGATAGAACGTTTTATAAGATACTACAATGAGAAACGAATAAAAGAAAAATTAGGATGGATGAGTCCTGTTCAATACAGGCTCCATCTCCTATCCGCATAAAGAAAAAACGAGACGACCGAAGTCGTCTCGTAAAAAGTCTAACTTTGAGGGGTCACCTCATATACTTCATTGCCGCAGCTTTTCCGCTTCCGGTTACGGAGACTTTTAAAGTAATATTACAGCAGCATCAAATCCCTCTAAGCTTCCGTCAAAGACGTTCTCCCTGAGCAGATTAACCTTCTGTGCATACTCATTGAATTTCTTCACATTGCTGCTGCAGTTAAAAATCAAAGCAGCGGTCTCTTCGCCACTTTTCCTGATCATAACAATCGTCTCCTCGTCATCACTTGTGATTGTCTCTATCAATTCACCTTCCACAATGCAGGCATGTGCTTTTCTGACCTGCATCAGCTTCCTGTACCATTCATACATCTCTTTGTCCCGGTATTCTTCATCCCAGTACATGCCACGTCTGCAATCCGGATCATTTGCTCCCGGCATCGCCACTTCATCTCCGTAATAAACCATAGGCATTCCCGGCAACAACAGCTGAAAGGCTGCTGCCAGATGCTGCTTTTTCTTATCATTGTTACATAGATGCAGGAATCTTGCCGTATCATGGCTGTCAATCAGATTCCACATAAGCGGATAGCACTTTTTATTAAGCCTGCCCTCCAGATACCCAAGATTCTGTACAAACCGGGTGACACTGATTTTTTCATCTGCAAGCAGATCTATGAGATTCAGGTAAAATGGATAATTCATGACCGTATCCCATTCATCTCCCTCAAGAAAATCCCCTGCATAATGCCATATTTCTCCGATTATCAATGCCTCCTTCTTCACTGCCTTGACTGCCCTTCTGAAACGCTTCCAGAAAAAATGGCTGATTTCATCCCCTACATCCATTCTCCATCCATCAATATCGCATTCCTTAATCCAATAGCAGGCAACATCTGTGACGAATTTTTCAACCTCAGGATTTTTCAGATTAAGCTTTGGCATTCCGCCGTAATAAGCAAAGCATTTGAAGTTCGGAATCTGCCCCGGTTCATTTTTAAGCGGAAAATCATCTATAAAATACCAGTCACGATATTCCGATTTTTCTCCTTTTTCCAGAATATCCGCAAATGCAAAAAATTCTCTTCCCGTATGGTTGAATACCGCATCCAAAACCACCTTCATTCCACGCTCGTGCGCCTTTTGTACAAGCTCCCTAAGCTCCTGTGCTGTTCCAAACGAAGGGTCAATGCAGTAGTAATCAATGGTATCGTACTTATGGCAGGAGTTCGATTTGAAAACAGGTGTCATATACAAAACATCAATTCCCAGCTTCTTAATATAATCCAGATGCTCTATAATGCCTCTGAGATCACCATGCAGATTATCCGCAGACGTAATCGGTGCTTTATACCACAGCTCCTTGTCTACCGGACGTGATGCTGCAAAACGAGACGGGAAAATCTGGTACACCACCTTGTTCGCCGCCCACTCCGGCACCTCAAACATTTCTTCCTCTCTGAGATTCTGCGGACAATCAAACATTCTATCCCTGTTTGTAACACATTCCTTACTAAACTCATAATTACCGTAATATGCCTTCTCACCCTGCATATCCGTAAATTCAAAAAAATAACGGAGACATACCAGATGTATCCGAAGCTGTGCTTCATAATAATCATGGAACTGTGAGGTGGCAGCCTTCTTCATCGGAATCGTCTTTCGGGTGTCCTTCAATTCCATCGGAATATACTTATCCTCATAGTGAAGAATTATCTCCTTCATATCATCCTTTTTTACCTGTACCCGTATTACGAACAGATCCTTATCAACTGCATAACAGAATCTTTTATCCATATCATGAAAAATTGCTGAATATTCCATATAGTTTCCCCTTTGCATATTTCGTTTTATTGTATTTTAACTCACTTTTTTATGCAATTCTAACATTATATCCATGATATCTTTAACTTTTTCCACTATCACCCTTATACTGCTTCATCAACCGGCCACGATTTTCTCAGTGCCGCATAGGAAATCAGGAAATTGGCAAGCCATCCTGCCGGTACCGCAAGCCAGACAAATTCGATGCCAAACCGCGGTGCACAGATTAAAGCAACCGCTAAACGTATGGCAAGATTTACCATATTGGCAGCAAGAAACGGGCGCATGATTCCGAGTCCGCGAAGTACACCGTCTGTTGCCATCTTGATACCCATAAATATGAAAAAATACCCAAGCCATCTCATATAATCCCCTGATACCTGATATGCGAGAGCGGTCCCATCCTTGCCAAGGAACAGCGAGGAAATCTGAGTATGCAGTGTCTCAATGACTGCAAAGGCAAGAACCGCAAAGCATATATCCAGCACCAGTGCAGCATGATATCCTTTCCTGATACGCCCTATTTTGCCGGCACCAAGATTCTGTGATACATATGGCGAAACCGCATTTCCGATAGATACAAATATAAGTGAAAAAACATTCTCAACCCTCATCGTTGCCGCATAACCGGCGAGTGCCTGTGTGCCGAACGGATTTACAACCGCCTGTACTATCATCATGCCTACCGACACTGTTGACTGCTGTAAAACAGACGGAACAGCAATCTTAAGCATAGAACGTAATTCCTGTCCGTCAAACAGCCGAAATGAACTCTTATACCGCCTCATCCTGCAAAAGAAAATCAATAGCGAAAGTATCGCAGAAATCCCCTGTGCAATAAGCGTTGCAACAGCCGCACCAAACACGCCAAGCCCAAGACCTGCAACCATCCAAATATCCATAAGAATATTTAAAACAGAAGAAAATATCAATAATGCCAACGGAATTTTTGATTCACCGATTGAAGTGAACATTGTCGATAAAATGTTGTACATAAACAGAAATGGAAATCCCACAAAATAGACACGCAGGTACAACACCGCCTCATCCAGTATATCAACGGGCGTCTGTAATACTCCCAGCATCAAATGAGAAAAGCAAAATCCAAAGACACCCAGAAACACGCTCAGAATCAGAAAGCTGATTAATGAGGTTGACACAATTGTCTTCATCCTGCTGTAATTTCCGGAACCATAATAACGGCTTACCAGCACACCAGCACCGACACCTGCCCCCAATGCGACACAGATGAATACATTTGTGAGAGCAGCACAGGCACCGACAGCAGCAAGTGCAGAGGAACCGACATATTGACCGACAATGATTGAATCAGCCATATTATATACCTGCTGGAAGAAGCTTCCCAGAATCATAGGCAGTGCAAAAACAGTCAGCGCTTTAAGAGGCGCATCTGTGATTAAATATCCATCCTTTGACATCATATATTTCTCCTAAACCTTTACTAATATTGCCAATAACGATATATGTGCAGCTATGCCTTATCCGGCAAGACAATCTCAATATGCTTTTTATTATCTTCACTTTGTATCTTTCTGATAAGTCCATTGTTTTCCAAATCCTTCAATGAAGTCGATACATGAGATTTTGTGGATTTTCGTATCTTTACTATTTCAGCCGCGGTATTATGCTGCGGATTTTTCCTATCAGCCTAACTATAGTATAACGTGCTGTAGGTCGGGTGTCGATGATTTTTTGACCACGTTTTATACTTATTGACGCATGCACCTGCCAGATTGTCCCTAAATCTCCATCAACATAAAAATATCTCCATCATTTCAAAAGAGAATGACGGAGATATTTCGCCTTGTTTATTCCTGCAGCAACCAATCGGCTATATCATGAATTTCGATTCCTTCATAGCTATATTCTGGATGTTTGGTTCTGGCAATAATCATTTTCGGATAAGCATCTCGGATCTGAAGAAGAGGAGAACATTCTCTCTCAAATGTTTCCTGCCCGGAAATATTGTCGCTGACCTGAATATAAATCTTCTCGCTGCCTCTCTGAGCAACAAAGTCGA